>Ga0315903_10009022_pt1 | contig 12147 bp, 20 predicted proteins | sample LakEriMetagenome_7_FD_203524 | JGI IMG/M metagenome (GOLD analysis project Ga0315903, IMG submission 203524) | Freshwater fungal communities from buoy surface, Lake Erie, Ohio, United States - Buoy 2 MA119 | ecosystem: Environmental > Aquatic > Freshwater > Lake | place: USA: Lake Erie, Ohio...
TTGCGTGAACTATAGAGTCGGGGAACTCGCGAATCTCATCGCTCTGGCTGGCATACTCCGTCAAGCGCAGCGGGCGTCGCTTGTAAATAACGAGCAGCGCGTCAGTAGCGTCTTCGGTCGGCGCCGGGAAGTAGACTAAGCTTTGTCGGCCGATGTCACTCCCTGATACAGCAACGCCCTCAACGGTGTAGCAAGGCTCATCGCCAGCGCGCCTGAACCGAGCATCCTCGCCGGGCTCCATCGTCAGCGTTCGCGGCGCTAGTAGCGTTGAGCAGTCAATGACCTTGATGAGTTGGAGCATGTTGACCGGCAGCAAGTAGTTCTGCTCGCCAGCGATGAGGGACAACTTGGTGGTCGTCCTCAAGCTTGGCAAGTCCAACTCTTCAGCAACGCTCACCGCAACTTTGTAGTATTCGCGCAGGATTTGCTCATAGCTTAACTGCTTGACAGCGCCAAGCGCGCCGATGGTGTCGTGGGAGTCTTCGATGAATTCTTTGACGGTCATTAGACTGGCTCTTTCGCTCGTTCGATTTCGACCTTCTGAGCGCTCTTTACAGCGGCGCTACTGTCGAGGATATTGGTATAACGCTGATATGTCTCAAACCAAGATTGACGCGCGTCGGCCGGAACGATCTCGCTCGCCCTGCCAGCGCTGCGCCAAGCAGCGTAATAGCAAGCGGCGTAGCGCGCCAGCGGTGGCCAATGGTAAATTTCCATGTCATCGTAAGCAGCGACTCGCTGCGGCGTTACAACGGCGTTGACGTAGACCGTTCCGCTGCTCTGCGCAGGCGGGTGAATGCGAATCTGCATCCTTCCCGACGCACTCGCGGGGGTCTCCCAATACTGGCGAGGTTCACCGTTCTCAGTGCGCCAGTAAGGCGACTCAACGACGGTCCGTTGCAAGCTCGTAGCGTCAAGCGAGTTGTCGTTGATAGTAACGTCGAGAATTCGCAAGACACTAGAGTCAAGCTCAAGCATCGACTGGCCAGCGGTGACAGGCAGGGCGAATTCGACGCTAAGGCGAGGCAGGACAAGCTCTGTAGACATAAGGACAAACGCCTCGTCTAAGTAGTTGTCGATATCCGAATCCGTCAATCGAGCGTAGCCCTGATCAAGGCCAAGCAAGTCGCGAACCATCGCTCTAGCGTCGTTCGGTCGCATCGCTTATTCGCCGGCCACTTTCAGGTAGTTGCCAGAATACTCCGCGCAGAGACGCTCGAGCAACGCGATTTCGTTGGCGTCAGAGGTGCGGAAGATGCCGCCGATGTTACGCCCTAAGCCTTGGTCAACAATGAGGATAGGCTCAAAGCGAAGGCCATCGCCAACGATAGAGACGCGCGGTGAGAGGTAGACATTTTCTCCCGGTTGAGGCGGGTTCTCTGTCAGCAACTTCAACGCGGCAGCGTGGTGCGGGTTCTTGATAACGTCTAGAACGTCTGAGTATACCCGAGAGGCCTTTGCCTTCTCTTCGCTCTTCGGCTTCTCTTCTTTACTCATAGGTTGAACTCCAAAAAAATAGATTCAGCGGTGAAGCTGAATCTATTTTAGAAGCTGGGCTTCGGTTTGGTTTGACTAGGCTGGGCCGGTCACACCGTCGAGAATGCCGTGAGTTTCCTCAAGGGCGACTTCCAAGCCGCACTCAGCGAGCATCTCGGCTTGGTAGCCGTCGATGTCGTTCGCCTGGCGGTCGGGTTGCATGCCCAAGTCGCGTCCCTTCAGGACAACGCGGCTGATGTTGTTGGGGTCAATGGCAAACGCGGTCTGGCTATTGCGAGCGTTGCGCATCAACGGATGACGAACAACCAGCAGGTCACCGTAAGGGCTGATGTAGCGCATGCACTTGAAGCCCAAGGTGTTATCTTCCTGGAAGATGTTCATCTTGCTAGTTGCATAGTTATGCAAGCAGCGCAGGATGGTTTCGCCGCACAACAGAACGCGCTCAGGGTTGTTGCCAACGCGGAACACCGGGGCAATGAAGTTCTGGAGGAACTGAGCCTCAGTCATCGTGCCGGCGGGGTTGTAACTGTTGGTGACAATGTGAGCGCGAAGACCAGCGGTCTTGCGTCGCGGTGCCGAAGTAGTCGCGCCGGTAATCCAACGCTCGCCATACAAGAACGCCATTTCCATGTCGCCCTTGATTTTGCGAGCTACCTGCGCGGCTTTCAACTTGAGCTTGTCGCCGGTGTAGGTGTCGGTGGCCATGAAAGTTCCATTGATCTTGAAGCTCTCACGGAAGATCTGGGTGTAGTTGAAGATGTGCTCTTCGCTCGCCAGATTGGACTCCGGCATACCAGCACCCTCAGCCGACGCCTGACCAATACGAACCAGGATGTCGTTCAAGTTGCCAGCGGCGGCGGCAGTGGTGCCGGCAGCGCGAGTAACAGTGAGGGTGTGGGTTCCGTAGTTGATGGCGGTGATGAGCATGTTCTCAAACGTGCGCTGGTTCTGAAGAGTGTCGCCCACGTTGAAGATGGTCGAGTCGGTCACAACGATGGTCGTTGCGCCAACCAAGTAAGCTTGCGAAGTGGTTTCCTGGGCCAGCGGACGCAAGGCCTGGGTATGGTATTGAGGATTGGTGACAGTTCTGACTTTGTTCAGTCGCTGAGTCAACGTGACCAACGGCGAGGCTTCGGGCTCTAACAAGTAGAGCTTGCTCATGTCGATCTTGTTGCTTAGCGAAGGACCATTGCCAGTGCTGTGCACTCCAAGGATTGCTGGAGGCATAGTGAGGCGGTCTCCTTGTGTGTTGGTGTGTGAGGGAGATGCGCTAGCTTTGTGCTAGCTACAACTTTGGCTTACTTCTTCGTAGTGCGGCGGAGTTGCTCGCTGACGCTCATTGAATTGGAGAGCATCGCATTGTAAACTTCGTCGGCGAAGTTGGCAGGGCTTGGGGAGCGTGGCGTTGAGGGAGCGCTGCTTCGCGCTGCTTCGCTTTGCGTGGACTGCTTGGCAGCCTGCTTCGCATTGAGAGCGCGCTGCTTGTTCGCGCTGGCGGCCTCAAGTTGGTGGAACGCTTCGTTGATTAGTTTAACAGCATTGCGCCGGTATGTGTTGACATCGGTCGCAGCGAGTTTGGCGTTGTTGTCCCAGCCCATCTCGAGAAGCTTCGCTGCGACTTCGCTATGCTCAAACCGCGAGCGCAAGGGGTGAGAAGCGAAAACATCCTCAATCTCTGCGTTTGCCGTCTCTACGGCGGAGGACTGCTCTGGCACCCGCTGGGCTTGGTTGCGGCCGCTGAAGTGGTCAGCTTCAACTTTTCTGAAGATATCATAAGTGAGCTGTTCTGGAGTGATTCCGAATCGCTCGGCTTCTGCAGCAATGGCTTCTTGCGCGTCTTCGGGCAACTTGTCGAAAGGAACGAAGCGAGGGCGAGAAGCTTCCAGTTCATACTGGCTAGCCTTAGCCTTCGTGTCCTTGAGTTCGTTCTCTAACGCATGGAGCTTACGGATAGCCTCTCCGAGAGCGTCGTTCGATAAGTCAGGCGCAGCGTCTCCTTGCGAATCCTCAGACTTCTCTTGTTCGCCTGCGTCGCTGTTATCGCCGCCATTATCTCCGGCGGAATCTCCGTCACTATCTCCAACGGTTTCGCTTCCACCTTGTTCGGCCGGGGCTGATTCATCGAACACCATCCCGAAGTTCTCGCCGTTATCGCCGAAGACTTCATTCAAAATTGTTGCTGCGTCTTCCATCATTCACCATCCAAAGCTTGATGGATTGACTGTAGCTGAGAACTCGCGCATTGAATTGCATCGACAATGCGACGAAAAGCGTCGCTCACGCCTCGCTGGTAAGCATAGCCCATTTGGTCGCCAATAGGAACCTTAGAGGCAGCGATTGCAGCGTGTTCACATTCAATAGCAAATAGCTCTGCCATCCACTGATTGTTTGCGTAAACCTGTAGAAGGTCGTAGCGAAGCTTTCCCTCCTCTTCGCTACGACATTGAAAGACTTCGTTGATTTGCACTAGGCCATATCCTGACCCATTTCACGGCTCATCTCGGTGACAGCGCTGTCGTCGCCGGTCTCGCCAGTGGCCGGCGGAGCGCCTTCGGCCATGTTGTCTTGCGGCGCCAGGCGCCCTGAAGTCTCGTTGAGTAAGCGCTGCTGCATCGCTTGTTGCAACGCTTTCTCTTCGTCCAGAATAACGCGAGCCGAGTATTGCGGGACAGTAGCGTCGAGAACGATCTTGATAATCTCCTTGACATCCACTGGCACTGCGTAGTTCGCAGCCAGCGTCGCAACGTCAATGAGTCGCTTGACGGCTACCTCGTTCGCGCGCTGCGCTCCCGTAACGGGAACGATGGCCAGGTCAATGTCACTGCTGAGAAGCTCTGCCTTCATCGTGATGACCTCGCTACCGCCCTTAATCCGCAACGTCAAGTCGTCGCTCTGACAGCAGAGGATGAGGTCTCGGAAGTTTTCGCCGATTTGGCGAACAAGGTCGTCTTCGAGAGAGACGACGAGAGGGCCTTGGCGAAGCTGGTTGTTCTGCGAGCTTTGCATGACCGCTGTAGCGCTCTGGTTGCGCGTAGGAAGCGTTCCCCGTGAAACGTCGCTACTTCCCAGCGCTACATCAATGCGAGAGCGCAAATCGGCGCTGAGGGCCTGAGAAACCTGTATGCCGGTCGGGTTCATGTTGAGCTGGCGCACAGCGTTGGAGTCCATGCTGTTGGTGCGGATGATGGCGCCTGGGCGGTAGGTGAATTCAGTGAGGTTCACGCTCGGGTCAGAAACGACCAGCGGCGGGAAGGCGTTGAGAACCGATTCAGTTACCTGCGCGCTGTGCATATTCTGCAACGCCACCAAGCCGCTCTCAACGATTTGATAAGAACTCATGCCCCAGAACTCGCCTGGCACTGGATGGTTCTTGATATGGACAATGGGATAGTAGCCGCCGATGTGCCCCTCGGTGTAGGCAACAATCTTCCGACCACCCACTATGGTGTAACGGCCGTCTGGGACGTAATATTCGAAAACGTCGAGCAGCGGGTCTTGCTCATCGCGAATCTCGTCGCCATAGCCAATGCGATTGCCCATGACATCGTAATTTCCGATGATCATGCTTTGCTCGTAGCGGCCGGGGTCAGCGATAATCTCGCGCACTGCGCGGCGAGACCATTGACGACCAGCGCCCTTTGCCTTGATATAGCTCAGCGGCCGGCGTTCCCGATAGATGAAAAAGCGTCCCTCTCGAACCGTTTCCACGTCGCAATCAGGAAAGCAAGAGAAGAAGTCTAGGTGGCGATACCAGGGAGAGTCTTTGACCTTCTTCAACTCAACGCCATACTCTTGGGTTTCGTTCACGATGTCTTGGCGTCGCATTTGCCCGTTCACGTCGATGAATGGCATCGAGATGGTCTCGGACTTCTTGATGATACTAGGGACTTTGCGATGCTCCGTGTTCCAAAAACAAACGCCAAAGGCTGTTCCATAGATGACGCTGCTCAGGATGGTGTGAACGATGCTCGTACGAGCTTGAGGATTCTCTTTCCAGTGGTAGTCGATGGCGGCTTCGAAGTAGTCGGAGATGTAGCTTGGCGTTGCGCCTCGCGGCGCTGTACCAACGAATCTCTCGCTGCCGAGCACTGCGCTTGTCATCGCTGCGACGCTGCTCGTAGTCGTGGCGAAAAAATGCGGGTCGAAGACGTTGATGAGGTAAGCGCTCTTCTTCTTCTCGCCGCCAGTTTTGTTGGGGCGGTCGTCGATGCAGCAGTATTGGCGATGCGCTCGCAACGCCATATCTACTACAGACTGGCGTGCAAGGTCGCTCTGCCGAAGGTGCTCGGTGAACTTGTTGATGATTTTCTCTTCGCGCTCCTTGCTAGGAACGCGGGCTTTAGCGAAATTGTTCATCGTTATAGAGCCCTTCGGCCTTTATAGAGTTCGGGTCATGATTCATTGATAGGAATCTCTCAGCGGCCTGGTAGCAGTATCCAGCAGACAAAACATAGTCGTCGTGAACGTCTTCTCCGTGGAGCTTCGTTGTCGGAGCGCCCCACTTCATCATTCCGTCGCCGCGAGTCTCAAAGCGCCTACACTCCTTGAACTGGAGCATCCACTGCCTAAAGTCCTCGCTACCGTCGTCGCGATACATTTGCATTCGGCCAGACTTGAGCATACCGATCAACTCGTGACCCATGTTGCTCTTTGAAGCATAGCCGGTGATGAAGCTTTTGCATTGACGCGGATGACGCAGGCGTATCATCTCGGAAGGGCCATCGCCAACGCCATTCGCGTCGAGAACAACGCTCGCGCAATTCCATTTCTTAAACAGGAAGTCGTCGAGCCTATTGATGGTCACCATGGGGTCTTGGCCGGCCATGCAAAGATGGTCAACGATTCGCATGACAGGCATCTTGGAGTTGTCATAAGGATTGTGTTGGAATGTGCACTCAGCGACAGTGGCGACGGTGGAGTCACGCTTCTTCCTCGCTAGTTCGCTCTTGCTAATTTCGTGCTCGTCCTGGTCACGAGCAGCGCAAAAGTCAACGCCAGCAACGTAGACACGTCCAAACTCAGCGCCCTCGCGTCGCGAATACATACCAAGCGCGTTGCCAATGTCAGCAGCATCAAACATATTGCCGCTCTGCGAAATGATTTGGCAACAGTATTGCGAGAGAATAAGGGGATGCTTATCGGTCATGCGCTCGATGAGCGCTTGGACTTGGGCGCCGTAAGCCTCGTTATACTCAGCGACGCGCCACCAAGGGTAAACGTAAACGAGTCGAATCCCGAGCTTGCGTTGCTGCTCCTCCGCGCGAAGCCTCGCTTGATGCAGCAGGCTGTCTTCGCTCCATTCAGTTCCACTGAACAGGTGCGGCGCGCCGGTGCTAGTGGTCATCGGCCGGAAGTCTTTCTCATACTTCTCAGGGCTGATGTCTTGCGATTCGTCAGCGGAGCAGTATAAGCTCGCTGTGTGGCCAACGCTGTTAGCGCCTTCATCGGCGCTGAGAAGCATTAGCTTCGCGTTGCCAGCCTTACAAATATACCATTCGGACCACTCAGGCTTGACGATGTCTCGGAAGAACGCTGAAGCACAAACCTCTTTGAGACGGTTCTTTGAGATGAGAAGCTGAGGGTGACGCGTAGGAGCACACTTGACAATCTCGGTCAGCCTTTGGTGTTTCGAGAAAAGCGAAAGCATCCGCGCTTCGAGCCTGGCGTTGACTTCGTTCTTCCCTGCTTGTCGCGCTGCGATGAGCACTAGCTCGATGCCGGCCTTCACGGGGAGGCGCTTGTCGTAAGCGGCGCAAATGACGCCTTCTAGGCCTTTGAGCGCTTCGAGTTGCCAAGGGTATGGATTATCCCTAGGCCTGAAGCAGGTGTGGTGAAAGGTCTCGCAGTCTCCGATGTTTCGTAGCACTGCTCAATGCTGACACAATGTCAGCTATTTGCGTTGCTATTTGACGGCTATGCTTATTCCGTCGGCGTCCGCGTAACACAGGAAGCCGGCGCCGCCAATGTGGAAACCGGCTCCGCCTCCAGACGCTGAGCCTGGGAAGCAACAAGCGTCATCGGAAGAGTATCCATTGCCATTATCCTGGCCATAGCCAACGCCACGCTCGGCAGAGCCAGTCTTCATAAGGAAGAGATAACTCACAAGACCTCTAAGTCAAGAATCTTCGTTTTGAGCGAAGGCAATGGGTCAACGTAAGCGCGACGCGATTTCGTTGCCTCCCAATGCGTAGCGCTGAGAGCAAAACTGTCCCTCAGCGCTAGCATCTTCTCATCCAACGACCGAGCCCGAATCTCTCGAAGCTCGGCATTGACTTCGCCTAGAGCTTTCCCAGCACGTCTTTGAGTTGCTTCATGAGCACTTCGACGAGAATCGCTGCGAATGCCAACGCGAGCTGCTTCGCCAAGCCGCCGACCTTGGCGTTGTCCAAGACCTCGCCAAGTCGCGCCATGACCCACTTCTTCTTGTCTTCACCCTTGCCGCCGCCAAGCTCTTGCTCAGCCGCGTCCATGAGCGACGCGAGGCCGCCCTTGAAGATTGATACTAGTTGCATGGTTATTTACCGCCTTTCATTGTTTGAACTGTGATTGTGTATCCGCCAAGTATCTCAAACCCGCCATGGCCCAAGCTATTGCCGTCTGTATCGCCATCGCCTTCGCCCCATCCGTCGCCAATGACGCAGCCTTCCTGGCCCTGGCCGTTGCCGTTTCCATACTCGTCGGCTTCAGGAGAAAATCCATAGCCCTGAAGTTGCAAATGGTGGTCGAGGTAGTCGAAGAATAGCAATGCGCAAGCGTAGTTAATCACGGAGCGCCTCGCTACTCCCATTACCATCGCAATGCCCATAGCCTCTCCCCCACTCTGCGCGGAGCCCCTGCCCTATACCGTTGCCGCCAATGAAGTGATGGTGCGCGTAGCTGAGTCCAGTCCCATCGCCAGAGCCGCAGACGGCATCAGGCTCCGTGGCTAGAGTATCGAATAACACTATTGCGCTACTCATAGCTCCAACGAGCCCCCATCGCCAAAGCGATTGGCCGCCACATGGCCGTAGCCGTTGGCTCCATTGCAAGCACACCCATCTTCCTTGGAGTATCCAAATCCGCTGCAGAGGAAGTGCAGTGTGCAATCATCAACTCCAGAGCCATCGCCCCAAAAGTCTCCAAATTCACTGCAGCCGTGGATGTGTAGAACGCTGTCAGCACCATCATGCTCTCTGTATCCAAAAAGACCAAGCAATGCGATTCGCGTTGCGCTACTCATAACTCTGGCGACTCCCCGTCGCCCGACGAATCGCCTTGAGCCAATAAAGCGCAAGGGCCATCCCCGTGGATGTTTCCGATGCCATCGCCAAACTCCCAGACTGAGCCATAGCCGTAGCCGTTACCACTGTCGCCAGCAAACCCATCGCCACTTCCGACTCCAACATATCCGTCGCCCCAATACGTGTATTCGCAATCAAATTCGTCAATGGTAATCGCAGACTCAAGGCCAAGGTCGATAGCGACGCGGAATATAGTGTTACTCATAACCCCCTCCGTTTCCGTAGCCGCGACCATCAAAAGAGCCATCGCCAGGACTGAAGCCATCTCCGTAAACGTGGCGATCCCGAACCCCTACGAGCGACGGCAACGCTATGCGCTTCGCTTCACTCACTGTAGCCATCGCCGTAGCTGAAGCCGAAGCCGTTGCCGTAGCCGTCGCCGTCGCCATAGCCGTCGCCATAGCCGTCGCCGTCGCCGTCGCCGTTGCCGTAGCCGTAGCCGTTGCCGTTGCCGTTGCCGACGCCAGGTAATACGAGCGACGGCATCTCTATGCGCTGCGCTTCACTCATTGCTGTAGCCGCCGCCGTCGCCGTCGCCGTAGCCGTAGCCGTAGCCGTTGCTATGCAATACGAGCGACGGCATCGCTATGCGCTTCGCTTCACTCACTGCTGTAGCCATCGCCGTCGCCGTAGCCGTAGCCGCCGTTGCCGTTGCCGTAGCCGTAGCCGTCGCCGTTGCCGTTGCCGTTGCCGACGCCGACGCCGACGCCGTAGCCGTAGCCGTAGCCGTCGCCATAGCCGTCGCCATAGCCGTCGCCGTCGCCGTCGCCGTTGCCGTAGCCGTAGCCGTAGCCGTTGCCGTAGCCGTAGCCGTTGCTATGCAATACGAGCGACGGCATCGCTATGCGCTTCGCTTCACTCACTGCCGTAGCCATCGCCGTCGCCGTAGCCGTAGCCGTAGCCGTAGCCGTCGCCGTAGCCGTAGCCGTAGCCGTCGCCGTAGCCGTAGCCGTAGCCGTAGCCGTCGCCGTAGCCGTCGCCGTAGCCGTAGCCGTCGCCGTTGCTGTAGCCGTTGCCGACGCCAGGTAATACGAGCGACGGCATCGCTATGCGCTTCGCTTGGACGGGTAAGCAGTCCACAGTGATTCGTCGACAGGAATGGTCAGCACAAGGCTGTGAAGTGGAGCATAGACCGGTGTTGGTCCGTCGATGCTAGCGCCCTTCTGGGGGCCCTCGATAGCCATTTGCTGCATGCCCTTGGTAGTCGCCCAGCGACGCAAGTTCCAAGCGTCGTCAATGTAAATGAAGCCGTCCTTGATGTAAGCATAACCCTTGTAAACGTAGCCGTGGCGAAGCACCACGATTTGAGGACCCAGGTCGCGCTCTACTTCAGCGGGATCGCTGGCGGCGGGCGCTGGAGCGATAAGCTTCGAGAGTTCTTTGATTTGCCCTAGGGTGAGTTGATTGGAATCCATTGGTAGTCACCTCGTTAAAAATTTTGAGACGCGCCGTCTCCGGCGCGCCGTTGCCGACATCGTTTGAATTTCCGAGTTCGAAAGATGCTGCGTCGCCATCCTACGCGATGTCGTTTGCACTGTCAACCGATTCGACGAAAAAAGGGGGAGGGACTACAGGGAGGGGGTTTCTTATGCTCAACGTCAGTTGAGCATAGTTATACTTAAACGGTAGTGAGCTAAGCCAAGGCTATCATCAACGCTTCACTGTAACGCTTACGCTTATCACGGCCTAGCATCGAAGAGAGGAGCAAAGCGATGACAAAGCTAAGTCTAAGCGATGTCAGTCGCGATGTTCAAAGCTTCAAGTTCAAGCCTTCTTGCATTCAACGAGGGGAACGAACAAGCAGTCAAAGCGATGACTTGGCGATGTCAATGGTAATGCTAGGTTATGGAAGTAATGAAACCAGAAAAAATTCATCTACGCAAGAGACATCCATACCTGGTAGATTCCTACTATGCTATTAAAAGCCTTTCCCCATATAGCTAAAGTGGGAATGTTAAATCTTTGCGACGGACTAGAAAAGTCGCTCCCAGTGATACGTCGCTGGCGGCGCTCGCCACTCTTTAGGCTTCTCTGCACTCAAATTCTCTTGAATCGCTTTGCGAGCGCGAAGCTTCTCAATGCTACTCATCGGACGCACCAGCTCACGGAAGCTCTCTGCCCAATGAGGGGGCATCCACACTTTGACACGCGCTCGCATTGCTATCGCTTCGCTACACGTCGATTACGTCCTCGTCGCGATAGATGGGAAGCTCTGCTGGCTTTGACTCTCGCGCTACTTCGAGCATCGCGTGAATCTCGCTCACAAACGACGCGTTCTGCGCCTCTTTGAACTGCGACTTGTTGGGAGTGAACTGGTCTGGCCACATACGCTCCAGAAGCCATGAGAGCCCCATCCAGCCCAATGGGTTCTCTTTGACCCCTTTGATATAGGCCCGCTGAACAGCGCCCTCACAACGGTTCACAAAGACGCTGAAGTGGGCAAGGCGAGTCGTCATCCCTCTGGCTAAATCCTGGTTACCCTGCCGATGCCAAGCCCTCGCCAAGTCACCGGGAATGCCAACGCTCTGCGCCGCTACCTCTAAGCTACAAACGTCGTTCGCCATAAACTCACACATCGCTTTGACCGTCGAAGGCGTCAACAGGTCATATGGGTCATCTTTCCCTCGCGGTGGCAACGTGTTGAAATCATTCTCTCGAAGGAGCGCATCAACAGGCTCAACTTTCTGATACCCCGCCATCTCACCGTTCACGCCATCGCGAATCTGAAGAATCTCCGCCGTGGTCAATGGCCTGTTCAGCCTAGTTGTCTTACTGTCACGCTTTGCCATGCTCACCGCTTCCTCTACTACTAGTATTACACAACTATACTACTGGTATCTATGTTTTTCTTGACTACCTAGCAGCAAACGGCCTGGCTATCGCATTGCTCGGCCCGAAGGGTAGGGTGTTACTTTTCGCAATGCTCGGCCCAGGCTGGCAATGCTCGGCCCAACGCTTACTCGCGACGCTCGGCCCACGCTGTAGCCTTGCTCTGCCCTCGCTCTGCCCTTGCTACTCTCTGCGAGCGCTACGCTCACGCAACGCAAACTCAAAACCTTATATATACTGTGCCCCCGCGCGCGTTGGAGTGACGGCGTAGGGTGTCTCTTTTGCGCCTGGCGCTGCTCCAGCGTCGCTCTCTCAGCGCTTTTCGCTGCGCTTCTCAGCGCTTTTCTCCGCTCTTGCCACAGCTTTCGCAGCGCTTTCCCTTTGTTTGTCGCGTTTCTCTCGCGCCGCTTGGCTCCTGTTAATGCGCTGTTAACCCTATATGTCTGCCACTGCTATGGCCTTAGATATCTCGATATCGAGAGACCTTGCTCGAGCGCTGCGATCGCCGTTGCTGTGCCTTGGCAAATCTCCCGTTTGCATT
>Ga0315903_10009025_pt1 | contig 12142 bp, 14 predicted proteins | sample LakEriMetagenome_7_FD_203524 | JGI IMG/M metagenome (GOLD analysis project Ga0315903, IMG submission 203524) | Freshwater fungal communities from buoy surface, Lake Erie, Ohio, United States - Buoy 2 MA119 | ecosystem: Environmental > Aquatic > Freshwater > Lake | place: USA: Lake Erie, Ohio...
AACAAAAAAGTCGCAAATGCCTATCTCGTTTGCTAGGAAAGTTTCAACAATGGCTTGAAAAGCATGATGCATAATTTCACTGTTTGAATTATGACACCTGCCAAAATTTGTTGCAAGATAGGGTATTAAAAAGAAGAAACTAAACTACTTAACAACTCTTCGTATACCTTTACGCAAGCTAGGTACATTAAAGTTGAAAATAAGCCCCAGTGAACAATTCCCAAGTGTTAAAAAGCTTTGCACTTGTTCAACATGCAAATCGGTAATCGCTTTTAAAGTCTTTATCTCTAAAATAATTTCATGGTTCACTAAAATATCTACTTGATAGCCGTTCTCTATTGTTACTCCTTTATAATTGATTGGCATTTTCACTTCCTTCTCTACTGTAAACCCTGCTTTTTCGAGCTCGTATGCCAAACAAGCTAGATAGGCCGATTTTGCCATGCCTTGCCCTAACTGTGTATGAACTTCTATTGCAAAATCTACAATGATATTTGAAAGTTTATTTAAAGCTGACATATTATTTTCTTCTATTTAATCTAATGGGTAATGCGGATTTCAGTCTATTTTCATGCAAAAAAACAAAGAAAAATTAATCTAACCTACATTTACTTAAAGCATTTTAAAAAACATGTTTACAATGCCTTTGAATTTGTTCATACATATAATTAAATTTGAAAATACATTCTGCCATTGAAGACAACCGCTACTAAATATACAAAAGGTCTGCCGCAGCAAGTGGAAGACGAGTTAACTTGTGAAGAGATGATCCGTATTTTAGTGAATGGCGAACCCTACACGATTACCATGCGAACACCCGGTCACGAGGAGGCATTAGTAAGAGGTATTTTATATACCGAAGATGTTTATACAGATAAGTTGAAGGCTCCCCAATTTAATGTTACAGCTCTAAATGAGAAAGGCTTTGTTACCGCTATCAATGCAATCATTCCTGCAAGTGCAATTCAACAAGGCATAGCAACAAAACGAAATTTAATGTCGGTCACTAGTTGCGGCATGTGTGGCAAAGAAGATCTAGATTTATCATTAGGTGATGAGAAGATAGAATCAACGATACAAATTGATGCACAGCAGGTAGAGGAAATGTTTAGTAAGATGCAAGCACAGCAAGCCATATTTCAACAAAGCGGCGGTTCACATGCATCTTGCGCCTTCAATGCAAACAACGAATTGCTGTGTATACATGAAGATATTGGGCGACACAATGCAGTGGATAAAGTCATAGGCCAATTGTTGCAAGATGGTAATTTAGAGAAAGCAGTTTGTCTAACAGTCAGCGGTCGGCTTTCATATGAAATTGTGAGTAAGTGCTATAAAGCAAGAATCCCTATCTTAGCTTCTGTGTCGGCACCCTCGAGTCTAGCCGTTGAATATTGCAAACACCTAGGCATCACTTTACTAGCTTTTTGTCGAGAAAGTAAGTTTACTGTCTATTCAGTAGAGGATAGAATAAAACTAGCCTAAGGCATTCCAAGCTATAATTCCACCACTGAGGTTTTTTAGATTACTAAAACCCATTTGACTTAGCATGAGAATAGCTTGCTGACTGCGCGCGCCGCTTCTACAATGCACAATTACTTCTTCATTACGCCAATCTTCAATTTCATCAATTTGGGCATTCATAATTTGACCTAAAGGGATCAACGTGGCGCCCATATTTGTCTCTGCATATTCTGCAGGTTCTCTTACGTCCAATATATGTATAACTTCGCCCGAGTTAATGCGTGCTTTTAAATCTTCAGCTGTAATACTTTGCATATTATTGTGTTAAAAAAATTAATCTTGTTTGATAATTGACTCGGTTGCTGTTTCTCCTTTTACATTATAACATTGAATCAAATAATGACCATTTTGCAAAGGTGATAAATCGATTTTGTTACCTATGAGTTTGGCTTTCTTCATGATTTGTCCATGAGCAGAATAAATTACATAAGTATCGAAATTATTTTCTTTATTTAATTGAACAATAGACTTACAAGGATTTGGAAATAGATGTAGAGTTTGTTGCTGCTTGTTTAGGTGTTGAACAGCACTGGGTCTAAATGCTGCACCAACTATCGGACGTATCATCACGCTACCATTCACAGTTGACGCTTGCCATGAGCCTTGTACGTTATAAAACAAAAACTGAGAACTAGTGTTTGTGTTCACATCAAAACCGTAATAAATACTGTCACTTCCAAAGTTAGCTGGCTGTAAAACACCTAAGTAATAATCTCCTGCGTTTAATACTTTAGGTGCTGCTAAAGCATAGCTCCAAAATCCACCACGTAGCGTGTCATATTTTACTTGAAATAAATCTTCTTGCAAGATTATTGAATCGTTGCTACCCATTGAACCTAAACTTTGGTAGAGAACAATAGAGAAATATTTACCTGCAGCACTTGGTAATTGTGCGCCGAAATTAACCATCATGCCTCGAAATGTGTCAGTCTGATTCAAATGAAATTTCAATGCGAGTTTGGATGCGAAGTTAGGCGCTGGTAACAAAAAATAAGATTTCTCAGCACTGCCATCATCATACGAAAAATAATTATCAAATATAGTCTCACGCACTATGGTATCATTCCTTCTCAAATCGTTCGAGTTGATGGGCGCATAGTTATAAGTTTGTTTAAAAACTACTTTACTTAAAGGAGAAGGAGCTACATAGGTAACATTAAAAGTAGAGAATACTTGAGGCAAGATAGCCTTAGCACCCATGGTCACATTATTAATGCTTGCTGTGTTCAGTAGCGATGCGCTAATTGGTTCTATTGTATTGAGCGTATTCGAAAGTGTAATTGTATTGTTGTAATTATTCTTAATGCTACACGTTTGGTCTGCGGTCTTTTCATCATTTTGATTTATGATAAAATGTCGATAGGGCATTGACGTATAAGGTGACAAAAAGGAAGTTGGCTCTCTAGTAAAAGCCACATCATTCATATTGGTATCTAAATTCGTTCGGTTCGCATCAATTTTTATGTAATCAAGATTCCAAATGTCATCATTCACATTGAGTGAAGCGATATTGACAAACCTGAATTGAAAATCGCTATGATAAAAGCGACTTGCCTGAATAGGCACAAATTTTAATTCAAAATTTAAAAAAGCCGAACCAGCTTGTTGCCATACTTTTTCCCAACTGTTAGTATTATTTTTAAAAAAAAGAAGTAGACTATCGTTTAATTCTGGAGCAAAAGACAAGCCTTGCGGTTGCACATAAAAGCTCATGTATATATTTGAGGCATTGCTGTAACTTGACAAATCGATAGTTTCCGAAGTTAAGCTATCTGCATAGGATTGTGAATTTGCGAATGGCATGTGGGGTCTTCCGTCAAATCGTAATCCGTCAAAGGTTGCAACACCTTGCGTAACTTGATCGTTGCTAAAGGTATTATTGATAAAGACATGTTTGTCTTGCCATTTTGTAGCATCAGGGTAAGGGCCTTCATAAGAAAAATCTTCAATGAAAGGTAAATTCAATCTTATTTTCTTCGATTGATAAGGTTTGATTTGATTGTCAAAAAGCATCGAATTAATATTCAAAGGAGCAAGTATTTCCTGCGCACTAGCGCTGAAATTACCCAAGCACAATACACAAATCCATATTGAATAAAATACTTTCAATTAATCAAATTCATTTTTTATATTGTCGTCAGACTTCTTAATCGGGGCTGTTTTAGGTTTAGTTTCTACTTTATCAGCACTATTTGCGTTTGAATTCGCACCCGCCTCTTTAGTTTTTTTAGGTTTTGGTTTGGGATTAATCAAATCTTTACCGGCCGCATCTGATTTAGCATTAACGTTATTTGTGACACTTTTAGTATTAGCTCCATTTTTTGACGTTGTATTCTTTTTCACGGAACTTGGATCAGGCATTTTTCCGATGGGTTTATCCTTAGCAGCATTCGGCACATTGATGCCCGGCACTTTATTTCTCTTAGGTGCCGTGTCTAATTTGGAAGGTGTTACAGGTAAATCCATTAAAGGTTTTTCTTCAATTAGGTTCCCATTTGAATCTAATTGTCGGGTATCCTCACCTAATAATTTCTGAGAACCTGGTTGATTCTGTTGCAATATTTCGGCAGAAGGATTTTGCATGATGCGCAAATCCATAATATCACCCGACATGATTGAGTTTTTGAAATCGAGCTCATTCAAAGCTTCGGGTTGTTGAGAAAAAATAATTGCATTGTTAGAATCTACAATATCACCCTCAAATACAGGATTAGCAATTAAATTATGCGATTGTATAAACGCTCGTGCGTCTTGCCATGTCATACCAATAAAATTAGGAACGTCTTGCATATCCGATAATCCTTCACCGATTACCAAATCGATGCGACTACCTAAAGGCACCAGCTGTCCTGGCAAAATAGGCTTGCCGTTAAACCATTGTTCCAATACAGCACCTGCTGCTACATCTGGACGATAGGTTGTATCTCCCATCGTTAAGCGGTAGCTTTGCATTTGCAATAAGGCATTTCGAAAAGAAATATTCACCAAATTCGGCATTTCTATAGAAGGTGGGGTTTTGCGATTAATCGTTAAAAAAATAGTCCTACCTACTTTAACTGTCGAACCTGCACTTGGTTCTTGAAACAACACTTTCAAGGGTGTTTCATAGGAGCGGTAGGTAGAATCTAAGTTAATTTTAAAACCTTGACGTTTCAAAATATTAACAGCCTCATTCATAGATTTACCCTCCAAAGCTGGCACTTTAGTTTCTTGATTATGATTTGTTAAGTAATTAAGTGATGCAAAAAAAGCATAAAGCAGACCAACCACAACAAGGCCAACCAACAACAAATTAAATAACAGGGATCTTTTTAGCACTCAAAAAAATTTGTGAGGGGGTAAAAATAAGGTTTTTAAAGTGCAACCTTCATTTTAAATGTTAAAAAATTAGCTAGTGTTTCAATGACTCTTCGATCAGTAAACCATAAAAATCTTGTAATGACATGCCTGTAGCTCTGACTTGCTGCGGCACAATACTATTCTCACTTTGGCCTGGAATCGTATTTATTTCTAAGAAGTATAAATGATTTGACGATGCTTCTAGGATAAAATCGACACGACATATACCTCTACAGTTTAAAACTTGATAAATTTTTTGGGCAGTTTGAGCCATAAGCTCACTCATTTCTTTTTCTACTTCAGCGGGTGTTATCTCTTTACTTACACCATCTGTATATTTGGCTTCGTAATCAAAAAACTCCTTTGAGCTAATTATTTCAGTTACTGGCAAGGCAACTACTTGATTTTTTGCTCGGTAGACTCCAATACTAAACTCTCGCCCTTTCACAAACTCTTCCACCATTGCTTGAGGCTCGAAATCATAAACTGCATTCAAAGCAGCTTGCAAATCCTCTGGCCTTTTCACTTTTGTCGTAGCCAAACTAGAACCTCCTTCCGCAGGTTTTACAAAAACAGGCAAAGTAACTTGCTCTAAAATTTCTTTTACGCCCATTCCTTGATTTGCGACTACATGCAAAGACTTTGCTACATGTACTAAACCACTTTGTGCAATAACTCGATTGCAAAATATTTTATTAAAGGTTAACCCGGAAACAATGGCTCCGCAAGAAGTAAAAGGAATATCGAGCATTTCTAGATAACCTTGTAGTTTGCCATCTTCGCCGGGGGTGCCATGCACAGCTATAAATGCTGTGTCGAACACAATTTTCTCTCCGCCAATATTTAAACTGAAATCTTTTTTGTCCACCTCAATGTTATCTCCTTGCGGAGTTCTGTGCAACCAGTTGTCCTTGCTGATGATAATTTTATAGACATCATATTTATCTTTATCAATATTATTTTCAATGGTTATAGCAGTTTTAATAGAAATTACATATTCACCAGAATAGCCACCTGCAATTAATGCAAGCTTTATTTTTGATTGATTCATATTCGTTGTAAAATTGGCAAATCTAAAACAAGGCATTGATAAAGTTACATCTAAGAACCTCAAAACAGAAAAATGAACGCCGAGCCTAGGTTTTGTAATAAAGAAAAATACCTGTAAAATTAGGTCGCCTAATGGTAGGTGTATTGCGGCAGCAATTGCAGTGAAAATCCTTTTCGAGCGAGCCTCAGGGTATGGCGAAAAGATTGAAACGAAAAGTGCGTGTGCCGCCCAAAAAATAACAACTTAAAATTGACTACTTTTGATAAAAATAGGACTATACATTGATTGAAAAAAAATTACAAGCACAACAAGATACACAGGTAATCTTGATTGGTTGGTTGCAACAAGGGCAACCAGAATCAGTAATACAAGAATATTTGGATGAGCTTTCATTTTTAGCGGAAACTGCGGGTGCTACAGAGAAAAAAAGGTATTACCAAAAACTGCCACACCCTGATTCAAAAACATTTTTAGGCAAGGGGAAACTGGAAGAAATACGAGATTATATTCAATCTCACAAGATAGACATGGTGATATTTGATGATGAATTGAGTGGTTCTCAAATTTCGAATATTGAAAAAATATTGGGTAGGACGGTAATTGATAGAAGCGATTTGATACTTGATATATTTGCAAGCAGGGCTAAAACAGCGCAAGCAAAAGTGCAAGTAGAATTAGCCCAATATCAATATATATTACCTCGCCTGAAAGGTATGTGGAAGCATTTGGAAAGACAAGGTGGAGGTATTGGCTCGCGTGGTCCAGGGGAAACTGAAATTGAGACAGATCGCCGTATTGTAAAGGATAAAATTTCGTTATTACGAAAAAGACTGAGCGAATTTGACAAGCAGGCGTTTACGCAACGTAAAGAAAGAGGTGAATTTATTAGAGTATCATTGGTGGGTTATACTAATGTTGGAAAATCTACGCTGATGAGGTTTTTGAGCAAAACAGAAGCCTTTGTAGAAAATAAGTTATTTGCCACTTTAGATACAACTACACGTAAAGTGGTATTCGACCGAACCCCATTTTTATTGAGCGATACAGTTGGCTTTATTCGGAAATTGCCACATCATTTGGTTGAGAGTTTTAAGAGTACCCTAGATGAAGTACGTGAAGCAGATATTTTATTACATGTTGTAGATATATCACATCCAAAATATGAGGAGCAAATACAGGTAGTTCGGCAAACATTGCATGAGTTGAAGGCCGATGACAAGCCCACAATTTTGATATTTAATAAAATGGATTTGTATGAGAAAAATACATTTGATGAATGGCTTGAGGATGAAGTAAAGGCTGATTTATTGAATCAATTGAAAAAGCATTGGAATCATGAAACGCACAATAATGCGATTTTTGTATCGGCTACTGAAAAAATGAATGTCGATGAATTGCGTATTACGATTTTGGATAAAGTGAAGGAAATGTATGGAATTCGGTATCCTTATAAGACCTTATTTTATGAATAATTAATTTGACATAATAAAATCCAGCTTATTTGTTGGTTGGAATAAAAATTTACCTATTTTTGCGCTCCAATTTATACTCTTCCTTAGCTCAGTTGGTTAGAGCACCTGACTGTTAATCAGGGGGTCGCTGGTTCAAGTCCAGCAGGGAGAGCAAACAAAAAGATAAAAGGGTTATACTTTGATAGTGTAACCCTTTTTCATTTGAACTCCTAACATCTGTTATTTACAACATCATCCTTGAACTGAAGCAGCTGTTTCTTCATTTCTTTAATCTCCTTCATCTTTTGTTCTAAAGAAATCAATTTGTCATCTAGAATTTCAAGTTTTTGCTTCTTAGTATATTTTCTATTGTACCATGCATCTATGATTTGACCAATTTCTTTAATAGTAAACCCAACTGACTTGGCATCACTAATGAACTCCAATTTTTCAACGGTTACCTCATCGTAGTGAAAGTAATTATTCGATTTGACTGATTCATCTTTTTTGCCTTCTATCAACCCCGACTTTTCATAAAAGCGAATGGTGTGAGCTGAAATTCCTGTTTTTTTAGATAGTTCGTTTATTAACATAGTGCAAATATAGGGTGTTGAAAAATAAATATCAAGTATAGACTATACTCTAATGTTGTTAGTTTGAAAATAACCGTATAGTTTTGCTCAAAATAAATCAATAGAAATATGAAAAAGACCGTATTAATTACAGGAACCTCAAGTGGCATTGGGAAAGCAACAGTTTATGAGTTTGCCAAAATGGGTTGGAATGTAATTGCCACTCAAAGAAACCCAGAAAATGAAACAGATTTCAAAAGCTATTCAAATGTAAAAATGTATACAATGGATGTTACTGACTTGGATAGCATTAAAAATACTATGTCACAAGCACAAAAAGACTTCGGAAAGGTAGATGTTGTTATTAACAATGCAGGCTATGGCGTTGATGGTGCATTTGAAGCAATGTCAGATGAAATTATCGAGAAGCAATTCAATACAAATGTTTTTGGATTGATGCGAGTGACAAGAGAAGCGATAAAACACATGAGGGCAAGCGGAGGCGGAATGATTATTCAAATTTCAAGTATGGGTGGTAAAATAACATTCCCATTATATAGCATTTATCACGCAACAAAGTTTGCGGTAGAAGGCTTTACTGAGTCGCTACATTATGAGTTGGCACAGTTTAATATAAAAATGAAACTCATTGAGCCAGGTCCAATTGTCACTGATTTTTATGGAAGAAGTCGACAATTTATTAAACCAACTGATACAAACCAATATGACGGGTTTATTCAAAAGTTTAATGATGCTGCCCAAAAAGTATTAAAAGATGCGGAAGGACCTGAAGTAGTAGCTAAAATAATTTTCAAATCTGCAACCGACAATAGTAATCAAATGAGATATGCTGTTGGCAAACCTGGACCCATGTTGTTGATGCTAAGAAAATTACTTTCAGATAAGTTATACTTTTTGATGGTGAGAAAAAGCTACAATTTATAATCACACTCCTGCATTATTACACGAAATTCATCCTTTTAATCTCCTTATAGTAACATACTCAATTAACGAATTATAGCTGCAACTTTCATCAATAAGGGGAGCCAATAATGACAAGGGTTTCAGCTAATTAAAGTTGAAACCCTTTTTAGTTTAGGTAAAGCGAATTGAAAATAAATTCAAAGATTAGGTTTATCAATCCTTATGTCATGAACTCCTGTATTCATCATTTCTGAATTGAATCTAACTTTCTAAAATTTAATGATTATCCGTTAAACTAAGTTAATAATGTGGTACATGAACACAGATTACTTCCATATAGTCAGTCATTTTTTCAAGGTATTGTAGCAAGTAAAAGTTTTATCCCAAGTTACGCGATAGGATTTGAAGACCGAAAATTATAGCGTCTTATACCCATTCGATTTGTGTGGCAGGCCCAATCTTCGCCTGACAACTTTGTTGGGATAAATGCCGATGTTTTTTTTATATTCAATGAATAAATAGGTCTCATGGATTTGCAAATCACATTGTGATTAAAACAAACTAGCACAATTAAAAAAGCCCCGTTTTTCAACGAGGCCTTTTAGTATAATTTTTAGAAAGAATTATATTAATTCAACATCTGCACCAGCTTCTTTCAATTTAGCTGCCATATCTTCAGCAGTTGCCTTGTCAACGTTTTCTTTCACGTTAGTTGGAGCACCATCAACGATGTCTTTTGCTTCTTTCAAACCAAGTCCTGTTAAGTCTTTAACCACTTTAACAACACCTAATTTAGCAGCACCTGCTGATTTTAATACAACTGTGAATGATGTTTTCTCTTCAACTGCTGCTGCCCCAGCACCTCCTACTGGAGCTGCTACTGCTACTGCTGCTGGTTCGATACCGTACTCATCTTTCATGATATCGGCTAATTCTTTTACTTCTTTTACTGTTAAGCTTACTAATGATTCAGCTAATTTTTTTATGTCCGCCATGATTTAATTTTTTTAAAATTTTTTAATTCGTTTTTATATAAAGTATGCTTGGAAGCCGTAATTATTCTGCTGCTGGTACTTCGCCTTCCGCTGCTGGAGCTTCAGGTGTTGGTTCTTCAGTTGCAGGAGGTGCTGCAGGAGTTTCTTCAGCCGCTGGTGCTGCTGGAGTTTCTTCTGCACTTGATGTAGAGGCATTTTCTTTGTTTTCCAACGCAGATAATACTCTTTGAATTGGAGAAAGTAATAAGCTAATTACTTCACCGATTAATTCATTCTTCGTTTTGATGTTTACTAATTGTGCTAAGCTTTCGTTGCCTAAGAATACATCTTCACCGATTAAAGCTGCTTTTAACAAAGGCTTATCTGTGTTGTATTCTCTACGTATTGAGCTAATTAATAAAGCGGGCTCTTTAGGACTATCGCTAAACATTAATGCAGTTACACCATGAAACGAATCAATTACACCACTGTATTTCTCAGCATCTAATTGTTGTAAGGCTTTTACGATTAATGTATTCTTAGCGACCTTCATTTCAACTTGTTTGTCGTAACATAGACCACGAAGTTTATTTACTTGTGCTACCGTCAACGATTCTGTATTGGTAACATAAAAGTTATTGTATTGAGCGAATTTTCCCTTCAATACTTCTATTGCTTGATTTTTTTGTTCTGTTGTCATTGCTTTTAGTTTTTAAAAGGTGATTAATTCACGGCTGCTTTTGTATCAACCATCACACCTGGACTCATAGAAGTAGCCATGCTAATTCCTTTTACATAAGTACCTTTCGCGCTTGATGGTTTCAATTTAACAATCGCATTGATTAGTTCTTGGCTGTTTTCTTGAATTTTAATAGGGTCAAATGAAACACGACCAATGGAAGCATGTATGATACCCGTTTTATCAACCTTAAATGCAATTTTACCCCCTTTTACTTCGCCAACTGCAGCTGCTACATCATTGGTTACTGTACCCGTCTTAGGATTCGGCATTAAATTACGAGGCCCTAATACTTTACCCAATTTACCAATTTTTGGCATAACAGAAGGAGTAGCAATGATTACATCAATATCTACCCAACCGCTTTCAATTTTTTGTACGTACTCGTCTAGGCCAACATAATCCGCTCCTGCTTCTTTAGCTGATGCTTCTTTATCGGGTGTACACAGTACCAATACACGTTTTGTTTTGCCTGTACCATGTGGTAGCGATACGGTACCACGAATAGCTTGATCAGCTTTACGAGGATCAACCCCCAAGCGAATATGTAAATCAACTGAACTATCAAATTTAGTACAGTTTATATCTTTCATTAATTTAGAAGCTTCTGCTAAAGGGTAGGCTTTGGTAGCATCTACTTTGGCTTGAGCCGTTTTTTGCTTTTTAGTTAGTTTTGCCATTTCTTAATTTTTTACGAATTCTACAATGTAATTAGTTCTCCCAAGGTGCTGTACCGTCAACGGTTAAGCCCATACTGCGTGCAGTACCCGCTACCATTTTCATAGCGCTTTCTACTGTAAAGCAGTTTAAATCAGGCATTTTGTCTTTTGCAATTTCTTCAACTTGAGCCCAAGTAACTTTACCTACTTTATTTCGGTTTGGTTCCTTCGAACCCTTCGCTACTTTAGATAGCTCCATAAGCTGAACTGCAGCTGGAGGTGTTTTGATTTCAAATTCAAAACTCTTATCCGCAAAAACAGTGATTAATACAGGTAATACTTTACCAGGTTTGTCCTGCGTTCGTGCATTGAACTGCTTACAAAAGTCCATGATGTTAACACCTTTGGAACCTAATGCTGGACCGATTGGCGGAGCTGGATTAGCTTGACCACCTTTACATTGTAGCTTTACATAGCCACTAATTTCTTTAGCCATTTTTAAAAATTTTATTGGTTCAAACGTCTTTGTTATTGCTAACTCAGACTCCCAATTCCATCAAAATCGTATTGATAAGAACTTCTAAGGGATTGCAAAAGTAGGAAAATTTCTGAAAGTGTCAAGTTTTTTTAAAATTATTCTGTTTATAACATGCAAAAGGTAACCCATTTTAGACAATCTTTTGATTCAATAAATTAAGAAAAATTATGATTGTCCGTAAAGTTACCTTTTTTCTTTTCCATCTCGTCACTAGTGACGAGACTAGGCTGAAGATTCTCGGCAAAAAAATAATTTCATCTACGCTACTTTTATCCAAACTCGCACATGAAGATACTAGCTCCATAACTAGATTCGTCTGTGCTCAAACAGTGGATAAAAGTTAAGCTCCGATTTCAATATTTTTATATGCC
>Ga0315903_10009027_pt1 | contig 12141 bp, 12 predicted proteins | sample LakEriMetagenome_7_FD_203524 | JGI IMG/M metagenome (GOLD analysis project Ga0315903, IMG submission 203524) | Freshwater fungal communities from buoy surface, Lake Erie, Ohio, United States - Buoy 2 MA119 | ecosystem: Environmental > Aquatic > Freshwater > Lake | place: USA: Lake Erie, Ohio...
GTCACGTTTTATGGCTTGCAATCCGAGTTGTTATGCACGCTTTACCTGGACAAAAAAAGGCTTGATTTGTGGGAAAACGAAATCAGCCTTGTTGAGGAACACCTCATTCGGGTTCAGCAGGCCCTTGAGCAATCGAGGTACACGATTTCGGACACTTTGGATGAGCTTCTCAATATTTGCGAGAACAGTGAATCTGTCAAAGACCTCGATTTAGGCAAAGACATTGATGTCGACAGTGGGTTTTCAACCATGGAGCCAATGCCTTTGACGGATTTTTATGCGCGAGTGGGCTTTCTGTTTGATGTCCGTTTCCCCGTTGGTGCAGAGCAGGATTGAAGCAGGGCTTTCATCAAGTCGTTAGAGCGATAAAGGTGAGGTTTTTCTCAAGCTCTGTGATCGCCAGCTTGGCAGCCATGGGGTTTTTAGGGGTGATGATATTCAACAGGTAGTTTTCACCTGAAGAGGCGATGTGTATAGCCACATTGCCCGCACTGCTGGCAAAGAGGTAGGTTAAATCCGCTCTGGGTAAGTGCTCTCGCTCATTCACAACCAGTTTGCAGGTGCACGTGCCAATGTCTAGTAGGCGAGGGTTCATGTCCCATGCTTGATCGCGCTGTTGCTTGTAATCGGCAATGGCTTGTTCAACCACTTTAAGGGTGCCTTTGGCACCCACTTTTTTGATCAGTGGCATCTCACCACTCAAGTCTTCACCGTTTTTGAGCCGCGCCCTAATGCGCTCGTAAAAGCTGATGGCCAAAATCGCCGACTTCATCCGCTGAATGGCGTTTTCAGCGAAGTGGTTGAAGTACTGGGTCAGTTGATCGCTCATGGTTCTGGGTTTTGAAGTCGTGGCTGTAGGCGGCGGTGTGGTTTGTTAAGAGATGGGTTTAAGCGGCTTGGGGTGCCGCGTTTTTGAGACGGTTTTCGAAGTCGTCTTTGAGGTCGGAGTTTTGAAGGGTCAGTGCCAGCGTCAAGCCTGTGCCCATTTGCACCAGGTTCAAGATGTTGTTATTGGCCATTTGCGCGGACATGATGGCGCGGATCTGCTCGGCATCTCCCTTGCCTTCGGGGTCCACCACACCCGCAAACTGCTTGGCTTTCATGAGCGGCGTGAGGTGGCTGTAATGCTTGGTGATCATCAGCACCGAGGTGCCCATTTGCTCGGCCAAGTCGTGGATGGGAATGCCTTCTAGCAAGCGCTGGGTGGCGTAGTAGTGACGCAGGCTGTACAAGCTGCGCTCCTTGCCCGTGACAGGGCAATTGAGCAACTGCGTGTCTTCTAGCCACTGTCTGAAGGGTTTGTTCCAGTTGTCAGGTATGGAGCCATCGCGCAAGCGGAACAAGCGTTTGGCCACACGTTTTTTGAGCACTTGCTCCAGCGTCATGTCGTGCAGGTCAGGGCTGAGCTGGCGCAGTTTTTCTAGCAAAAGCCAGCAGCTGTTGTGCGCCACAAAGTTGCGCGCCCCACGTTTGCCCCGCTGCAGCCGGAAATGCAAGATGGGCTGCTTGTCACGAATTTCCACATCAATATGGCGCCACTCCAAATATTCGGCTTCGGTGCCAGCGCGCATGCCCGTAGCTGCCATAAAAGGAACGTAGATGGTGAGCAGCTCGCGGATCATGCGGGTGCGAACGGTACGGCCATCTTCGATGAATTTAGGCGTGGAGGAGAGCAGGGCTTCTAGCTCCTCGTGACTGAACTCGGCGCGACGGTCGTTTTCAGTGCCCGTGTTTTTCGGCACGGGTCGCTCGTAAGCCGCCAAGTAGCCGCGATCAATGGCCTCGTCGATGACTTTGTTGAAAGCGGCGTTGTGGTTGTTTTGTGCGCTGCTGGTGAGCTCTCTGCCCACCTTTTCGCGACGCCAGAGGTGAAAGTCGGAAATGACAGCGGGCTTGAGGCTGTCAACGTTGTAGTTGCCGTAAAAGGGGATGAGGTACAGCTTGATGGCCGACACATAGTCCCGCGCACTGGCTTTGGCAGTACCCGCCTTAATTTCTTCTTCAAGTTTGCGCAACACGATCTCGGCCACGGGCTTGAACTTTTTGCTGATGACGGGGCGGCCTTCCTCGTGATCAAAAGTGGCCTTCATCCACATGCGCTCGGCAATGCGGATGGCCTCCTTGACATCGCTGCAATCGGTGCTGCGACGAAACCAAGTTTTGATGCCATCCAGCTTGTAGTGCACTTGCCATTTTTTACTGTCAGCACGCCGCACAAGCCGTATTAACTCAGGCTTAATGACTACGGTTTCTGTTGCTGGCACTCGCATTCAGCTAGTGTATGCGCAGACTGTGGAAAAAACAAGCAGCGGCAGCCAAATTATTCGTGTAATAACCGTGTAATTAAAGTAAAAAATAAAAACAACGTTGTAAGGCGTTGTTTTTATTAGTGTTTTTGGCTCCTCGACCTGGGCTCGAACCAGGGACCTACGGATTAACAGTCCGGCGCTCTACCGACTGAGCTATCGAGGAAAATATTCGGTTGTGCTAGCAAGAAACTTGCCACTGGGGTGTCACCTCTATGGGCTCACTCCATGTAGTTTGGGAAGGATTTATAAAGCTGTAAATCCTAACTTGCTAGCCATCTATTGTAGCAAAGAAATAGGGTTATTTGCAAGTACCCTAAAAAAATTTACACACCCCGCAAACCCGCATGTATCCAAGCTTTTGAGTGCCCGTGCTGTGGGTGCTGGGTACCTGCAACAGCGGTTGATTCAGTGTGTGTACAGGGCAAAAGCGCAACCCAAAACTCAACAGGTTCTGAGCCAGCAGCGCAGGGTTTGGGCGCAGGGTTGCAATAGCTGAAATTCGTTACATTATGTAACTTTCCAAAAACCACCTAGATCACAAAATCCAGCAAAAATGGGCTCTGCAGGCTTGTTTAGGGCTTGTGGCACTGGATTTGGCAGAGAGATCTGGTTGGTTCACCAGCCAGCACTGTGTGCGCATTGGTCACATCCAAGCGTGTGGGGCTTATGAAAAAACCACTCCTTTAGAATGCAGGATTGATTTAAAGAAAATAGTGGATCCTATGAATGAATCTCCCGTGTCCGCCATGGACGATGAAATTGATTTGCTGGACCTGTTGGTCACCGTGGCTGAATCTTGGAAGTTGTTGATTTTTGTGCCCTTGTTGGTCGGAGTTTTGACTGCAGTTGGGACTACGTTTATTCAGCTGTCGTACCAGTCGAATGCCATATTGCGGTTAACTGAAGAAGATGTGGCTATCTTGCATTCAGCCCCGGTGTTGGATCCCTTGCTGGAGCCCTTCGGTTATTTGGCCCGAGCTGATGGTGTCCAAGAGGATGCCAGGGAAGCCCTCAAAAAGGATTTGACCAGTTCGGTGGACAAAAGAACCAAGCTGGTGAGCATTGCCGCAAAAGCCAGCTCGCCTGAAACAGCGCAGCAGATGAGCTCACAGGCCGTTGTTCGTTTGTTGGAAGAGTTGACGCCCAAAGGTCAGCGCAAAACAAGCATCATGCAATCCATCGAAATCCGCGAGCAAGCGGTTGCTGTGACGGAGCAGAGTTTTACAAAGCTGGTGGAAGCTTTCCCCAAAGGTTCGGTGGGTGCATCCAATGCAGAACAAGCGGTGACCAGTATTGCTGCATTGGTGGCCTTGATCCTTGAGAATAAACAGGAAATTCAAGATTTAAAGCAGCAGCTCTCGCCCAAGGGCGCTGAAGTGTTTGTTCAAACGCCCACACTGCCGCAAAAGCCCATGCCTCGCAAGCGTGCGATCACCACAGTGATTGCTATGCTGGCCAGTGGCTTTGCTTTGCTGTTGTTTGTGTTCATTCGCAAGGCGCTGCAAAATGCAGGAACCAACCCAGAGTCGGCCGCCAAGATTGTGCGCATCAAGCAGGCGTTTGGGTTTTCAGACAAAGTGTCTTGAAGATTGAACTCCAACACACCGGCCCCTGTTGAACCAGCAGGGGCTTCTTTTGTGTTGCGTGAGCTTGTTTCCTTCGTATCTTGTGGGCTCAACACACTTGGGCTGTGCAATGGCTTTAGGTCAGACGAAGAGCACCCGTATTCACCCGGGCGTGCATCAAGCTCAGCGCTTTGCAACAGGGTTGTACCCACGCCCGCAACTGGCGCACGGGCAGGTCAAATTTGGGGTCTGTGCTAGCCACAGGACAGGGCACAGACAACTGGGTTGTATCAGCCCAATCCTGCGGCGCTGGGCCACGCAACAGGGTAGGTTGGGGGTGAGCTTTTGGCGGGGGATTTGGTGAGCGATGGGCAACAGCTCAGAACAAGCTAGCAGTTGGCAGTGGCAAAACAGGGCTACGGCAGCCTATGTTTTTGTGTAATAACCGTGCAATTGATTATTTACTGAAGAAATTGCGTTAAGTTGTTGATTATAAAAGAGTTTTGGAAATGAAAAAGCCCCAAAAGGGGCTTTGCTAAACGTTAACAGTCCGGCGCTCTACCGACTGAGCTATCGAGGAACAGCCTTGAATTATAGCCACAAAAAAATCGGTTTTTGAGAGGGAGCTCAATTTTTTGAGCACCGTGCATCAGACCGATTCGCGTGGGTGGCTCACACCCAAGCGCGCGTGCAGTTGCGTGCTGGTGGTGGTGTATTGAAGGGGCACGGCTTGGCCCGGTGTGATGATGGCCATGGCGCCGTAAGCGGCCAGCGTGGCTTCGTGAAATCCGCACACCAGCAGTTTCTTTTTGCCGGGGTAGGTGTTGATGTCACCGACCGCAAAAATACCGCGCAACTCGGTTTGGAAGTCTTCGGTGTTCACCACCAATTGCTTGCGCTCCATCGCCAAGCCCCAATGCGCAATGGCGCCGAGCTTGGGCGACAGACCGGTGAGGGCCCAAATTTGGTTCACACCGATGGACGCTTCGTGACCGTCGGGCAAGGCCACACGCAGGGCTTGGATTTGGCCATCGGCCGCTTCAAAGCCCGTTGCTTGTGCGGCTAAGAAGGTCACGCCACCGCTGTCGCGCAAGGCCTGCAGTTCTGCAACGCGGTGGGACTCGGCTTTGAAGGCGTCGCGACGGTGCATCAGGGTCACGGACACACCATTCTCGGCGGCATCGATGGCGGCTTGCAGCGCCGCATCGCCGTCGCCCATGACCAAGAGGCGTTGGCCCGCGGAAGGCATCTGGGCTGGGCGGTGGTAGTGCAGTTGTTGGCCCACAAAGGCTTCGATGCCTGGCAAGGTCAAGGCCTTGGGCACAAACGCACCCACCCCAGCGGCGATGAACACTGTGGCGCAGTCAAAGTGGCCACCTTTGGTGGTGCGCACCGACCAACGGCCATCGGGCAAAGCCGTCACTTCGGCCACTTCGTCTTGCAGGTGGAGTTGTGGCGCAAAAGGCCGTGTTTGTTGCAACACGGCTTGCGCCAAACCCGCGCCAGTGCACACGGGCAGGCCGGGAATGTCGTAGATGGGTTTGTCGGGGTAGAGCTCGGCGGGTTGGCCACCGGCGTGCGGCAGGCTGTCAACCACATGGGCGTGCACGCCCAAGAGCCCCAGTTGGAACACCGTGAACAAGCCCACCGGACCCGCGCCAATGACCAAGGCGTCGGTTCGGATGGGGTGGGCCGTGTTCAACACCGGTCAGCGAACGAGTTGGCCGAGTTTTCCGGTTTGGTCTTTCCAGTCGTCGGCGTCGGCCAAAGGCTGTTTGCGCTTGGTGATGCTTTTCCAGCCCGGCAGGGCGGCCAGTTCGGCGTTGAGGGCCGTCATGTGCAGCTGGTCTTTGGGCAGGTCTTCTTCGGCATAGATGGCGCTGACGGGGCACTCGGGGATGCAGACGGCGCAGTCGATGCACTCATCGGGGTCGATGGTCAAGAAGTTGGGGCCTTCACGAAAGCAATCAACGGGGCAAACGTCAACGCAATCGGTGTATTTGCAGCGGATGCAGGCTTCGGTGACAACGTGGGTCATGGTGTGGGTCGGGCAGTGAGTAAATAGGGCATTTTAAAGTTTAGTCGAAGCCACTGATGCGGGTGCAGGTTTGCGGCCCTCCTGTCGACGCGATTGTTTCCAAACGAAACGCGCTGGATCAACGCACCGCCACAGATCGTGTGGTGCAGGGTGGGTTTGATTGTCCATTTGCAAAGCGAGTTGCTGCGCGCACCAATGCGCCAAGGTCAGGCCCCGCGAGCCCAGTGCGGTCAAGGCATACACACCGGGCAAACGTGGCACCTGCGACAAGTCCAAGCGCGTGCGGTGCGCACCCAGCTGGTTGACCTGTGCTAGTAAAGCCGCCACATCGGGCACCGCACCGGCTATGGGCAAACGGTCCAAGCTGGCGCAGCGCACCCCGGCCCAGCCCTGCCAAGGCGCATCGTCTAAAGCCGGCGCCTGCCCTGCTTCGTGCGCCGACAAAAGGAGCCGCAAGCTCTTGGCGTTGCGTGCGTGAGCGTCTTCGGTGACCTCGGTATTTGCTTGGCCGCGGTCGTAGGTCGAGCCCATGGACCACAGGCGTTGCGGCCACGGCGCGGGCATGTTGGCGTCCTCGTATCGCGGCACGAACACGCCGTTGTTGCGCTGAGGTCGAGGGGCCAAGGGCTCACCCTGCTGCGCCCCCAAACTCATTTGTCCTTTGACCGGGTGCAAGGGCCAGGGTCGCCAGTCGCTCGGACCGCTCAAGGCTTGCAGCAGGGCGGCGCTGCCCAAAGCCGCGGCCAGCACCACGGCGGGGGCTTCGCCCAGCGTATGTTGCGAGGCATCCTGCAAACACCAAACCCCATTGCGGGCTTGCAGCGCGTGCACGTGGCTGTTCCAGTGGCAAGTCAAGTGGCCCGTGGCTTGTGCCTCGGCCAACCACGCTTGCACCAAGGCGGAAGGCCGCACGAGGGCGGCGGGCCAACGCCCGGGGTCGTGCCCCCAGTTGTCGACTTCACACGCTTGCCAGCCGCGACCAGGCGTCAGCAGGCGTTGCAGCTCTGCGCGGGTGTGGGCCACACCCAGGGCCGACAACTCGGACAACGGCGTGGGCGCGCGGGTCACGTGGGGGCTGAGCATGCCCACCGGCAGGGCGGATGCGGCTTGCGCAGGCCCACTGGCCGCGTCAAACAAATCGACCCGCCAGCCGCGGGTCGTGAGGCACTGGGCCATGGCCGCGCCGGCCAAGCCAGCGCCGATCACCATGGCGTGTCTTTGTGGACTCAAGCGCTGGGGGGGACGTAGCCGGCGGCGGCGTCTGCACCTTCGCCGAAGAAGTGCTTTTCCATTTGGCGCGCCAGGTATTGGCGAGCGCGCACATCGGCCAGGTTCAGCCGGTTTTCATTGAGCAACATGGTTTGGTGTTTGAGCCAAGCGGCCCATGCCTCTTTGCTCACCGACTCATAAATGCGCTTGCCCAATTCGCCAGGGTAGGGCGGGAAGTCCAGGCCATCGGCCTCTTTGCCGAGCTTGATGCATTGAACGGTGCGTGCCATGGGGGTCTTTCAAAAGTGGATGTCAATGGTGCGAACTTTAGCAAGGTTTGCGCGGGATCACGGGCCGAAGAAAAAGCGCGTGTTTAGAATGAAGGGCCTTTTGCGATACCCCGCAAACCCTTTCACCTCCCCACGACTTGCCATGAGTGCTTTTGCCGAAGAACGCGTTTTGAGCGTTCACCACTGGACCGACCGCCTGTTCAGCTTCACGACCACCCGCGATCCCGCGTTGCGTTTCTCCAATGGCCACTTCACCATGATCGGCCTGCGCGTGAACGACAAACCTTTGCTGCGCGCCTACAGTATCGTGAGCCCGAATTACGAAGAGCACCTGGAGTTTTTGAGCATCAAGGTGCCCGACGGCCCACTCACCTCGCGTTTGCAACATATCCAAGTCGGCGACAGCATCATCGTGGGCCGCAAGCCCACCGGCACCTTGCTGATCGACTATCTGTTGCCCGGCAAGCGCTTGTATTTGCTGGGCACCGGCACCGGTGTGGCGCCTTACTTGAGCATCATCCGCGACCCCGAAACCTTCGAACGTTTCGAGCAAGTGGTTTTGATCCATGGCGTGCGCGAGGTCAAGGAGTTGGCTTACCGCCAGTACATCACCCAAGAGTTGGCCCAGCATGAACTGTTGGGCGAAATGGTCACGCAACAGCTGCTCTACTTCCCCACGGTCACCCGCGAACCGTTTGAGCACCAAGGCCGCATCCCCGAGATCTTGACCAGTGGCCAAGTGGCGCGCGATTTGGGCATTCCCATGCTCAACCGCGAAGAGGACCGCATCATGATTTGTGGCAGCCCTGAGATGCTGCGCGACCTCAAAGCCATGGCCGAAGGCTTGGGCTTTGTGGAAGGTAACACCAGCACGCCGGGCGACTTTGTGATCGAACGGGCTTTCGTTTCGAGCTGATGAACGCAGGCGCTGTTGCCTTCATAACCAGAAGTCATAGGCGTATGACAAGAAAGTCGTTTGCCAAATCGGTTGGGGCTTTGAGAATCCGGGTTCTTCTGGATACCTTGAACCCCGACCATGTACCAATACAACGACTTTGACCGCCAGCTGGTGCACCAGCGTGCCGCCCAATTCCGCGACCAACTCACCCGCTGGCAAGCCGGCGAATTGCTGGAGGCTGAGTTCAAGCCCCTTCGCTTGCAAAACGGCTGGTACGTCCAGCGTTTCGCGCCCATGCTGCGCGTGGCCGTGCCTTATGGCGAAATCAGCAGCCCACAGCTGCGCGCCTTGGCGCGCATCGCCCGCGACTTCGACCACAAGGAAGACCACGACACCAGCCAAGCCAATGCGGGTCTGAGCGAAGTCCCGACCTTGCCCGATCGTTGCGGCCACTTCACCACTCGCCAAAACGTGCAATTCAACTGGATTCCTCTGTCGCGTGCCGCCGATGTGATGGACCTCTTGGCCGAGGTCAACATGCACGGCATCCAGACCTCGGGCAACTGCATCCGCAACATCACCACCGACGCCTTGGCTGGGATTGCCCCCGACGAGGTGGCCGACCCGCGTCCCTTTGCCGAAATCATGCGCCAGTGGAGCACCTTGCATCCCGAGTTCGCGTTTTTGCCTCGCAAGTTCAAGGTGGCCATCACCGGTGCTGCCGAAGACCGCGCCGCCACGCCCTGGCACGACGTGGGCTTGCGCTTGTTGCGCAACGCCGCCGACGAGTTGGGCTTTGAGGTGCGCGTGGGCGGCGGTATGGGCCGCACGCCCCTCATCGGCTCGGTGATCCGCGAATTTTTGCCTTGGCACCAAATCCTCAACTACCTCGAAGCCATTGTTCGCGCCTACAACCGCTTTGGCCGCCGCGACAACATCTACAAAGCCCGCATCAAGATCTTGGTCAAGGCCGAAGGACAAGCCTTTGTGGATCAGGTCGAGGCCGAGTACCGCGATATCGTGGCCATTGACGGCGCGCCGCACACCATTTCGGATGCCGAGTTGGCCCGCGTCAGCGCCTGCTTTGTGGCCCCCACGCTCAAGCCACTGTCGACCAGCGCTGCGCCTTTGAGAGAAGCCGAGCGCACGGGTTTTGAGCGTTGGGTGCAGCGCAACGTCGCGGTGCACGCCAACCCCGCGCTGCGCGCCGTGACCTTGTCGTTCAAGCGCCCCGGTCAAGCGCCGGGCGACGCCACGGCCGATCAGTTGGCGCAAGCCGCCGATTTGGTCGAACGCTACAGCGCCGGTGAAGCCCGCGTGAGCCACGAACAAAACCTGGTGCTGCCTTGGGTTCAGCGCGATCAATTGGTGGCTTTGTGGCGCGAGGCGCAGGCCTTGGGTTTGGCCCGCGCCAACATCGGTTTGCTCACCGACATGATCGCCTGCCCCGGCGGGGATTTTTGCGATTTGGCCAATGCGCGTTCCTTGCCCTTGGCGCAGCAGGTGCTCTCGCGTTACCAAGATTTGGACGAACTGCACGACATCGGGCCGGTGGACCTTCACATCAGCGGCTGCATCAACAGCTGCGGCCACCACCACAGTGGCCACATCGGCATTTTGGGTGTCGATAAAGACGGGCAAGAGTGGTACCAAGTGACCCTGGGCGGCTCGGATGGCTCCATGCTCTCCGGCGCGGCCACCGCCGGTCGGGTCATTGGTCCGTCGTTTGCGGCCAGCGAAGTGGGCGATGTGATCGAGTCGGTGCTGGTGACCTACCGCGAGCAGCGGCAGGCGCAAGAACGTTTGGTGGACACGGTGCGGCGCGTGGGCCAAGAGCCTTTCAAAGACGCGGCCAACGGGGTGCGCGTGAGCACCGCCCGCGAAGGGGTTGCCGCATGAGCCGCTTGACTGTGTTGCGAGCCGACGCCTTTGTGCCCACCGAAGCCGAGGACCAGCGCCTGCGATTGGCGGTGGACGCCGACCCGCGCGAGGTCGACTGGGCCACTCACGCCACCATCGAATTGCAGTTCCCCAAATTCAACGATGGCCGTGCCTACAGCCAAGCCTTTTTGCTGCGCCGCCGTTTGGGCTTCAAGGGCGACTTGCGAGCCGTTGGGGATGTTTTGGTGGACGAGGTTTTGTTGATGCAGCGCAGCGGCTTCAGCCAAGCCGTTTTGCGCGCCGACCAGTCCGTGGCACACGCCGAAAAGGCACTGCACCAGTTCGATGGTTTTTACCAAGGCGATGCGGTCGACACCGCGCCGCGTTTTGCCTTGGACGGTTCGCCATGAACGTGACCTTACTCAAGGGCACGTGTGCCTTGGTCGGCGCGGGCCCGGGCGACCCCGATTTGCTCACCCTGAAGGCGGTGAAGTGTTTGCAACAAGCCACGGTGGTGTTGGTCGATGACTTGGTTGCACCGGCCATCTTGGCACACATCCCGGCCAGCGCACGGCAAATCGCGGTGGGCAAGCGCGGGGGCTGTTTGTCCACGCCCCAAGCCTTCATCGAAAAACACATGATCCAACTCGTTAGGCAAGGCGAGCGGGTGGTGCGCCTCAAAGGCGGAGACCCCTTTGTTTTGGGCCGAGGTGGCGAGGAATTGGCGCGTTTACAAGCCGAAGGCATTGAGGTCGAGGTGGTCAATGGCATCACCTCAGGCCAAGCGGCTTTGACCCGATTGGGCGTGCCTTTGACGCACCGCGACCACGCCCAAGGCGTGCTCTTCATCACTGGTCATGCCCAACCCGGTGCCACCGGTCCCGACTGGCCCAGCGTGGCGCAGCTGTGCCACCAGCAACGCATCACCTTGATGATTTACATGGGGGCGAGCCGCTCGGCCCACATCCAAGCCGGTTTGTTGCAGGGCTTGCCAGCGCGCACACCAGTGGCGGTGGTGCAAAACGCCAGCCGCCCCGATCAGCGCCACGCCATCACCACCTTGGACGCTTTGCACGAGACCTTGCACGCCGAAGGTTTGGGCAGCCCTTGCATCATCGCCGTCGGTGATGTGTTGACCGGCTTGGCCGCTTTGCACGAGCAGGCAGCCCCAACGATAAGATGCGCCGCATGACCAACCCTCGCCCCCCCGCCTTGCTTTTGTTTGCCCACGGTTCGCGCGACCCGGCTTGGCGCGCGCCTTTGGACGCGGTGTGCCAGCGCATTGCTGCCCAACACCCCGGCCGCTGCGAGCTGGCGTTTTTGGAGTTCATGCAACCCGAATTGCCGGATGCGCTGCAGGCCTTGGCCCAAGCGGGTGAACGCTCGATCGTGATCGTTCCTTTGTTTTGGGCCAGTGGCAAACACATCAAAACGGACCTGAGCGAAGCGGTGGCGCAGTTTGTACAAACCCACCCAGACGTTGACGTGCGCGTGGCCACCGCTTTGGGCGAGGCCCAGGCCGTGCAAATCGCCCTGGCTGATTACGCCCTGTCTTGCGCGACAATGTCCCCCAAGCTTTGACACGATTGGGGTTTTGGTCATGATGGTTTTGCACCGGTTCACGGGCAGTTTGCTCGCCGCGGTCGCGCTGGCGGGTGTGCTGATGTTGTCCTACGGTTTGTACCTGCAGCACGTGGTGGGTTTGGAACCTTGCCCGATGTGCATCGTGCAACGCTACGCTTGGGTCTTGGTCACCTTGGTGGCGGGGGTGGCCAGCCTCAGCCCCACGCGTTGGCGCGGTCGCCAGTTGGTGCTCTTGGCGCTTTTGGCCTTGTTGGGTGCGGGTGTGGCCGCCCGTCAAAGCTGGTTGCAGTGGTTCCCGCCCGAGATATTGAGTTGCGGGCGCGACCTCTTCGGCATGATCGAAGCGTTCCCGTTGCAACGCGTGATT
>Ga0315903_10009028_pt1 | contig 12140 bp, 10 predicted proteins | sample LakEriMetagenome_7_FD_203524 | JGI IMG/M metagenome (GOLD analysis project Ga0315903, IMG submission 203524) | Freshwater fungal communities from buoy surface, Lake Erie, Ohio, United States - Buoy 2 MA119 | ecosystem: Environmental > Aquatic > Freshwater > Lake | place: USA: Lake Erie, Ohio...
GGTTTCCGAGGCAAAATCCCGCCTTGCCGGTCGGCGGGCCGGACGCTAGCGTGCCGCCCGCATGCAGGAAGCGCCGCCTTCCGGAGTCCCGTCCGGTTTGAAATGGAGCAGGCAAATCCTGCATCCGGTGCTGGTGTTGGCCATGGCCGGGTGCCTGCTTTCGCTGGTCGGCTGGACCGGGACGGTCACGGGCTGGCAGCACTGGGTCACGACGCTCGGCGGGCTTGTCTTCTCCGCGCAACGGTGGCTGGTGTTTTCCTACCTTGAGGCCACCGGTCGCGAACGCCGCCGCTTGCTGGTTCACCTCGCGGTGGGCGTGCTGGTGCTGGTCGTTGCAGCGACTCTGCTCGCCTTGGATCTCGCGGGCCGCGGCAGCCGTGCCGGCGGCTGGCATGTTGCCATCCAAGTGGGCGTCATCGCCTCCGGCGTGGCGTCGATGATCCACCATCAGACGCGTTTCACCGCAAAGGCCTTCCATCCCGGCCTGGTGCTCATCGGCTCGTTCTTCGCCATCATCGTGGCGGGCACCCTGTTGCTCAAGATGCCGCGCTGTGTCCTTCCCGGACAACACTGCTCATGGCTCGACGCGGCATTCACCAGCACCAGCGCGGTGTGCGTGACGGGCCTCGCCGTCCAAAACACCGCCACGTTTTTCAGCCTCACCGGGCAAACGGTGATCCTCGTCCTCATCCAAGTGGGAGGCCTCGGCATCATGACGCTCACCTTCTTCGCGGCAGTGGTGCTGTTCGAGGGCCTCTCGCTTCACGACCGCCTGCTGCTCGGCCGGATGATGTCGGACAACCGCCTGTCGAGGATCGGCCACACCCTCACCTTCATCGTCGGCATGACTTTCCTTTGCGAGGGGATCGGCGCGGCCGTGCTGTTCGCCACACTGCAGGGCGAGATGACCATGGCCGAGCGGCTCTTCCACTCGGTGTTCCATTCCGTTTCCGCCTTCTGCAACGCCGGCTTCTCCACCTTCACCGACGGCCTTGCCAGCGAAACCGTTCGCGCGAATTCGGCATGGCAGTCCTGCATCATGGCCCTCATTGTCATCGGTGGCATCGGTGCTCTGGTGGCGGAGGATATCACCAAACTCGCGCTCGCCGCCTGCCAGCGCCTGTTAGGCCGATCCGTGGGGCGCACCAGGCTCCGCATCCACACCCGCCTGGTGGTTGCGACCACCGCCATCCTGATCGTCGGTGGAGCCGCCGCGATCCTGCTGAGCGAATTCGTCCTGTGGCGCGGCCCGGAAAACGGCGGCCGGGTGCTGACGGCATTGTTCCACTCCGTCACCGCGCGGACCGCCGGTTTCAACACGGTGCCGATGGGCGCGATCGGACCCGTCACCGTTCAGATTCTCATGATCCTGATGGTGATCGGCGGCTCGCCGGGAGGCACTGCGGGCGGCATTCGCACCACGGTGGTCGCCGTCGCCATGGGCCATTTGTGGAACCAACTCCGCAACGGCCGCCGTGGCATGGTTGTTTTCAACCGGACGATTCCTCCCGAAGCGGGCACCCAGGCACTCGGGCTGATCCTGCTCGCCGGCATCTGGCTCGCGGGAAACTACATGGTTTTCCGCCACCTTGAGGCCGACAGCGCGATCACAGACACCCGCCTGCTCTTCGAACTCATCAGCGCCTTCGCCACCGTCGGGCTCTCCCTCGATCTCACTCCCCTGCTATCGGACGGCGGCAAGACCCTTCTGATCGTCAACATGTTCGTCGGGCGGATCGGTCTTCTAACAGTGCTCGCCACGCTGGTGCCGCCGGACCACCGCCCGGCCTCCGGGAAACCCACCGAAAATATTCTGCTCAACTGACACCACCATGAAATTCTGCATAATCGGCCTCGGCACCTTCGGCACCCAGCTCAGCCGCCAACTCAGCCGCGAGGGCCACGAAATCGTCGCGGTGGACAACGATCCCGCCCACATCAACCAACTCAAGGACGAGATCGAATTCCTCATCCAGGCCGACTGCACCGACCTCAACGCCTTTCACGAAATCCCCATCGATGCCTGCGACGCGGTCATCCTCGCCATCGGCGAGGACTTCGAGGCATCGCTTTCCATCGCCGCCAACGTCCAGCAACTCGGCGCGAAACGCATCATCAGCCGCATCATCAATCCGCTCCACGGCCGCCTGCTCAAGCTGCTGAAAATCGACGAGCTGATGATTCCCGAAGCGATGGCCGCCGCATGGTTGGCGCGCTCGCTCAAAACCCCGGATCTCCTCAGCAGCCTCGAACTCGGCGGCGGCCACGAGATCGCCCAGGTCTTCGCTCCGCCGGGCCTGGTCGGCAAAACCCTTCACCAATCCGGACTGCGCGACGACTACGGCCTCAACCTCATCACCATCGGCAAAAGCCGCGGCGTCACCACCTCCGCCGCCAGCCCGCACGCCATCCAGCGCGTCCTCGGCGTGCCGGATCCCGAGCGCCCCTTTGAAAAGGACGACATCCTCGTCGTCTTCGGCAAAGCCCAGGATATCCGCCGCATGATGCTCAAGGAAGGGTCTTGAGCGGACGTCCGGTAGCCGTTTCGCGGTTGATAAGCCTAAAGCATGACAAAGTTTCTATCGACCATCCAACCCAGGTGGTTTTGACTGACGGTTGCCCGTCCCGTCTTTCGCTTTCCGGAACTTTTTCCTCTGCAACAGGAGCATTTTCAAATGTTAGTCTCAGTCATCATCCCAACCTATAACCGGGCGAAAACCATCGAGCGCGCGGTTAACAGCGCGCTCGCGCAGACTTGGAAGCACCTCGAGGTCATCGTCGTGGATGATGGTTCAACCGACAATACGGATGAATTGCTTGAGGCATATGGGAGCCGAATCCGCGTGATCCGTCAGAAAAACGGCGGTCCTAGTGCCGCCAAGAACACCGGGATCAGGGCCGCAACGGGAGAAATCATTTCCTTTCTCGACTCGGACGATTCATGGTTGCCGCCAAAGACCGAGCGGCAGGTAAACCTGCTACAGCGAACCGAATCGTCAGGGGTTGTCTGTTGTGTTTGCAATGCACGGATGCTGAATTCAACCGGAACGGTCACTTCCTTTCGGAAGGCCGGATTGTATCCGAAGCATGAAGAGGGCATTTGGAGCAACCCTGCGGACATCCTGATAACGACTTTCCTCCTTTTCAATCAGGTGGCGGCCGTTCGACGGGAGGCTCTCGCCCAAGCGGGGTATTTCCGCGAGGATCTGCCCTATGGATTGAACGAAGATTACGATTTTGCCCTTCGGCTCGCCTTGATCGGCCCATGGGCTTTCATTGCGGAACCGCTGATGGAGTGGCATGAGCACACGGACAATATCTCTCGCACATACAGTCAGTTGGAAATCTGCGCGACGACGAGGAAGATCCTCATGGATATGGGCACTTCGCCACGCTTCGGGCCGATGCTTCCCCGTGCCACGTTAAACAGGCGACTGCGTTATTTGCGAAATTCCCATTACGCGTTGCGTTTGAAGGATCACACGAACCCATCCCTGCGGCTACTTGGGCGGTCTTTGCTTTTGTGTTTGCGGAAGAACGAAGGGTTGTGCTCCCGGTTGTTCGCGACTAGGCGAATGCTCACGCGGCAGGCTTGATGGAGAAATCCGTCCATCGGACTTCGGTTCAGGGCGCTAGAAGCACTACCCGGTAGAACGCCCGGTCAGGCGGCGGATTGGGATCGGTGAAGGTGCCGGTCTGCACGGTTGCGAGATTGGTCCAGGTTCCGTTCAATGAATTGGAACGCTCGACGCGGAATGTCAGACCTGCGGCCGTCGGCCAGGCGAGGGTGAAGCCGGCCCCGGCAGGCTGGATGGTTGAGCGGAAAGCCGAGGAGCCGTCGGCGGGATCGAGGCCTAGCAGAAATTCGGTGCGGTTGTCGCTCCCGTCGGCATCGAAGTCATCCTCCGGACCCTGTGCGGCATTCCCGAAAGACAGGACCTCCCAGGCATCCGGCAGCGAGTCGTGGTCGGAATCGTCAGTGAAGAGGAAGTCGTCCGCCGCGCGGGCGATGGCGCTGATGCGGACTTCGTCGATCAAGCCGATGAACACCTCGGAGCTTCCGTTTGTCGCCCGGGCGTCGTTGCCGATGGAGAAATCGCCCTGCATGGTGGTGGAGTCGAATTCCGCAGCCAGGCTGCCCGTTCCGATTTGATGCGCCCGGTCCACACCCGGGGCGAGGCGCGTCCAATAAAACCGGGTGTTGTCAGGCGCGCCGGCGTTGCCGTTGTAGGTGACCGCCACATGGAACCAGTCGGTGGTGTTGACCGTGTGATTGCCGTCCACAGGGACCGGAGCCGCAATCGATTCGGTTAGATCCGCCATCTTCACGAATTGCAGGACGGCCACACCACCCGATGGATTGACGCGAAACTGGAACACGCGGTCCTCGGTGCCCGTGCCATCGCCGTCCATGGCGACGATCTGCCCTGCCGATGTCCAGTTTCCAGGCAGGCTGTTGAAGCGCAAGAGCGCCTCGATGGTGAACGCGCCGTCAGGTCCGTGGTAGGCGAATGAGGGCGGGGTTTCGGCCGCGACCGAAGTCGCGAGCGTCGGGGCGTAGGTGAGGATGCCGCGGTTGGTGCCGGTGCCGGTATTGAAGTTGACGGATGAGCCGAAACCCGGTGCGGCAGCTTGCGACGCGAGGGCGCCATGGTGCAGCCCGGACAAGGGATGGGCCGGATTCGCCGCGTTCGCGAATGGCGGCGCGGCTTCATCCAAATGCCAGAGCTGGAGCGTGTGGGAGTCCGGCAGATAGGGCTGGGGCGGCGCCAGTTCGAAAGCGGCCTCGGTGAGACTGTTCCAATCACTCAGCGAGTTTCCGTAACCGACATAACGGATGAAACGGGCGCCGGTATCCGGAATGTCGAACCTCTCCAGCGCGGTGCCGGTTCCCGAACTCGTCGCACCTGTTAGAAGCGGAGTCCAAGTCGTGCCATCGGCTGATGCAAGCAGATCAAACGACGAGGTCCTTAGGTTGCCGCTGTGGAAAGCGATGGAGACCGAACGGACCACCCGAAGGCTCGCAAACTCCCACGTGATGAACTGGCCGGGGCCCTTTGCCGACCAGCGGGTGCCCAGACTGCCGTCGAGAGTGTTCTCCGGCAGATTGCCGTCATTGCCGGAGGCGGTGGCGGTGATGAACGGCGCGGGCACGCTTTCCTGCACGGTAACCGCCACGCTGTCTGATGAGACTTGCCCGCCATCCGAGGTGGCCTCGTGGACGAGGGTGTGGGAACCGACGGGCAATGGAATGCTTAACTCCGCCTGGGTGGAAACCACATTGCCCTGATGGAGCCATCGCCTCGACTGAACCGCCGTTCCAGGGCTCGCACCGACCGATCCCGCGAGAACCACCTCATGCAATCCGTCGCCATCCTCATCCGTCACCCGCTGGTCCTGGCCGGCATGGGCCTCGAATACGGTGCCGGTGGCGTAGTCGATCACATGCAGCGGAACACCGGTGGGTTCGGACGAGGCCGGAGCGTCCTCCGAAACGAATACCGACAGCACGCCGGACTTGCGCAACCTGGCGTGATCGAGGCGGGGCTCGCTCCTGAAATTCGACCCGTAGGCGGTGAGAATGGTCCAGTCCGTGTAATTGGCGGCGGCCGTGGCGCCTGCAACAATAAGACTCCCGCCGGATCGAAACACCGTATGGATATCTCCATTCGGCAGCGTTTCCACATCCGGCCTCGAGGACACGGGATGGGTCACAGGAAGGCGCGATCCGGCCCAAGCGCCGGTGGCCGGATCCCGGAAATAGTGGAAGCAGGCGGTGTCCGGACCACTGAAAGCCCCATCGCCCAACTCCCATTCAAAGCCGGGTTCCTGACGGCGGTGACGGACCAACACATGCACCCGTCCCTGGTCATCCACGCACTGCGCCTGTTGGTTGATGAGCTGTTGGCGGCAATCCAGCGGCACGACCACCGTGCCGGGCGTGTCCACCCGGATCCGCTGGCCGAGTGAGGTGTCCGCGATGAGCGTGCCCGAGTTGTTATACCATTTGACCCCGCGGTCCGGGCTGTAGGCATAACAGATGTCGTGATTGGATGCGACCACGCTCTCCCGCCAGGTCCAGGTGTAATGCAGCCTGCCGTCCGGCCCGAAATCAAAGCCGTTGGCGTAGGCATTGCGGCTGTTGGACGTGAAATTGCCTCCATTGTTGGATACTCCGGTGTAGGTCCCGTCCTTGACGGTTACCAGAATGGGTGCCGAGTGGTTTGCGGAGGCCGGTTGCCAGGCCGCCAACCAGTTGGAGCCGTTGTTGGAACCTCCGGTGCGGTAGTTGAACAACAGCGTGTCTTCCGGAGTGGCAATGAACATCGGATAGGTCACGCCGCTGATCGTGCTGCCGGAGGAGCTGAGCCAGTTTTGCTCCGCAAGAAACCGGGACGCGTTCCATGCCGAGTCCGCGTAGGTGGCAAGACCGGGCAGACTGCGACGGTAACGCAAATTGTGGACATGGTGGTCCCACGACAGGTGCAGGATTCCGTCCGCTTTCGAAATGCCGAGCGAGATGGTGTTGTGAGTGTCCCATGAGCCCTCGTCAGCGTTCAGAAGATCCGATCCGGTGTTGAACTTTTCCCATGTGCCGGAGGCCGGACCAAGGATCGCCCGCCTCGCAAGCCACACGCTCTGATCAGTGCCCACGGTGTCATACCATGCCGTGTACTGCCAGCCATTGTGACTGACGAGGATGTCGTTCTGGAACGCGGTCCCGTTCATCGCGCCGCCAAAGCTGGGACCCACCGGAGTCACGAGCGCCTTGTCATCAACGATCGAATCCGATAGCAGAACCAGTGGTGCCGGAGCGGCCTCACAGACCATCACGCAGGCCACACCGCACGCGATCCCCAGAGACCTTGTCGTGACTCCAGAATTGCGTCTGTCATCGGTCTGCTGCGGTTTCCTCTCGATCACGGGGCGGCAATCTATGGCAGGTTGCCCATCGGGTCAACAGGCATGCGGCAGGCTGGTGAGCGTGATCCCCCTCGCCGGCATGCGCTTCAAGGAGCGGCGGAGCATGTCCGCCGATGTCCATGGAAAGCCAATGCCCTGAGCTTCCGCTCATTTCATTGCCAGCTTATGGACATCGGCGAAAACGTTTCGCCGCTCCTCGGGCCTTAACTTGACGAGCGCTTCCTCCGGGGCCACGGATCATGCTTGATCCCGGGCAACTCACGGCTTCCCGATCAGGCTCTCCATCCGGGCATCGCTGGCGGTCTTGGAGATGATCTCGTTGTTGAACGAAACGGCTCCCGCATAACCGCGGTAGTCCGCATTGCCCTCCGCGAAGGACTCGACGAACTCCTCCTTGCCGCCCGGCAGCAACCGGATCGTCCGCGATTTTTCCAACATGTAGGTGTAGTCATCGAGTGGTGCGTCGGGCTTCTTCGGGTCCTTCTTCGGCTTGCCGATGAAATAGTAAACGAAGCTGACCTCGGTCGGAAACTCGCTGCGGTTCTCGACCTCGAGCCGGAATTCATATTTGCCGCCGGACTTCTTCGAAGGAGTCGACATCCGCTGGATCCGCGCGGAGATGTTAGGGACTCGCTTCGCCGACTCAGGGTCCGCGGCTCGCAGTTCCTCCCAGCGTTCGAGATATTCCTTGCGGGTGCGGTTGAGGTCGTGGTGCTCCGCATCGGCCGTCTTCTGCCGGTCAGCGGCGGTGACGACGAACCCTTCGCGCCTGGCATGTTCGCGAAGCGCCTTGCCGTAGGCGATCACCCGCGGGCTGAGATCCGACGCCTCATCGGACTGGCGCCGTTTTCCGGGTGTCACGATTTCCACGTTGCAGAACGAACTTGAAAACTCGGGCACATACCGCGCGGGCACGATGTATTGGAACACCGCCTTCTGGCCGGCTTCGGCGCCCTTGCGGATCTTGCCGTCAAATCGGCCACTCTCGTCGAACAGGCCGAGCCCATCCGCCGCCTCCCACGCGTCGATGATGGCGGCCACCGAGAGGTGTACGAAGTCGGCGCTAACGTCATCTCTCATGGCATAAGCCTGGTTGAGGAGGTCGCGCGGCGGCGGTCCGGAGCCACGCACGCTCTTGCCCAGGTGCTCCAGCACTTGGGCAAGACGCTGCTCGACTCCGGCAAGGTGCCCCGGCTCCACCTTCGGGCCCATCGCCGCCGGAGCCAGTTTTCCCGCCAGGCTCTTTGCCTCCTGGTTCATTCTTGGAGCGGCGCAGAGCGTGGAAACGAGAAGGAGGAAAGCCGCCGGCTTCGGCAGCCAACGGAACATTCCGGCTGTGGACAGGCGTATCACCACTCCACGATGCCACCACCGTCGCACGACTCAAGCCGCTTTGCCGGGATTCTCATTGGCCCGGTTGGTTTGTCACCCTGGCCACCCGGGCTTGTCCGGTTGGGAGGCAGGCGTCGCGGATTCACACCAGCAAACCACTCATGCCGGTTCTCACCATAAAGATGACGAATGAGGAACGACGAAACGGAGCGCGGAATTCATTCCGCCCGGTGAAGCTTGAGAACTTCGTGCGGAATGAATTCCGCGCTCCGGCCGAAGAGTCCTCTTGATTCTGCGATTTCGTGTCACGCCTCATGAGTCGGGCCTGCGAGGCGTGGTGAAAACCACTACCGCTTGACCTCGCCTTTTCCCCCGCGGTTTCCGAGGAGGCCGTATTTCGGGCTGAAGAGGAAGGCGGCGAGAAACATGGCGCCGAGCACCAAGACGATGGCCGGGCCTTGTTCGATGTTGAGCCACCAGCCTAACAGAACGGCGGCGGCGGAGCCGATGCCGCCGAGCAGCGCGCCGCCCCAGAACAGCGCGCCGGTGGAATCGGTGAGAAGATACACCGTGGCGGCCGGGGTGACGAGCAGGCCGAGGGCGAGCATGCAGCCCACCGCCTGCAGCGATGAGATCAGCACGATGATGAGGATGGCCAGCAGCAGGTAGTTGAGCAGGCGCACCGGCACGCCGAGAGTGGCGGCGACTTCGGCGTCGAAGAGGGTCATCAGCAGCGGCCGGTGCAATGCTGTTAGAATCCCGAGCGCGCCGAAGGAGATCCAGTAGTTGGTCCACAGGTCGCTGTCGCGCAGGCCCATGATGTTGCCGAAGAGCCACTCGTCCATCTCCTGGGTGACGCCGAGCCGCCGCAGCAGGATAATGCCGCCACTGAAGGCCGCAGTGTAGAGGATGGCGAGGGCGGAGTCCTGATCGATCCGGGATCCGCGCGAGACCGCCAGCGACCCGAGCCCGATGAGCAGCGCGGCGAAGAGGCTGCCGAGAAACGCGCTCCAGTCGTGCAGTCCGGCGACGAGGATGGCCACCGCGATGCCCGGCAGGAGGGCATGGGACAGCGAGCCGACCTTGAGCGCGGATTTTCTCAGCACCACGAAGGCGCTGGCGTAGCCGTTGGTGCAGCCGATGAGCAGCGCGGCGATGAGCGCGCGCTGGTTGAAGGGGTGGCGGAACGGTTCGATCAGCCAGTCGGGCATGCGGCCTCCCTTCCACCGAAGGTTTCGTCGAGCAGGCGGTCGTTGAAGACCTCCGCCACTGGCCCGAAGGCCACCGCGCGGCGGCGCAGCAGCAGCACCTCGTCGTAGATGTCGCGCACGGTATCCATGTCGTGATGGGAGGCGATGACGAGGCGGCCCTCGGCGGCGATCTCGCGCAGCGTGGCGGCGAGGGCCGCCTTCGAGTTGCGGTCGAGCCCGGTGAACGGTTCGTCTAACAAAAGCACATGCGCTTCCTGCGCCAGCGCCCGCGCGAGGAACACGCGTTGCTGCTGGCCGCCGCTCAACTCGCTGATCTGGCGCGTGGCGAGCGAGGTGAGGTCCATCAGGCCGATCGCGCGTTCGATGGCGGATTCGTCCGCATTGGAGAACGGCCGCCACCAGCCGGCCTGTGGGAAACGGCCCATCCGCACCACGCGTTCGACGGTGATGGGAAACTGCCAGTCCACATTCTCGCGCTGCGGCAGGTAGGCGATCTCGCGGCTCCAGCGGGCGACCTTGGTGCCGCGCCACAGGATGCGTCCGCCGCCGATGGGCAGCAGTCCGGCGATGGCCTTGAGCAACGTGCTCTTGCCCGCGCCGTTCGGGCCGATGAGCGCCACGCACGAGCCGCAGGAAGTGGCCATGGAAACCTCCCGCAGCGCCTCGATGCGGCGGTAGCGCACGCTCACATCCTCCACCACCAGCTCGTGATGGTGGGCGCAATGGGCGCAGGATTCATGGGCGGCGGAGGTCATGGGAGTTAATGGATATGCCACTCGAAGCGCAGGGTTTCCTCCAGCTCGCCGGAGCCGGTCGCATAGCGGGTTTCGTCCGGGAAACCATCCGGCATCACGGTGAGAAACACGGCGGTTTCCCCGTCACCGGCGGTGGCTGTTAGAACCAGCTCGCAGACCCCATCGTCCAAGGGAATCTCCGCGTCGTGTTCGCTTTCACCGGCAGGCATGGCTTCGGATTCCAGCAACAAACGTCCGTCCGTGGTGCGGATGGCCAGCCGCTCGACCGGATCCAACAGCTTCAGGCGCAGCACGGTGGGCGTGAGTTGATGGGTCTCGACGGGTGCAGCCACCGAGGGAACAACTTGCGGCCGTCCGGTCAGCTCGCGCAGCGGGATGGCGAGCAGCGCGAGGCCCGCGAGGACTCCCGCGGTGCCGGCCAGCGGCGATGCATGCCAGCGGGTTTGGCTCATGGCGCGGCAAGGGCGCGGGTGATGGCATTCACGTTGTGGCGGATCATGCCTTCGAAACCGGCTTCGGACCCGCGGCCGTTGCCATCCGAGATCAGCGTCTCGGCCACCTTCACGCCGGTGGCGGTGGCAATCGCGCTGACCGCCTTGTCGCTCGCGCCAAACTCGGGAAACACGGCCTTCACGCCCGATTTTCTAACAGACTCGATGGTTTTCGCCTGCTCCTGCGGCGTGGTGTTCTGTTCCTTGTTGAGACCGGCCACCGCGATGACCTCGAAGCCGAACTCCTTGGCGAAGTAGGCGAAGGCGTTATGGGCCGTCACCAGCTTGCGCTGGCCGCGCGGGACTTTCGCGAGTTCGGACTTTGCCCACTTCTTCAAACCGTCGAGGCGTTTCGAGTAAGCCGCCGCATTCGCGAGATAGGCATCCTTGCCGGAGGGGTCCTTCTCGCCCAGCGCCTGCGCCACCACGCGGGAGGCACGCCGCATGTTTTCGATCCCATGCCACCAATGCGGATCGAGCGAGTCCGCTCCATGGTGCGGGCAACAGGTGTAAACCGCATCCTTGCCGACGGTGAGAGAGGGAATCGTGCGGCCGACCTCAACCACGGTCACACCGCCAAGCGCCGCGTTGATGCGATCCAGATAGTTTTCCAAACCCTTGCCGCCGGCGAAGATGATCGCGGAGCTTTTCATCTTCCGCAAATCCTCGGGACGCGGCTCGAAACGGTGCGGGTTGCCACCCTCGCCGACCAGATCGACGACCTTCACCCGCTCACCGCCAACCTGACGCGCGAGGTCGGCCATCAGCGGGTGCAGGGCGACGACCTGAACGGACGAAAACGCCGGAACGGAGGCGGCCCACAGGCACGCGAGAGCGACAAGCCATGCTTTCATGCCCGGAAGCTGATGCACGAAGCGAACTATTGCAAGGGATTTGCGTTAGCGGCGGCGCTCAGGGTTTCCCCGTGCGGTAGGGCGTGGGGTCCTCGGCGACCATGGCGGTAGCGGTTTCGGCGGGCGGGTGATCGCCGAGCAGGCGCGGGATTCGGGACTCCAGCCAGAGGCGGGCGGAGGCGTTTTTCAGCGCGCATTCCCAGATGGTGACGACGTGCCAGCCGAGTTCGCGGAGTTGCTGTTCGTTGCGGGCGTCGCGGAGCTGGTTGCCGAGGATCTTGGCCTTCCACCACGCGCGGCGGGACTTCGGCAGGCGGAAGTGCGGGCAGTCCGTGTGACCGTGCCAGAAGCAGCCGTGGACGAATACCACCGTCTGGTGTTTCGGCAGCACGATGTCGGGCTTGCCGGGCAGCGAGCGGTTTTTCACTCCGCTCACGGTGAAACGGTAACCCTAAAAAGGAAAATGGGCGTGCTCATTGAGCGCCGCTCAATGGGGCGGTTGCGATAGCAAAAGGACGTGGCCGGACGCGCCTATTTTTACCCACTCAGTAGTAATTTTGCGTCGTCTGGAAG
>Ga0315903_10009035_pt1 | contig 12135 bp, 9 predicted proteins | sample LakEriMetagenome_7_FD_203524 | JGI IMG/M metagenome (GOLD analysis project Ga0315903, IMG submission 203524) | Freshwater fungal communities from buoy surface, Lake Erie, Ohio, United States - Buoy 2 MA119 | ecosystem: Environmental > Aquatic > Freshwater > Lake | place: USA: Lake Erie, Ohio...
AAGAAAAGCTTGAATTATTACAGTTACTAGAACAAGACATATTTTCAGTGAGATTCAAGAAGTTTTTAAATTCAGTTCAAACTGATGAGCTAAGTTTAGAAGATATTACTAACGAAGTTGAATCTGTAAGACAAGCAAACTATCATGCACTGCAAGACAATGCGCGTCGCTATTGATACTTTGCCTAGTGACAGGTGACGCAGATTTATTGATATTGAATCCTTTTCATGGTGTAGAAATTATTTCATACCAAGATTTTCAGCATACTATTTTAAAAGGCGCAAAATTAGCCTGAAACCGACTTGGATTTTGACGAGCATGACAGCAAATTTGTGGGATGTAGTACGTTACTTTAAACGCTATCGGACAAAGGCAATCTGGAGCATTGCAGGGTCTAGCGCATTTGAAATTATCGATCTGACTGTTCCCTATACGGTCGGACAGATCCTGAATGTACTATCAGGTCGATCGCTTGATCGCGAAATTAATGGCTTGGTTGTTGGTGCAGTGGGTTTGTTTGGTCAACCTGTGACTCAGACAACTTCATTAATTGCTCTATCGGCATTGATTTTTGTGGTTACGGTCATCCGTGCGCCGATACAGGTTTGGTTTGCAAATAACTTTCATTGGGAAATAGCTCTCAAAACTCGTCGTGACCAAACCCAAAAGGCGATCGCTAAAATCTTGACTTTACCGATCGAGTTTTATGATGAGCATAACGCGGGGCGGATTGCAGGACGGGTGGCGCGAGGCTTAGCCAATCACATGTGGTCATATCCCGAAATCGCAGGGCAATTGATTCCTAAAGTTGTGCGAATCCTCGGCATTTTTGTGATTATCTGTGCGATCGCATGGTGGATTTCGGCTTTCTTTTTAGTGTCATTTATAGTGGTGCTATTGGGGAGTTTGCACAAGCTCAAGGATCTTACCAAGATTGAAGAAACTCTTGATGTCTATCAAGAAAATACAGAAAGTCGCACTTCAGAAATTATTACCAATATCAAGACAGTCAAGGCTTTTGCGAACGAAGCCAAGGAATATAAACGCCAAAGCGATCGCCTCGAACGGGAAGCGAAAGTATCCCTCTGGGGTATACATATTGGCTATGTGAAACTGGGAATGGCGCGCGATACGGTTTTAGAAGCCTGTCAATTTGTAGTGTTTGGAGCCGCTCTATTTGCAACTTTTGGAGGCAAGTTATCCATTGGGCATTTCATTACCATTTCCACTTTGGCAAGTATGGCTTATTCAGAAATTAGACCTATTTGCTTGCTTGCAGAAGTCTTTGCAAGGCGCTATTCCTCAATGCTGCGGTTTCATGAGTTCATGAAACAATCGAATGGACAGGATGCGGCGATTGCCCTACATCCCAATACAAAATATCCCCAATATCGTTTTGATGGCAAAGTAGAATTTCGCAATCTTACCTTTGGCTACGATCATGATAGTCCTGTCCTAGAAAAGATCCAGTTCACAATTGAACCCTATGAAACCGTGGCGCTAGTTGGGCGATCGGGTTCAGGTAAATCGACATTAGTGAAGATGCTGTTTCGTTACTTTGAGCCATCGAGTGGTGGGATTTTGGTTGATGAAACAAATATTACAGAACTCGATATCACGGGCTATCGCAAACGCCTAGCGATCGTGCATCAAGAGGTTGATATATTTAATGGAACCCTGATGGACAATCTTGTTTACGGCAGACCAAACGCGACCTTTGCTGAAGTTAAGGAAGCCTGTGCGATCGCAAGCGTTGATGAGTTTTTGCATCTATTACCGCGCGGCTATAACACCATCGTTGGCGAGAGAGGTGTTCGACTCTCTGGTGGTCAGCGTCAGCGATTAGGGATTGCGCGAGCTTTGCTAGTGAATCCTGATATTCTAGTATTTGACGAAGCTACTTCTAGCCTTGATTATGAATCTGAGCGATCGATTCAGCTTGCTATGCGCCGCATTCAGGGAACTCGTACTACGATTGTGATTGCTCACCGACTTAGTACTGTGCGCGAAGCCGATAAAATTGTGGTTTTAGATAAAGGTCAAGTTGTGGAGGTTGGCTCACATCAACAGCTTTTATCGCAAGGTGGGATTTATCATCGATTACATTCTTTGCAAGAAACAGGAGAATTGTTATGAGGCGAAATTGAGATAATTGAAATTCACTACGATTTTGAGTTTACTTAACAGTTATTGACCAACATGATTTTCATTAATCCGAAAATTGACTTTGCCTTCAAAAAAATCTTTGGCTCCGAAGATAGCAAAGATATATTGATTAGTTTTCTCAATGCCCTAATTTATGAAGAAAAACCTGTTATTCAAGATTTAGAGATCCTTAATCCTTATCTTGCTCCAAAAATTCGCGGCGTTAAAGATACCTATCTGGATATCAAAGCCAGAATCAAAAGCGAGGATAATAGCGATCGCAACGTAATCATTGAGATGCAAGTCCTGAATGTTGAAGGATTTGAAAAGCGTATTTTGTATAATGCAGCCAAATCCTATTCCACACAGCTTGCCAGTGGACAAAGCTACAATCTACTTAATCCTGTAATTGCGCTGACAATCACTGATTTTGTGATGTTTCCTGATCTAGAAAAAGTCATGTCAAGATTTGTACTAAAGGAAAAAGACTATTTAATTGACTATCCAATTTATGACATTGAACTAATCTTTGTGGAACTGCCAAAGTTTAAGAAACAATTGTCAGAACTAAAATTTATCAATGATAAATGGTTATATTTTTTGACAGAAGCTCGATCCCTCGTCCAAGTACCCGAAATAATGGCAGAAGTGCCTGAAATCAAAAAAGCTTTTTACATTGCTAATCAGGCTAATCTCAGCCTTGATGAATTAGAGGATCAGGAAAAAAGTGAAATCTTTATTCAAGATCAACGTGGTGCTATTACTAAAGCAATCAAGGACGGACTCCAGCAGGGTATTCAGCAGGGTATTCAGCAGGGTATTCAGCAGGGTATTCATCAGGGTATTCATCAGGGTATTCAGCAAAACAAGCTGGAGATGGCTCGTAAAATGTTGAATTTAATCGATGATCAAGTGATTTGCCAAATTACTGGTTTATCTATAACAGAGCTGGAAGCCCTGAAAATGTCAAATCTTTAACGTAATATTAAGTAACTAATCGCTGATCGCAACAATTTTTTTAGAATGTCTTCAAGCACCGACCAAACAAATCTCTCAACTCTCCTAGAACGTGGTGTTGTCGAAATCTTTCCAGATAGTGAATCTGACAACTTAGGAGCTCGCATCCAGAAGAGCGATCGCCCCCTTGGCATCAAACTGGGCATCGATCCCACTCGTCCTGACTTGCACCTTGGGCATACCGTTGCTTTGCGAAAATTACGTCAATTCCAAGATGCAGGACATAAAGCAGTCCTAATTATTGGTGACTTCACCGCCCAGATTGGTGATCCTACAGGTCGCTCTGAAGCTCGTCCAAGACTAACGCCTGAAGAAGTTACTTACAATGCCGATACTTATTTAGAGCAAGCCAAGAAAATTCTTGACTTTTCTGGCGATCGCTTTGAGTTGCGTCGTAATGGCGAATGGCTAAACAAACTGGATTTACAGCAAATTATTAATTTGCAGGCTAGCATGACTGTCGGGCAAATGTTAGCCAAAGAGGGATTTAGCGATCGCTATGAGAAAGGCAATCCGATTTACTTACATGAATTTCTCTATCCTTTATTACAAGGCTATGACTCGATCGCGATCGACTCTGATGTAGAGCTAGGAGGTACCGATCAAAAATTTAATATTCTCGTTGGGCGTGACCTACAGCTCAAAGACAAAAATCGTCAAGGAAAGCCAGCACAGTTTGGTCTATTGCTCCCCTTGCTAGTTGGCTTAGATGGTGTGCAGAAAATGTCTAAGTCTCTTGGTAACTATGTCGGCATCACTGATGAGCCACTGAGTATGTATTCCAAATTGGAGAAAGTACCCGATGCTCTTGTTGATAAATACTTTGAGTTGCTCACGGATATTGACCTAGGGACGCTCCCAGAAAATCCTCGCGAAAAGCAAAAACAACTTGCCCTAGAGATCGTTGGTCAATACCATAGCCCTGAAGTGGCGCTTCAAGCCCAACGTGATGCCGAGCAAATTGTCCTTGCAGGTAATACTACCAATCTGGGTAACATTCCCGAATTTGCTCTTGCCCAGATTAATTTTCCTGTACCCTTGCATTATCTAGTCAAGGTCTCAGGACTTTGTAAGAGTAACAGTGAAGCTCAGAGTCAAATCAAAAATGGTGCGGTCAAACTCGATGGTGAAAAATTAGGCGATCGCACTTTTGCCAGTGTTGATGAGCTATCTGGCAAGGTATTGCAAGTAGGTAAGAAGAAGTTTTTGCGATTAGCTTAATAGCGAGCCCTAAAAAAAGGCAAATGGCGGCTCTTTGCGCCGTCATTCGCCTTTTTGATGTTTAATTATTTCAGATCTTTTGAGATAGAAGCTAAAGTTGTCGAAAGTGTTGTGAAAGTTGCATCTGTAGATATTGCGGCTAGAATGGCTTGAGCCTGAGCGGCTGCGGCTCCATCTGAACCGTTTGCAATATCCACAAGTTCATTAACAATCTGATTAAAAGCCAGAATTGCTTGAGATAGCTTACTCAGGTCAATTGACTGAAGCTGTCCAGACCCAGCGTTAAAATTAGCAGGAATAAGTCCAGTCAGCGCATCGATCAAACTTGCAGCAGGCGAACCAGCAGCAATATTAATTCCTGAACTCGCAAATTGACCCCTCAAGGCAATTTGGGCTGCGGAGATATTGGCGCTATTGCCGTTACCATTGCTCAACAGTAAACTATGTTGCTAATATTAACGTTGCTTCCATCTGCGCTCAACAAAGCCGCGATCGCTTGACTGATATCGATTTCTGTAAATGCGATTTGCAACATATTCGGTATCTTAATTTCTTTACTTTAGCTCTTAGATTTTACTTCAATTATCCGCACTCTTAAGCCGTGTAAAGTATAGTAACTTTTGTTTGTGCAGATAGGGAATTGATTGGCATAATCAACATAAATCCCCAGACTGCGCCTGCGGACACCAGCATTAATTTATTCATCATAGAGCTTCCCTTTTGCATTTTGTATATTCCTCACCCTCAAGCTAACTTCGCTGTACTAGCAGAAATCGTGCAATCTTAGGATCAATAAATTCGGAACAGTAGAAAAGCGAATTGCTTTTCTTTCAAACAACACAAAAATGCAATACTCTTTTTAAGATCTTCTCACGATTTCTCTTATGCTGAAGGTCTTAAATCACACATGATTATATCATTGATAATCATTTTTTATCTAGGTTTTAGCAAATAATAACCCTTGAACTCCAACAGTCATTTCACAAAACTATTACGAGCTAATTTAAACGCAGTTTTGCGATCGCAGCCTGAAATATTACCAAGAGATGCAAGTCTTTTGGTGGCAGTTTCTGGAGGGCAGGATTCCCTATGTTTAGCCAAGCTTTTACAGATGCAAAGCACAAAGTTTAACTGGAATTTAACAATCGCCCATTGCGATCATCGGTGGCGGAGTGACTCAAGTGATAATGCTGCGCATGTTGAAAATATTGCGAAGGAATGGGGAATTGCTTTTTGTTTGAGAACGGCTGAGAGTGTTCTAGCTAGTGAAGCTGATGCTCGAAAATGGCGCTATGCGATGTTGGTGGAGATGGTGAATATTCATAAATGTGCTTATGTAGTGACAGGACATACTCGCAGCGATCGCGTTGAGACATTGCTACATAACTTGATGCGTGGAAGTGGAGCCGATGGCTTAGCTTCTTTGACTTGGATGCGATCTCTTACGCCAGAGATTAAGTTGGTGCGTCCTTTGTTAAACGTCAGTCGTCATGAAACCGCAGCGTTTTGTCAAGAGAATCAAATTCCTATTTGGGAAGATATCACTAATCAAAATCTGGAATATCGTCGCAATCGCTTACGTTTGGAAACGATTCCTTATTTACAGGAGCATTTTAATCCACAGTTAGAGATTGCGATCGCGCAGACTTCAGAGCTTTTGCATGAAGATGTAATCTATTTAGAAAAGCAAGCTAGTTTCTTTTTTGAAGATAATGTTTCGGTGATTTGGGATGAGCGATTACCGCGCTTGCATCGCCTAATTCTGCAAGAGCAGCCCCTAGCAATACAAAGAAGGATTGTAAGACAGTTCTTATCACGATATTTGCCACATCAAGTAAATTTTGAAGATGTTGAGCGATTTCTAAATTTATTGACTGCTCAAAATCGATCTCAAAGCGCACCATTTAAAGGCAATATTTCTGCTTTAGTAGAACATCCTTGGATTGTGCTTCATATTAGCTAAAAGGTTCGCTTTGCGAATCTTTTAGCTATAGCAACGTAAGAGATAGATAGGACAATTCAAAACCCAAAAGATGGCAGAGCTTCGCTCTGCCATCTTTTGGGTTTTATGTCCTAAGCAAAGCTTACATTGCTATATTTACTTACCTCCGAGGGCAATCAGCGCAAAGAAACTACCGCTATTCCAAAGACAGTGCAGAAACATTGAAGAGAGCAGATTTTTTGATCGCCAATAGACAAAACCCATTATTATTCCGAGAGTAGTAAGAGGAATAATATCGGCAAGATTTAAATGGGCTAGCGCGAAGAAAAAACCACTTAGCGCGATCGCACTCCAAACTGGTAAAAACTTAGCCAGTGAAGGCAGTAGAAACCCACGAAATAGATATTCCTCGAAAAATGGCGCTGCGATCGCTAGAGTAGTCCAGAGTAGAAACTTAGGTAAATTATTTTGGCTGTCAGTCAAAATTGGTAATAAGGGATTTCCTCCCCCTTGACCTTGTAGAAATTTTTGGCTAAGTACAGAAATCACTAAAACTAAGGGGACGGAGGCAAAATATCCACCAACTCCCCACAATAACCATTGTGGCGGCGTAATTTTGATGTGAAACCATCCTTCGGGTAAAGGCTGATAGGCAGCAAGACTAGCTTGCAAAATTGGCAACATTGGAATAACTGAAAGCGTGTAGGGAATCAAAACTAATAATGCTTGGATTGTAGAGTCTTCACTAGCTCTTGTTTGGATGCCCAAAAATTCAAAGATTAATGGCAATACAAATTGGGTCATTAAACAAAATGCAGTGAACCATAGCACCATGACCTCCCAAATAGTTGCAATACCCCAAGGCACTTGCAAATTGGCTTGATTAGGATTTTGGTTTGTGTCATCTTGAGATTTTTTGTAAAAAGGAGAAGACTGACGGAAGAAAATCCATTGCACCAGTAAAATCATCCAAACTAAAACTCCTATGCCGCCGCCGATCAGTGGGATAGAATTGATAATGACTAAACGATTAATCGCTATATTGACTTCTATTTGAGCTTTTTGTTCAAGTTCAGGAATTTTCTCGCTTCTTTGTTGTGATTCATAGAGTTTGGTTAGAGCTGTCTTGCGATACCAACCATCAAGGGTTCGCTGAATCTGAGTTTCAGCATTAGGGAATAACATAATTGGCTCTGACCACAATCCTTTGAGGATCTGTGCGGTTAATCCATAGTTAGTCATGGATTGACCTTCTAATGCTGCAACACTCTCCCATGTAGCGATCGCCCCTTGAGTATCACCAGTCTGAATTTGTAGAAGTCCTGTACGAATACTAATTTCGCTAACACTAGTTAGCTTCTTTTGCTTTTGTTTAGAGAGAGACTGTGGCTCATAGTCTCTTGATTCTGGAGATAAAGAAACGCGCTCTAGACTAGTGAGATTGGATTTGCTGGCTTTAAGTACTTCTTGATAACTGTTGAGCGCCTGTGTATAGAGTTCTTGAGGTTTGCTTTCACCGATTAAGATCTGGAATATGTCATCTTTGGGACTTTCTTGAGCTTTTTCTTGAACTTGAGTAGCTTGCAAAATCAAATCAGTTTGGAGCAAATCTAATTTTGTCTGTTCCTGTGGATTGTTCCAGCTTGCTTGCAAGGTAAAGAGGATAAATAAAATAGACAATAAGCTGAGAATACTTAGCAGCAATGACTTAGCATTCAAAGATTTATCATTCAGACCTTTGTCATTCGGAGACTTTGAATCCATTCTTGTAGTTCAGGCGAGAGGGCAGTGCAAAGCAGCGATCATCCTATCATTTTGAGCTTGTAAATCGCAAACCGACAATACCGAGCACAATCAGGCTGATGCAGATAAATCTCGGTAAATCCCTCGATTCACCGAGAAATAGTGAGCCGATAATTGCAGTTCCCACCACGCTGATTCCTGTCCAAACTGCATAGCCTGTGCCAACGGGTAGAGTTTTTAAGGCTTGGGCTAGCAGGATGAAGCTAGCAGCTAGTGAGGCAATGGTGATCAGACTAGGAATGGGCTTTGTGAAGCCTTCTGTATATTTCAAGCTGCTTGCCCAAACAACTTCCAATAGTCCCGCAATAATTAAATTAATCCAATCCACGATGTATTCCTTAACTGAACAAAAAATTTTAAAAAATGTAGGGGCAATTCATGAATTGCCCCTACATTTTTTGTGTCCCACTCAACTGAAAACCGCTATAAGCAGTGCGAGGCGCTGCACATCCTATTTTCTTCTAGATCGCAATGATAGCGAACTCAGAACCACACTTATAGAACTAAATGCCATCGCTAAACCTGCGATCGTCGGATTGAGAGAGATGCCAAAACTAGGGTAGAGAATCCCTGCGGCAATGGGGATCGCAAGAGTGTTGTAAGCAAACGCCCAGAATAGATTTTGGCGAATTTTGCTAAAAGTGGCGCGACTAAGTTGGATAGCGGGGACGATATCGCTAATGTCATGACGCATTAATACAATATCCGCAGTCTCCATGGCAACATCAGTGCCTGAACTGAGAGCAATGCCTACGGTGGCGCTAGCCAAGGCAGGTGCATCATTCACCCCATCGCCAATCATGGCTACACGCTGACCTTCAGCAAGTAATTTCATCACAGCATCTGCTTTGCCATCGGGTTTGACTTCCGAGATCGCCCTTTCTGAGGGAATGCCCAACTGATTAGCGATCGCATTGGCGGTTTCTTGGCGATCGCCTGTGAGCATCCAGACTTGTAAGCCCATCGCTTCAATTTGCCTGACGACTTCATGTGCTTCAGTCTTGAGGCGATCACGCATGGCGATAATCCCAACTAAATCCAATGTACTTCCCCCATCGGGGGAAGTACATTGGATTGCGATAAAAATGGGGGTTTTTCCGAATTCTGCTAAATTCTGCGATCGTTCTAACATCTCGCTGGAAATTTCGACTTGTTGCTCTTGCAGCCAATCCCCATTGCCCACTAAAATTGTTTCGCCTGTCGTCAGCATCGCTTCGACACCGCAGCCAGCGACAATCTGTGAAGATTGGGTTGGTAATAACTCAATATTTAATTCTTCAGCTTTAGCGATCGTAGCGGCTCCGAGAATATGATTTGCACCCACCTCCGCACTGGCAGCTAATTGCAAAATCCGTAGAGCTGATTTCGGGACTTCACGTTCTTCAACCAAACTTTTGAAAGTTGTTTGCTCAATGAGTTTTCGACCGAAAACGATTAAATCATTTGTGACCACATCAGTAACTTCAGGCTTGCCTGTGGTCAAAGTACCAGTCTTATCAAAAACTACAGCAGAGAGTTGATCGATTTTTTCAAGACTCGCGCCGCCTTTGATTAAGATGCCTTTTTCTGCACCGATTCCTGTGCCAACCATGATTGCAGTAGGTGTTGCTAATCCTAAAGCACAAGGACAAGCCACCACTAAAACCGCGATCGCTAAGCGCAAACTAAACAAAATTTCAGCATGGAGGAGTCCGTACCAGATCAGAAATGTCAAAGTAGCGATCGCCATTACTGAATAGGCAAAATATCCCGCCACGCGATCGGCGAGGTATTGAATTGGCGCTTTGCTCGCCTGAGCTGACTCCACTAGCGATACAATCCGTGCCAAGGTCGTTTCTGAGCCAGTTTGCAAAACTTGAACCGTGATTGCTCCTGTCAGATTTAGGGTTGCTCCCGTAACTCTCGCTCCTAATTGCTTAGTCACAGGCATTGATTCACCCGTCAGCATTGACTCATCAACGCTAGAACTGCCAGCGATAATTTCACCATCAACAGGAATTTTTTCCCCAGCCCAAACTACAATGCGATCACCTACTTGCAAATCTTCCACAGGCATTGGAACTTGAAGATCTCCATCAGCGCTGTTTACTAACAATCTGGCGCTAGCGGGTTGTAACTCCATCAAAGCTCGAATTGCATTGGACGCTTTGCCCTTGGCTCGCTCTAACAAAGCTTGACCTAGCAATACAAATCCCAACAGCATTACAGGCTCTTCAAAGAAGCATTGCCAATTTAATAGCGGAACAAATAAGGCGATCGTGCTGGCTAAATATGCTGAAACTGTTCCCAATCCCACCAATGAGTTCATGTTTGGAGCACGATACCATAGCGATTTCAATCCGTCCCACCAGATCGGTCGCCCAATCCAGCCTAGCGCTACAGTCGAGACTACCCAATGGGCATACATATTCCCAATTAGGGGCAAATCAGCAACACCAATTAAGCCCAAATGTCCGACGATGGCTAAAATTACCAATGATGATGGGATGGCAATTTCTTGACTAAGCCCGAACCAAGAGCTTTTAGTAGGATTTTGCGATACAGAATTGTGAGTAGTTTTGCGATCGTCTTTACTAATAAACTCAGCCGAAAAACCTGCTTTGGCGATCGCCTCAATCAATCGCGGAACTAGGGCTTGTGCTGTATTTTCAGCGTTATAAATTACAGTTGCTTTTTCGGTTAGCAAATTCACACTTGCGGCTTTTACCCCGTCACAGGCAAGCAACCTTTTTTCCACTGTTGCCACACACCCCGCGCATTTCATACCTGCGATCGCTAGGGCTAAGGAGCTAGAATGCAAACTAGATTTAGAGATAGGTGTTGCTGTTGATTGAGGCACTGTCACAAACTTGTATCCAAAATTTATAAAAAAAATCACTAAAAACCTTGTAAATTTCTGCCTTGCAGGGGCGCAAATTTACAAAATTGGTTACGTCCATCTACCTGCAAGAATTGGTCTTACGGTGTCTATTAGTAAATAGCTAGTACTAAAAGCTGATAGCCACAGAGCAATACATAGAGTTAGCATATACCTTAATCTAATTTGATTGATTGGGTAATTATTCTGATATAGCGTCTTGATATTTTAATCGTTTCCTACTTACCTTGCTCTTTAGATGTAGCTGCTAAAACCAGAAATGTTTAGACATATCTAGTCCGAGTAGTATTTAATACTACTCGGACTAGATATATAGATTGACACAATTCATGATGAGCATATTCAACTCACCCAGATTAGCAAAGTTGGTAATATCGTTTATTATTCGTGTTTAGTGTTGACACGAACAATTTAAAAGTAGAAATTTTCTAAATTTTCAGACTTGCCCCAATGGTTTAAAAATTCTCTGACAATGAGTTAGCTAATGTCCATTTCTGACAGTGAGTTCTCTATACATTTTTGGGGCGTGCGTGGCAGCATAGCTACACCTGGTCCAACCACAGTGCGCTATGGAGGCAATACTCCTTGTGTAGAAATGCGCTGCCAAGGTGAACGCATTATTTTTGACGGGGGAACGGGGATTCGCGTTTTAGGTCAGCATCTGTTAAAGCAGATGCCCATAGATGCAAGTATTTTCTTTACTCATAGTCATTGGGATCATGTTCAAGGATTTCCCTTTTTTACTCCTGCTTTTATTAAAGGGAATGTTTTTAAAATCTATGGAAAAATTGCTCCGACTGGACAAACAATGCAAGATCGACTGGAGGAGCAGATGCATCATCCTAACTTCCCAGTGCCATTACGAGTGATGGCCTCATGTTTGGAGTTTTTTGATATTGAAGTTCCCAGCGTGATCGAGATTGGTAACGAAGTGACGGTTGAGGCAGGAATGCTCAATCATCCAGGGGAGGCAACAGGCTATCGAGTTAGTTGTGGCGATCGCGTGGCGGTTTATGCTACTGATACTGAACATTTTGGCGATCGCGTTGATGAAAGTCTTGTATATCTAGCTCGCGATGCGGATGTGTTGATTATGGATGCCACTTACTCTGATGAGGAATATTGGTCG
>Ga0315903_10009037_pt1 | contig 12134 bp, 16 predicted proteins | sample LakEriMetagenome_7_FD_203524 | JGI IMG/M metagenome (GOLD analysis project Ga0315903, IMG submission 203524) | Freshwater fungal communities from buoy surface, Lake Erie, Ohio, United States - Buoy 2 MA119 | ecosystem: Environmental > Aquatic > Freshwater > Lake | place: USA: Lake Erie, Ohio...
CAGCCAGTACATCTTCACGCTTGGACTCAACGGCTTTCTGCAACTTACTAGCCTTTTTCAGATTATCCAATGTAGGGTTAGCCGACAACATTTGGACTTCAGCAATCAAGTCCTCCATTGGCTTGGCTTTTAACTCATCCATAGCTAACTGGGCTTTGGTACGCTGGGCTTTCTTATCCTCAGCTGTAGTCGTTGGCTTGGTAGGCTTAACTACACCATAGCCGTCACACACCCTACCAAAGAACCGAGAGAAAGCCTTTGTGACTGTGTTGTTTTCTTTACCCGCATCATCAGTTAAAGGGATACGCTTTACTTCAGAATAGCCAGCTTTCCAAGACTTAGAGCCAGCCTCCAAGATGTACCAGTTGGCGGTGGTTGAGCCGTTGATACAAACACGACGGGCAAAGTCCTTCAAAGCCTCATCCGCAGTTAATTCTGATTCACCGAAAGCCGAGCCGTTAGCCTTAAACTTAGCCAAGTCCTGCTCTGATACTGTTACTTCTACTACTGAGTTATTAGTTGATTCCATAATGCGGTACTCCTTATAAAGTTATGTGGAAGACCCACACCCAAATAGTCTCATACTCTCTATACATTGTCAACATATATTTTACACCCCCCGCCAACGACATCATGACAGGGTGTCACCCAGTCCACCCCGACCCCCTAAATAGGGGTTTATGGAACCAAGAGCAATATATACACATTAATCTGCACAATAGATCACGCAAAAATAAAATTACCCCCCACCCCCTTCTGTGTTTATATACAACAAAGCCCACGTGGTTCTAGAGAAAGGGGTACCCCTCTAAAACTTTACCTCCCCTATACCGGGGGGTATATAAAAAATATATAAGTACTTGTATAAATGTCGATCCCCTATACATATCCAAAAAACGTGTATAAAAAAAGCCAAAAAGTGTACACATAAAAATCTATGCTACAATTGGTGCACCGCAACAAATGTGTAACATGTTACACAAAAACTTAAAGGACTTAAACATGTTTGACTTCACTAAACAAACTAAGCAGTACGAAGAGCTAGCAGCACGTATTAAAGAAATGAATGACTTCTGGGTAAACATCGTAATGGATACTTGGAAAGACTTGTATAGCAAGAAAAAGTAATAAAATCAGGGGGCTACGGCCCCCAACCTTTAGGAATGTGTAATATAATGCACAAAATAGGGGATTCGAATGAGCTCATGGCTTATTATCGTTACAGGTGTAATCTACGCCTACATAGCTGTTGAACAAGGGTTTAAAGGCAACCTACCTATGTGTATCTGTTATATTTGTTATGCGGGCGCTAACGTGGGCCTATATATGATGGCTACAAAGTGAGTTTTACAATATACCAAGCAGACGGTATGAAGGTTATTCAATGGTTTAAGGATATAGACGAACTTCTAGCTTCAATTCTTAAAAATCCAAACGACAGGTACCACAGAAATGACAACAATCGTTGGTGACTGGAAAAGGAAAGTGCTAGTTGCAGATAGTCAGTTTACTGATTCTGATACTGGCATAAAGTACTTTGAAGATAAAATATTCCCTGTAGAAGGTGGTTTTCTTGGGGTTGCAGGAAACTATTGCGATGCGGAAAAAGTAATTGAGTACGTAAACAAAAAGACTAAAGTTAAGCCAAAGTTAAAATCGGACAGTTCGTTCTTGAAGTTAACTAAGGACGGGCTGTTTTCTTGCGGAGATGATCTTGAGTGGGAAAGGGTTCGAACCTTTATGGCTATTGGATCCGGAAGTATGGCGGCTGAAGTTTGTCTGCGTATGGGACTAACTGCCGAAGAGAGTGTAGAATGGGCTTGTAATGTGGATGCAAACAGCAGCGGACCAATCAAAACCTATAAGTTAGACGATGCCATATAAAGATCCCGAGAAGCGCAAAGCGTACCATAAAAAACAAGGCCGCAAGTATTACCTGGCTAATAAAGATAAAGTAATGGCCCTAAGTAAGGTAAACAGGGCGGTAGGAAAAGCTAGGTGGGATACATTTAAACGTACACTTAAATGTACAAAATGCGAACAAAACCACCCAGCCGCGTTAGACTTCCACCACACCGACCCAAGTGAAAAAGAGAACATCGTTAGTAATTTAGTAAGCCAAGGCAGCTTTTCTGCAGCTATGGAAGAAGTGCAGAAATGTATTGTTCTATGTGCAAACTGCCACCGAATCCATCACTACGAAGAAAATAGGGCAAATGCTACCGTTTAAACCCTTAGCGCATTCAAGCATTACAGATCAACTGCTGACCCTAGCCAAAACCCAGGAACATTGGGCGAGCTATTATAACTTTGAAGCTATGCAGGTACCGCTAAAACTATTGGAGCAAGACTCATTCTTTAAAAGACTTCCGAGCCACAAAGCTGGAATACTTAGGTTAAAACCTTATACATGTTACAACTGGCATACGGATACAGATAGGCCAGCAGGTATAAATATGCTACTTAGCTTTGGAAAAAGCCACTGTTTGTTTGGTAGTAACGACGCCGTATCGTTTCCTTTTGTTGAGCTTAAGTACGAGCCAAGCACGTATTACGCCTTTAATACTCAAGTGCCCCACACAGTTTTAAACTTTGAACAAACCCGATATATATTTAGTATAGAGTTTGATAGCTCCATTACATATGCACAATTATTACAAACCTGCTAAGATGCAGGCATTAACAACCAACCTGCTGCCAGAACATGCCGGTCAACGTTGAACCAACACTAAACATACCGCTACCCGATACGCTCGGAAGACCCCCAGAGATGGATCACGCTGATGACATTCGTGTTAAAGCGAATACTGCAATGATTATGCAAGAACTTGGTTCTGGGATAGAAATGACGGGTGATGATATTGATAAAGCCACTAGTCTATTTAATAGTCTCGGTAAAAAACGCACTAAAGAACAAGAAAAAGAAGAAAAAGAGGCAATAAGTAGCCCCGGTACGGCTTTGGCTATGTCAGGATACCTCTCACAGTACGATCAGCAGGTAGTTCAGGATAAAGTACAGCTAAGATCCGTCGTAACTAACCGCTTATTAGAGATTTCCCAGTGCGGCGACACTAAACACGAGCTAAAAAGCCTAGAATTACTAGGAAAAGCCTGTGATTTGTTTACAGAACGTTCTGAAATCACTATTACACACAAAAACAGTGCTGAACTACAAGAAGCTATTAGAGAAAAGATACGCATTTTGATGCAAATGAACACTATAGACGTCACTCCTAAGTCAGAACGGCTTACAAACTCCTTAGATACCATAGATGCACAAGCAGCTGACTAAAAAAGAGCTTATAGCTCTTGAAAAGAACATTACTAAGCTGTCCGAAGCCCAACTCCGGGCCCTATACGAGCAACTAGACGTAGCAGTAGAGGTAAAACACAAAGAAAATTGTCAAGATAACTTTATGGACTTTGTTCATAGAGTATGGCCGGATTTTATCGACGGGGCACACCACTCGGAGATGGCAGCAGCATTTGAAAGGGTAGCAAATGGAAAAATTAAACGTCTCATTATTAATATGCCTCCTCGTCATACTAAGTCTGAGTTTGCATCATACCTTCTCCCAGCTTGGTTTCTTGGGAGGTTTCCTAAAAAGAAAGTTATTCAGACCTCTCATACAGCAGAGCTCGCTGTTGGTTTCGGACGTAAAGTCCGTAATTTGGTGGATTCCGACCTTTATAAGTCTATCTTTCCAGGAGTTGGATTACAAAGTGACTCTAAAGCTGCTGGGCGCTGGGCAACAAACCAGGGGGGAGACTATTTTGCTATCGGTGTGGGAGGCGCAGTTACGGGTAAGGGCGCGGATGTTCTCATTATTGACGACCCTCATTCAGAACAAGAGGCTGCGTTATCTGAAAGTAACCCTGAAATTTATGACAAAACTTATGAATGGTATACGTCAGGCCCTCGTCAACGTCTACAACCGGGTGGCGCGATTATCGTAGTTATGACCCGATGGTCCAAAAAGGACCTTACAGGACAGGTATTAAAATCAGCAATGCAACGTTCTGGTGAGGAGTGGGAGGTAATCAACTTCCCTGCAATCTTGCCGGACGACCAACCCCTATGGCCGCAGTTCTGGAAGCTAAACGAACTTCTAGCGCTTAAAAACGAACTTCCAAATGCAAAATGGATGGCTCAGTACATGCAAGAGCCAACCTCAGACGTCTCCGCTATTATCAAAAGAGAGTGGTGGAAACAATGGGAACACGAAGATCCGCCATATTGTGAGTTTTTAATTCAGTCTTGGGATACGGCATTTTTAAAGACTCAAAGGTCAGACTATTCTGCATGCACGACCTGGGGAGTGTTCTACCGCCCAAACGATCGAGGGGTTGACGTAGCTAACATAATTTTGTTAAATTCCTTTAAAAGACGTATGGAGTTCCCAGAATTAAAACAAACTGCATTTGAGCATTACAAGGAATGGGAGCCTGATTCTATTATTGTTGAGGCAAAAGCTTCTGGTGCCCCTTTAGTTTTTGAGCTAAGAGCAATGGGTATTCCCGTACAAGAGTACACTCCAAGCAAAGGTAATGATAAAATAGCGAGGTTAAATGCTTGCGCAGATCTTTTTGCGTCTGGCAGGGTTTGGGTTCCTTGTACAGCTTGGGCAGAAGAATTAGTAGAAGAGGTAGCAAGTTTTCCTTCGGGCGAGCATGATGACTTAGTAGACTCCATGAGTCAAGCGTTGTTGCGGTTCCGTAGGGGTGGTTTTGTGCAGTTAGATTCTGATGAGCAAGATGAGCCAAAGATGTTCAAATCAAAGCGCAATCAGGGTTACTATAACGTATAGGTTAAAACATGGCAATAGATAAGTCACTCTCGCAAGCCCCGATGGGTTTAGGCGCAATCAATATGATGGACGTGGACAACACCGAGCCTGACCTAGAGATTACGATTGAGGATCCAGAGTCTGTAGAGATTGGCATTGACGGCAAACCAATCCTTAGAATAGAAAAAGGCGAAGACGAAGAAGGCTTTGATGACAACCTTGCCGAGTACCTATCTGATTCTGAATTAACGCAAATTGCTAGTGATATCCTTGGTGATGTTGAAGATGACATGGGCGCTAGAAAAGATTGGATGCAGACCTATGTAGACGGTTTGCAGCTTTTGGGCATGAAGATTGAAGAACGTATGGAGCCATGGCCTGGTGCCTGTGGTGTCTATCATCCTTTGTTATCTGAGACCCTTGTTAAGTTCCAAGCAGAAACCATCATGGAGATTTTCCCTGCTCAAGGTCCTGTTAAGACTCAAGTAATAGGAAAAGAAACACCCGAGAAAAAACAAGCCGCCGAGCGGGTTGCGGATGACATGAACTACCAGCTTACAGAGAAGATGGATGAGTTCCGCCCTGAGACAGAGAGAATGTTATGGGGCTTAGGTCTATCAGGTAATGCGTTTAAGAAGGTTTATTACGATCCAACCTTAGAGCGCCAAGTTAGTATGTTTGTACCCGCAGAAGACTTAATTGTTCCTTACGGCACGTCTAGTTTAGAACAAGCCCCTCGTGTAGCGCACGTAATGCGCAAGACCGAAAACGAAGTTCGCAAGCTACAAGTAGCAGGCTTTTGGTTAGATATAGAACTTGGCGAGCCCGCTGACAGTTTTGATGAAGTAGAAAAGAAGATCGCCGAAAAAATGGGCTTTAGAGCCACTACGGATGATCGTTACAAAATCTTAGAAGTACAAGTTGACCTTGACCTAGAAGGGTATGAGGACAAAGACGAAGACGGCGAACCTACGGGTGTTGCCCTGCCATATATAGTGACTATTGAGAAGTCTGGTCAGCAAGTCTTGGCAATTCGTCGTAACTGGAGACCTGAAGATGATACTAAAAAGAAACGCAATCACTTTGTGCACTATGGCTATATTCCCGGCTTTGGCTTCTACTGTTTTGGTCTTATTCATCTTATCGGTGCATTTGCTAAATCAGGTACTTCCATTCTCCGCCAGCTCGTTGATGCAGGGTCACTTTCAAACTTGCCAGGTGGCTTTAAGACCCGTGGCTTGCGAGTCAAAGGTGACGATACCCCCATTGCCCCCGGCGAATTTAGGGATGTTGATGTGCCGTCCGGGTCGATCAGGGACAATATCGTTCCCTTGCCTTACAAAGAACCCTCAATGGTTCTTGCAGGTCTCTTAGATAAAATTATTGAAGAAGGTCGTCGTTTTGCTTCAGCAGCAGATCTGAACATAAGCGACATGAGCGCCCAAGCTCCCGTAGGTACAACTCTAGCAATTTTAGAACGTACTCTCAAAGTCATGTCCGCAGTACAAGCTCGCATCCATTACTCGTTTAAAAAGGAGCTCTGTCTCCTGCGCGACATTATTCGTGATTACACCCCCGATGAGTATAGTTATGAGCCAGTTGAAGGCCCACGCCGTGCAAAACAAACCGACTATGACAACGTTGATGTAATACCAGTAAGTGACCCAAATGCCGCCACAATGGCACAGAAAGTTACTCAGTATCAAGCAGCACTACAGTTAGCCCAAGGAGCCCCACAGCTCTACAACCTCCCTTACCTCCATCGCCAGATGTTGGACGTACTAGGAATTAAGAATGCTAATAAGTTAGTTAAGCTGCCAGAAGACCAAAGACCCGAAGACCCTATCTCAGAAAATCAAAACGTTCTGATGATGAAACCGGTCAAAGCGTTTTTGTATCAAGACCACTCAGCTCACATTACTGTCCATCAAACAGCAATGCAAGATCCAAAAATCATGAAACTGGTGGGTCAAAATCCAAACGCCCAAGCGATGATGTCTGCGATGCAAGCCCATATTAATGAGCACATTGCGTACGAATACCGCAAGCAAATGGAAGAGCAAATGGGAGTTACTTTACCGTTTCACCCAGACGAAGACGATGCAGACGAACGTGCTATCCCAGAAGATATGGAAGTTCAGATTTCTCAACTCGCCGCTCAAGCTTCTCAAGTTCTCTTACAAAGAGACAAAACTGAAATGGCCGCTCAGCAAGCACAACAAGCTGCGCAAGATCCTATTATCCAAATGCAAATGCAAGAACTCCAAATCAAGCAAATGGAAGTGGATATTAAGAACCGCAAGCTTGCTGCAGACTCAGCAGCTAAAGCAGATCAGCTTGAAATTGAAAAGCAACGCATTGAATCACAAGAGAAAATTGCTGGTATGAACGCTACTCTTAAGTCTCAAAAAGACCAACATGATCGTTTAGCTAAGCAAGAGGAAGCAGGAGTAAGACTAGGTGTTGACGTAGCAAAAACAAAACAGCAAATAGACTATCAAAACAGACAGTCTCAGCAACAAAAATCACAAAAACCTCAGAAAGGTAATAAATGATTGGAAATTATCTTGATCGTGTAGTCAAACAACTAGACGAAAAAGTAGGACGGTTACAGGAAGCCGTTGGTGCCGGAGCAGCAAAAGATTTTTCCGAGTACCAAAAGATGTGCGGGGAAGTGCAGGGTCTATTAACCGCCCGTCTATACATAACAGACCTTAGAAAAAACTTGGAGTCCTCAGATGACGATTAATAATTTAGCTGGCTCAAACCCCAGTGTGAATTTGTCGCAAGCAGTAGATTTAACAGCATTACTACATAAAACCGAAGAAGAAAAAGCTAGCCAGCTCCCTAAACCGTCTGGATACAGGATTCTTTGTGCTATTCCCGAAGTAGAGAAAGAGCATGAAGGCGGAATCCTCAAAGCCGACGAAACTTTAAGGTATGACGAACTTTTAACCACAGTGCTATTTGTTGTGGATTTAGGTCCAGATTGCTATAAAGATCCAGAACGATACCCCAACGGGCCTTGGTGTAAAAAAGGCGATTTCATTCTAGTGCGACCAAATGCAGGAACCCGCTTAGTAATTCACGGACGAGAGTTCAGAATTATTAACGACGATTCTGTCGAGGCAACAGTAGATGATCCCCGCGGTATTAAACGTAAAACTGTATAGGAGCTATAAATGAACCAAGAATACAAATTTCCTCATGAGCAGGATAAAGATTTACCCGAAAATACTATAGACATTGAATTAGAGATTGAAGACGACACCCCTGAAAAAGACAGGAATAAGGAAGCAATCCCTAAAGAAATGGTGGATAAGTTTGATGCCGCCGACGATGAAGAAGAACTCGATGAAAAAGGCCAAGCCTTACGTTTAAAGCAGTACAAGAAGGTCTATCACGACGAGCGACGGGCTAAAGAAGCCGCTTTTAGAGAGCAGCAAGAAGCTGTTGAGCTTGCAAAACGGGTAATGGAGGAGAATAAAAAGCTTCGTGCCCAGTACTCCGCAGGCGAGAGAACCTACATTGAGACCGTACAAAGCCAGGCCGACCTACAAGTCCAAGTGGCTCAACGTGCTTATAAAGAGGCTTTAGAGTCTGGAGACCCAGATCGCATTGTTGAAGCGCAAACCGCATTAAATGACGCCGGCTATAAAGTACAAAAAGTAAAGGACTTTAGGCCTAGTACTTTACAAGCAGAAGAAAATGATGTACAAATACAACAAGTAGAGCAACAACGCCCTAAGATTGATCCAAAAACTCAGTCTTGGTTGGAACAGAATCCATGGTATGGCACTAAAAAAGCTATGTCCAGTTACGCTGTTGGGATACACGAAGAATTATTGGATGAGTACGGACAGACAATTGTGGGTACTGACCAATACTTTAGACGCATAGACAGAACTATGCGTGATAAATTTCCTGAGTATTTCGATACTTTGGAAGAGGCAGAGTCTAGAGAAGAGGTCCAGAAACCCGCCCCAAAAGCTAGGCCAAGCACAGTAGTAGCTCCGGCAACTAGAAGTACGGCCTCCAAACAGGTCAAGCTTAAAACCTCTCAGCAAGCAATTGCTAAGAAACTAGGATTAACCCCAGAGCAATACGCTCGTGAACTTATTAAATTGGAGGCCCTATAATGGCTGGCAATAATAGAATTACTCGTGAACTAGAAACTCGTCAACAATCAGTGCGTCCAGAAACATGGAAACCGCCAGAGTTGTTGCCAGAACCAGATAAGCAAGCAGGTTTTGCGTATCGTTGGATCAGGGTATCTACTTTAAACAGTGCGGACCCCCGCAATCTCTCTGCCAAACTCAGAGAAGGATGGGAACCCGTTATGGCTGAGGAACAACCTCAGTTTCAGTTGTTAATCGATCCCAATAGTCGCTTTAAGGACAATATTGAGATTGGTGGATTATTGCTTTGCAAAACCCCAGAGGAATTTGTCGGGCAACGTAATAAACATTACCAAAAACAAGCCGAAAACCAAATGGATGCTGTAGACAGCAGTCTTATGCGTCAGAGTGACCCAAGGATGCCCCTCTTTAGTGAGAGAAAATCTACGACAACTTTTGGTAAAGGCAGTTAATTTTAATTTTAATTTAGGAGTTTAATATGGCTTATCCTACTGTAGATAAACCGTACGGACTAAAACCAGTCAATTTAATTGGCGGTCAGGTCTTTGCGGGAGCAACTCGTCAGATGGAAATTGCAAGTGGCTATGCTACGAACATTTTCTACGGCGATTTAGTAAAACGTGTTACTGGCGGAACGATTGAAAAAGATACTGGCACAACTACAGCTACACCTTGCGGTGTATTTTTAGGTGTTAGTTTTACCAACGGCTCAACTGGGCAAGTACAGCAACAACAGTTCTACCCAGCAAGTCAGTCAATTAAATCTGGAACGAAGATTTTTGCAGTCGTTGCGGATGACCCTGACACATTGTTCCAAGTCGTTTCTTGTTCTGCAACCACAACTGTTGCCGCTATGGGCATTGCAGCTATTGGTGCAAACATTGCTTTGATTCAAAACGCTGGTTCTACCACTACTGGTAATTCCGCTGTAGCGATTGATGAAGGTACAGAAACTACTACTAATACTCTACCTATTCGTATTATTGATGTGGTAAGAGATACAGCAACGGGTTCTGACGCATTTGTTGAGTTTATCGTCAAGATAAATGCGACTATGCATCAGTACAACAACTCAACTGGCATTTAAGGAGCTTAGAAAATGGCTATTTCACGTGCACAACTACTGAAAGAGTTGCTTCCAGGCTTAAACGCTTTGTTTGGCTTGGAGTACGCAACGTATGGTGAACAACATAAAGAGATCTACGATACTGAGACCTCTGAGCGTTCGTTCGAAGAAGAAACAAAACTGTCAGGCTTCTCCGCTGCACCAGTCAAAAACGAGGGTTCTGCCATCGCTTATGACAATGCACAAGAGGCTTTCACAGCTCGCTATAACCACGAAACTATCGCCCTTGGCTTTAGCTTGACTGAAGAAGCAATTGAAGATAACCTCTACGATTCTTTATCAGCTCGCTATACAAAGGCTTTGGCTCGTGCTATGGCATACACTAAACAGACTAAAGCAGCCTCTGTGTTAAACAATGGCTTCTCTGCTGGTGTATATGCTGGTGGTGACGGTGTGGCTTTATTTAGCACATCCCACCCATTAGTTTCTGGTGGTGTAAACAGTAACACTCAGGCTACCGCTGCCGACTTGAATGAAACTTCTTTAGAAGCCGCAGTCATTCAAATTGCCCAGTGGACAGATGAGCGTGGCTTGTTGATCGCTGCTAAACCTAAGAAATTGATTGTTCCACCTGCACTACAGTTCGTTGCAACTCGTTTGCTCGAAACTCAATTGCGTGTTGGTACAGCCGATAACGACATTAACGCTATCGTAAACAACGGTTCGATTCCAGATGGTTATACAGTAAATAACTACCTGACCGACACCAACGCTTATTTCATCTGCACCGATGTGCCAAACGGTATGAAGCATTTTATTCGTACTCCTTTGAGCAACTCGATGGACGGTGATTTTGATACAGGTAACGTTCGTTACAAGTCTCGTGAGCGTTATTCTTTTGGATTCTCGGATCCACTAGGAATGTTTGGATCACCTGGTGCTTAACTAGCCCCAGAGTAGTAATAAGACCCCGGCTCAAAAGGCTGGGGTTTTGCTTTTTATTGCGTATCTTTTTTATTTGTAGTAAGATAGGAGAAACTGGGAAACCAGCTTATTAAACTGCCCCAGCAGACGCATACACGATTAATAGGCTTACTTTGTATGGAGAATTAAAATGGCACGTACCACATTCCAAGGTCCACTTCGTTCGTTAGGTGGCATTTATCAACAAGGTCCAGCTACTATTGTTGAAATCACTTCTAGCACTACCCTAAGCCCAGAGGCTCACGGTGGACGTATTATTTCCGTAGGCGGTTCTTTAGCTGCTGCTTTAACCCTAACCCTACCTACTATTAACGCATCTGCAAACCCAACCACTTCTGGTCCTGGTCAAGATCCAAGTACATCCAACAATGAAGGCGTGATGTACACCATTTGGGTTCCAACCACAATCTCTACTTCTTCTTTAAAGATTGGTACTGACGGCACAGATAAGTATGTAGGTTCTGTATTGTCTATTGACACCGACACTTCTGGTGCTGCTGTAGGTTTTGTATCAGGCGCAAGCGACGACTTTATTAACTTTAACGGCACAACTACTGGTGGTGTTGCAGGCACATTTGTACAGATCTACGCAATTGCTGCATTAAAGTATATGGTTACAGGCACAGTGCTAGGTTCTGGTACTGTTGCAACTCCGTTTGCTACTTCTTAATTAATCTGGCGGACTAGGGAAAACCCTAGTCTACTCAACATCTTAGGAGATTAATTATGGGTATGCAAACAGATGTACAGGCGTCAGCACCGCTAACTGCAACAGGCACAGTAACAAATAATGCTGCAAGCCCTCTAAATTTAGGGCGTATTCGTATAAAAAGCCTTTATGTAATACCAGGGGCTACTGCGGGTTCTGTTGTATTTAGAGATGGCGGTAGCGGCGGAGATATTCTTTTAACTTTAAACACCCCAGCTGTGGCAAATGCTGGCGCATATAGCGTCATTATTCCAGGCGAAGGTATTTTAGTTGAGACCAATCTGCACGGTACAGTAACAACTACAACATCGGTTGTTGTTTTTTATGGCTAAGAAAAAAGGTCCCTCTCTTGCGATTGGTCGTGGTGAAAAGTTGCCTGTATCTAAGGGCGCTGGGCTTACCGCCAAAGGTCGTGCTAAATATAATAAAGCTACTGGCTCGAATCTAAA
>Ga0315903_10009042_pt1 | contig 12129 bp, 31 predicted proteins | sample LakEriMetagenome_7_FD_203524 | JGI IMG/M metagenome (GOLD analysis project Ga0315903, IMG submission 203524) | Freshwater fungal communities from buoy surface, Lake Erie, Ohio, United States - Buoy 2 MA119 | ecosystem: Environmental > Aquatic > Freshwater > Lake | place: USA: Lake Erie, Ohio...
TTTACTTTTCATTGAACTTCCACAACTTCTCCATGTTATAGTATCTAGCCATAACAAATAATAGATCTGATAGTCTATTTAGATATTTTGGAATCTCACGACTTATCTTTATTTCATCATTGATTTCAAGCACTGCTATTGCTACCCATACAGATCTTTCTGCCCTTCTTACCACCGCCCTCGCATTGTGTAAAGGTCCCGTAGGCAGGATAAAAGATGTTAGTGGTTCTAGATACTCATTGTAATCGTCAATGACAGTTTCTAGCCACTCTACACGTTCTGGGGTTATCTTAATTGTTTGCGATCCAGCTAATTCTGCGCCAAGATCAAATAGATCTTGCTGAATCATATCAATTATATCTGTTCTATCTGTCATACCAATAGCGGAATTTGCCTCATCTACTGAGCCTATTGCATCAATTAATGGACTACTCTTGTATACCTGTTCATTCCCACCAATAGAAGTTAAACCCTCATCGCCAGTCTTTGTGTATATCTTAGTTAATCTATTCTTCGCCATCAAAATCCACTTCAAATGGATCATTTAAATCTAATTTATCAAGATTTTCTAATGACTTAAATGTAACTACAGCCGTAAATGCCATAAAAGCAATTAAACCTGCAGCAACAATAATTTTTTTATTCATCACCTTCTCCATTAAATAGAGTTACTACATCTCTGAGTATTACATCACGCTTTGTGATATACCCGCCTTGCTTGTTTAGTTGATCAATGGCAGTCTTTTCATCTTCCGCCAAAATCTGAATAACCATGTTTACATCAAAACTATAGCACTTTGTTTCTTTTATATTATTTTCTATTTTCATTCCCAACCATTATTCTTTCTTGGTAACTCTGGTGCTCCGTATGCGTATTCATATGAGCTTAAATTAAGCATCCTAGACTTACCACAAGGGCAAGGTGGGGCTTGGTGAATCTTTTCTTCTGGCAATTCCGTCTCAATACTCATCAATGTGTTGCAGGTTTTGCATTTGAACATATACTTAATCACTTATTATCCTCCATTATCATTTCAATTATGGCATAACAATCGCAAGTACTGGTCATGCATTCTGCCGTCCTTAATCCATACCGCCTTAATTCCCCTGATGCCGAAAGCAAATGCTGCTCTTGTATAAGCGATGCTATTCTTTCACGCTCACGCTTTTCAGCCTTCTTACAGCCATTACATGGACAATGCCAAGAAGTCTTTTTATAACTTATTTGATCTCTTGGATCTCTTAAATGTGATGTCTCTGCTGCTTCAAGATCCAACTTGTTCTTCCTGTTCTTCAGAATAAATATCTTCTATCAAGTTATAGTATCTTCGTTCCCAAGACTCTGCTTTTTCTTCAGCATCAAGCCACATTTTTTTCATGTGATCTCTTTTTTCATATGCTTGATCTATTAAATCTTGCATGTATTCTGTTTGTTTAGTTATATCTTGGTTTACCGCCTGAGCTTTTCCAAATGTAATTCCGCCAATAAATGCCGCAAATATCATTAGCAATTCCCACATATGAGCCTCTTTCTTTAGAGACTAATTATAACCCAAGATCCTCGACCTTGTCAATAGCATCATCAATGCTACGTTCGTGTTGTTTTGTACAATCTCCGCACTGCTTACACATAGAAATCCCCCGCCTTTCAGCGGGGGTTCTCCTTAATTAAACTTTCTTTGGCCTACCAGTACGCTTTGGAACTAATGAAGTTTCTCTGCGTATACCGTGTTTATTACGATCTATTTTTACTGCAGGCTTTGAGATACCAGATTTAAATTTACCTTGGCTTGGATTTTTCCTCGTTGCTTCTTGCGAAGTTACAGCTCCTGATGGCTGTGTATTTGGAGGAGTATCCATTCCTGTACCATTATTCATTAATAAATCTCGTTCTCTCTTCTTGAGTAGCAGTCATGTTTAGTGTCAAACCTGCTTCTCCATCTCTTGTAACGTCAAGCATTCCTCCTGGAATTTTTGCCATTCCAGTTTCGCTACCTACGTTTTCGCATCCGCATTCTACGCACATAATTACTTCTTTGTTGTTCCTGCTGGACCTTGTGTTGACTTGTCCTCTGCTGGGAATGCTGCTGCAGGATCTGCTGCATATTGCTCGCCGTTCCAAACAGGTGCTGCGTTTACTTTAGGACCAGTAAATCCGTCCAAGTTAATTCCTTCTGCCATTTTTTTCTCCTATAGGGTCAATTTAGATGGGTCTAGAAATCCATCCATATTCCCATTATAGCATTTTTAATTTCTATACTTCTCTTCCCAGCAATGGTCGCAGACCATAATATATCTGGTTTCTGTGCTGGTGATGCGGGTTGCAGCATTGCCACAACCCTTCACCTCGCATTTTTCGTCTTGCGACATTACTTCTTCTTTGTAGACTTTTTGACGGTCTTTTTGGGAGCAGTCTTCTTAGCTGGAGACTTCTTTGCAGGAGCCTTCTTCTTAGGTGCTGCCTTCTTGGTTGTTTTCTTCACAACTGTCACCTTTCTTTCAGGCTCTTCTAAAACAAGAGTTGTGTACTTGAACTCTTCTGGGAAAAGCCATTTCTTTAATTTATCAAACATTATTTTTTGTCTATCTTTCTGATTATATAATCGATCACCATTTGTGGCTCCCATTCATTTGGGAGTTCAAGATCACGGATCTCTCGAATAATGTCTCGTCTGACTTTATCTTGTATGTAATCTTCCACCATATTATTCTATCATTTATATGTCAATGGGGCAAGGTTTCCCCTGCCCCACGACGATATTTGATATTACTTCTTAAGTGTTACCTTAAGCTTAGGGAACTTGGCGTTCCATTTCTTTGCAAGAGCATTAAACTCTGCAATGTATGTAGCCTTAGCAAGATCAGCATCAGCCTTAGCCTTTGCTGCATCTACGATAGCCTTAGCCTTGAGAGCATCAATTTCTGCCTTCGCTGCTGCTAGGGCTGTCTTCTCTGCTGCCAATGCTGCTTCCGCAGTTGCCTTAGCGGCATTTGCTGCTGCAAGTTGTGTTGTTAGGGCTGTTACCTGTGCTGAAAGATCAGTCACTGCAATTACCTTAACTACTGAAGATGATGGTGTGCTAAATCCTGTAACGGCTGTTCCCATATCTGCTGATGCAGCATATGCAACAATTGTTACTGGGCCTGTTGCTGGAGCAACAAACTTAACGTCTGCTACACCAAAGTTTGTTAGACCAGATCCAGTTGTTACTGTTACTGTGTCTAGAGTTGCGCCGTTTGCAATTGCTGAAACTGACTTTCCAGAAAGCTTGTTTCCGAATACGTCAACTGCACCAATTGTAACAGTTACTGATGTTCCTGCTGGTGCAGAATCAACTCCAGTAAGTGTTAGGCTGTTGATCTTATCTGATGTTCCTTGAACATAGTAAGTTGTTGTGGTTCCGCCATTTGTGATAGCCACTGAACCAACTGCTGTCGTTTTAGTATATACATAAAACGTTGCTGTTGTACCTGTTCCAACATTTTGTGTCCAAGTAGCAGCACCTGATGATGCTGTAACTGGAGCTGTTGGAGTTGCTACTGCTGATACTACAAAAGCATTTGTTGCTACTACCGAAACAACTGTTCCAGTATCAACTGTTACAACAAATTCGACTGTATCTGCTGTATCAACAGAGTTATCTGATGGTACTGGCAGTGTGATCGGTGTAGTTGCTGCTGTGCCAAGCGTAGTTGTTGAACCAGCCTTCTTTACAGAAGTAATTGACATAGGTGCAGCACTTGCAGATGTTGCAACAAGGGTGCTCATAGTCATGGCTGCAACCACGGCTAGGGCGATTTTCTTAAATGAGTTCATTTAATTTATTTCTCCTTATTCCATCCGTACTCTTGTGAATACGGAATACTAGTTTGTGTACGAATTCCGCCATAGTGACGGTGAGTGATTAGTCTCAATTTCATTTTTCATATCAATGTCTTCGTACATTCTTACGACATGCATACATGGATCTTCGCCATCATCAAATCCTTGCATTTCGTGTTCAGACATTGGTAGTCCGTCGTGTGTATAACATACAGGAGGTCCGCACCAACCTTTTTCAAGCCCGTATGAAATCCATTCGTCAAATGTTAAATCCATTGTGCTAGTTCCTTTAACAGTTTGTGCTTAGGCATTGCACCCATTACTGTATGAACTGGATTTCCATCCTTAAATAATACCATAGTTGGTATTGATTGTACATCAAATTCGAAGGGAATCGTAAGATTCTCATCAATATTTAACTTTCCGACCAATAACCCTGTCTCTTTAGATATCTCATCTAGGATTGGGGATACCTTTCTGCAAGGTCCACACCATTCCGCCCAGAAATCGATCAGGATAAGTGGGTTCTTATCTATGGTTTCTTGAAAATTATCATCTGTAATTATCATTATTCCTCCACATGTGTTGGCCAGAAATACTGGCACTTTTCGCAACAGGTATAACCTAATTCACGATAATCAGAATATTCGCTATAGAAATAATACTTGTCAGGATCTTTTTCGTATAGCCTACCTTTGTGTGAGTAATGAAGCTTTTCGTCTCCAAGCCACCAAGGTCTGTCTGATTCTAGACCCATGAAATTTTCTTCATAAATCTCATCAAACTTTGCGTGTGTGCTATTTTTATAGCCACGAAGAATAATTTCTTTAATTATTGATTCATTGTAAAGAAATAGCCAGTCTTCGTGTCCACGCCACATTTTAACTGCTGGATGATTAACCCAAGCACCTGATTCATCATAGTAACCCGCCAAGGACTTGAGTACCTGTAGGTTCTCAACGCTTTGTTTGATAAGACGCTTGCGATCTAAATGCTTAGCGGTCTTGTCAAAATTTGCGTGTGGTAGAAATGTTTGCATAGTCCTATCTTACTAAATAATATAAGGCTAGTCAATACTAGTCTTGATTTTTTAATTCTTCAGCAGCCTCATTAAATTTATCCATAAACATTTGAATTACAAATAAGGTGCTTTCTTGGGCATTCTTTTTTAATGCTTCTTCTGCCAATTCGCTTCTTTCTTCGATTGGCATTGCGTTATACCATTTCTGATATAACGCAATTGCAACGTCTCCAATAATTGCTTCTAATACAGTTACTTGATTAGCCATTTAATGCTCCAGCAAGGTCGATCATAATGCTATTGCCCTGCTTACCTTTAACTGGTTTAGATTTAGCTTTAATTAAATCATATAGTTGCGTATATGATAGGGTAGGCTTGGCAGATTTAACTGCTAGCCAAGTGGCTGCTGCAACTTGAGTAGAAATAGACGTACCAGTAGCGTTAATAACTTTACCGCCTGGTGCAAAAACTCTGGCTCTAGAATTTGCAGTAAAATCAATTAGATTAGAATCATGATTGCTATACAATTCAATGCCATTTTTAGTTGCAGCACCTACTGCAATTGAATTAGGAATACATGCTGGCCAGTCAATTTTCTTATAGTCATATGCATTTCCTGAAGCAAGAAATACTGGAACTCCAAGGTCTAGGAGAACCTTTATCTTATTCTCAACTATTGGGCTTTTAGGACAATAATCTACAACAGAAGGCAAATTGTGGTGTCCTTGAGACATAGAAACTGCTTGAATATTAAACTTATCCTTGTTCTGAATTACCCAATCTAGGCCCATCCATACAGATGCGTCTGTACTAATTTGTCTGTCATAGTTAATATTTTGACCTACAATACGCACAAATACTATATTCATGTTTGGGTTAGCCTGAATCGCTGCAGAAGCCATCTGTGTTCCATGATCAAATCCATTTTTTGTAATGGCATTTAATGGCAATGTAGCAGAGTTTGTTCCTTCCATAAAAGATCTTCCATTAGGGCATGTTGTCCATTCCAAAACACATACCTCATGAATTAATTTTGATTTAATGTCAGGAATTGAGTTGTCTATCGCAGTATCTAGGATAGCTAATGTAGGCACATTTGATGTGCTATTTTTCAGCGTAGAGTTCTTTACATTTGCAAATGAACTCGTTGGTACAGCAATTAATACGGCAATTAGAGCCGTTAGCATTTTTTTATTCATGTAGACTATTCTACTAAATAGCGTAGAACCTGTCAATACTATTCTTTAGGCTTCCTGTTGTACCATTTGCCAGCATCCATTTCAGGAATGTTTAATCCTTTTGATTCCATCATAGCCTGCAAAGTTATCTTTAAATATTCTAATTCATACTGCTGGCGTAATACTTCAAGTTCCAGCACCCTGATTCTTTCTGACTTTCTCATATATCCGTTCTGTCTTTATCTATCGGAGTGGGAGCAGTTGCAAGGCTACCACAATTAGCACATTCCATATCTAGGAAGTAAGTTGCTATTTCAAAATCATCAAAAATTGCTTTTATGTTCCATATGTTACATCCACATGGACATACATGAGTAGGAGTACCACGAACATCCATTGCATGATCATAGTTTTGAGGTCTTAGGTGAATGATATCTCCCATTTGCTCTTCCTCTTCATCTGGCTCAACACTTTCTTTATTTAATACAAGCACGTCGTATTTGCTAAAGAAGTCTCTCGCTACCCCGACTGATAACAAGCCGAACAGTAGGGCGGCTAATCGATTTAGCCATTTCATAAATCTATTATATCCTAGACTTCAATTATTGTAAAGGGTGGTCTGACGCTCATATTAAACTTAGCCGCCGCCTCTAAAGCCATTCTAACACGTTTACGTGGAGTCTTAACCTGAGCTGTAGAGAATAAAGATCCAAGAGCTAGTTCTTGCCCAGCCCCCTCTGCCATGTATTGAACATCTGCTTCTCCAATATGAAAATCAGAGTCCATCGCAAAAATTCTTCCAGCACCTTGCACTGCGATTAAAAAGATACCGCCAAGATCTCCGTCCTCTGTTCCTGAACTGAAGTTTCCATAACCTTGTTCCTTAAAAGCATCTTTAATTGATTCAACAAATCTAGTTCTCATAAACTTATCTAGATTTCTATATCCTGCAGTTGGCTTATAAACAGGTGGTGTCCAATTGTATTGAAGTATCTGACCCATTCTAAAACTATCAACAAACCCAATACCAAATTGTCCTACTTTAAAAACTTTTGGATCTGTTCTTTGAAAGATTAAACCAGACTTTTCATCAGAAGCAGCGGCATCCCCGCCAAGGAGTACCTTGTTTTCATGAATGAGGGCAACTATACAGGTCATACCCCTAGTATACTATTTTTAATATTCCGAGTCCATATCCCTAAATTCAATTATATTTAATTGAACTAGGGCATTTTCAAGCTCAGCCTTTACCTGAATTAATTCCTGGATAGAAGAATAATATTTATCTTTCCAGTCGATCAGTTCTTTTTCAAGTTTATATAATTCAATTTTAAGGTCTTTTATTTCTAATTTAAGGTGATCCTGCTCACGCTCTTGACGGCGTATTTTTTCTTTTTTGCTGTCTCTATAACCAGCAATTAAAGCAGTACCCATACCGCTCAAAATAGCGGCAGAAATAGCGAGAACCAGAGAGGTATAATCCATGATAGATTAATTATACCGTAAAATTAAGTCTAAACTAGCAACTCTGATGCTGATACTTCATTGCCAACATAGCGACGGCGTATAATAAATTCCTTAACTGAATCAGGTCCATTTGATCTGCCCGCCAAAATAATTACCCAGCGTGGCTCAAATTTAGACGAGATACATGTCTCGCACATTAGCAGATTTATAGGAAGCAATGAAGACTTCTTTACATCTAATTTAGCCTTAGTCTTATTGCAACTATAGCAAAGTATTTTTTCCATTAATTTGATTCCTCAACATGTTGATGAACAATTTCATCCACTATGGTGAAATTCTCATTCTCTACTAAATCTTCGTACTCTTCTCCGTCTATGTTATATTTTACCATAGAAGCAAAGGCTCCGAGTTTTTCCAGCATTCCATAACGTTGTTCGTCATGAAGCCAAACGATATATATGACATCAGAGTACTCTCGCACTTGGAACTCCCTCTAACTCGCATCTTACACCATATGATTCAATTAATCTCTTTACCTTACTTACGTAATCAATAACCATTTCTTTTTTGGTTCCTTCAAACTGTATAAAGTTATCTTCATATAATCTTAATGCGAGAAAGTCAGGATATTTTACTATGTCCATCAAAAGCATCGAAGGCTTTTGTATCTCGTGTACTCTTTTTTTCATTTCGTCGTTGTAGAATACGGGCTTATTTGGTTCGCCAGTCCATTGATTAATTCCGTATTTAAAATGCTCTTTAATCTTGTCTTGGCTCTTATCAATGAACATTTTTCTTCTTCAATCTCTTCCAGGTTTCGGCAGTCTTATGCAAATTCTTAGACTTATCAATAGATCCAGAAGTCATAAAGACACCTCCCCATACTCCATATTCATTCATATCTTGACCAGCTTTGTAGCAAATGCTAACAACTGGGCAAGATAAGCACATCTCATCTATATTTCTTGCAATGTTTGGATCTGCTTCGTATTGGTCATAGAATAAATTTGTGTCCATTCCACGACATATCGCAAGCGAGTACCAATCAAAATCTTCTTCATCTATTCCTAGATTACTTAAAATACTTGACATATTTTTTTGGAAGTTCCCATACGCCTTCATTATTTACAGAAATTCTTTCTGCAATGCCCCAAGTATTTCTAAATAGTCCTTTTATGCTTGTGAACCCTGATGGATCCTTTTTCCATATTACTAGGTCATAATTGTCCCAATATGGAGTAACATCCTTGGCTCTCTTGATTAAGAGATTTACGCCAATTTCATTTAACTTTAGCATGCCGTCCTAATAAATTAACCGCAGCATCCCACTGATATATATTATACAGGTTTTGCTGCGGCTATGTCAATAGACTATTTAATAAAAGTTCCATCCCATATGGACTTTTTTACTGGCTCTTCTTTGTCCTCTACGTCGTATGCTTTATCTACTGGTACGCAATTTGGGACCATTCGGCCATTTTTTTCTTTCATGCCGACTTGCCTATAGCCAGTCCAACACTTCTGCATTTCATTATCCCATTTGTCATCTTCTTCATCATCAGACTTATATATATCTGACTTAGACATATCTTCCATTTCTGTAGAGTCTTCTGACTCTGGGGCTTCTGTCTCTGTTTCTGTTTCAACTTCTGGCATTTCGATCATTCCCTCGATAGCCTCCATTAAATGCTCAATTACCATACCAAGTTGTTCTTTAGTTACTTCAGGACGTAGAGCTTTTTTAATTTCCTCATCGTCATCAATTTCAACAACCGTATCAAATGGCTCTAAAGAATCTTCTACTATTGATTTAATTTCTTCTATAATTTCTTCTTCGTGGCCGTGCCAGTCTTTCTTCATATTCTTTTCCCGCTCTACAATTTTGCGAGACCAAGAGAAACCAGCATCTCCACCCCATGCGTCCCACATAATTCGACCATTCGAAGGGTTAGAAGTATTGTAAAAGTCTTTACCTTTCTTGTCTACTTCATGTCTTGAAAAGAAGGAATACATTCGCTTGACAGTAGAGAGACTTAAAGTTTCGCCTCTAGCTAATTGTCCAGCACGGGTCCAGCCAACTGCTGTACCAGCACCTGTTGCTTTACCCTCTTCTTTCCAACGTATAGCCCGCTTTGCTGCAGACTTCATTCCTGCTGTTGGTTTGTATCCTTCTTTAGCCATTATTTCTCCTTCACGCTAACGACTTTGACGTTTTTAACTTCATCGTCAACTCCGAATATATCATTAATATAATCTGCTGCATCTTCCTCGCTGAATGCTTGGACTTCTGCATCAACCTCAAGCTTGATCCTGTAGGTATTCATAATTATTTACCGCAAGTTGGGCAAACACCATTAGCTGTTGCTGCTGGCTTTGCTGCTCCTCCAGATTTAAACTTAGGACGACCAAATCCTACAATTGAAACCATTACTCCTGCTTTATTTTTCTTATATGCACGAAGCTGCTTACAACATTCTCCGCCATTTCTTTGGCTTCCCTTTTTGTTGCTTGAAGTATTGCCTTCAATACACCAAACTGTTCCATCTTCGTTATCTTCAATAACAATTCCTACGTGAGAAATTCTATCGACGCCATCTGATGGGAAATCAAAATAGGCAATATCTCCTGGCTCTGGATCTGCAATGTCTCCATCGATCCACGCACCAGCTTTCTTAAATGCTGCTGCACCACCTGGAGTATAAACTGTATTAGGAATCTTTACTCCTGCTTCATTTGCACACCAGTTTACGAATGATCCGCACCATGGTTGGAAGTTTGCCTTGGTATAAGCTCCATACTTTGTCTCATTATCTTTTGGACCTTCAATATATCCTACTTGAGACTTTGCAACTTGAATTAAACGAGCAGCAGTTCCTGCTGGAGCTTTTGCTGTTTCTGCTGGTACTGGAAAATCACTCATGTTTATTCCTTATCCCAATCTGTATCGACAGGCTGTTCTGCTGGCATTGCGCCATCTGGCTTAGCTGCCAAACGTGCACGTACTGCATCTGCTTCAACGTCTGCCTTTAATTCATTGATTGCTAATTCTGATTCAAGCTTCTTGTCTGCTTGAGTATTCTTTGCATCTACTTCTTTGTTATCCAGCTGTGCTTTCATAATATCTTTAGCACCTGATTGTCCAATTAGAAGACCCGCCAAAGTTCCTGTAATAAATGTTGCAACGCTACCCAATACGTTAAAGAACATCTTGTCGTTTTCTGACTGTGCTCCGATTGGTTGTGATACAAACAATAGTCCGTACAAAATTCCTACTGATGTAAGAAGAAGAATTGTTCCAAGAGTTAATCCTAGAATAAACTTTAATCTTGCATCGAGATCTGCTGGTGTTAATCTTTCTTTAGCCATTTTTTACCTTACTGTTCTGATAATCATTCCATATTTGTTCGCCAACAATATCTCTACTGCATGTTCCTGTTGTCTCACATACTGGAGGATTGCACTCTGCTTTATCCCAATTTGCCTGATCTTGACAAGGATAGCGGAAACTTCCCTGATACCCACAAGAAGTTAGGGTCAAGGCTAGCACTAGGCTTGAAAATGAGGCAATTATTTTTCTCATGCCTCTATTATACCTTATTCCTCGTCTTTTCTTAAAGGTATGGTTATTAGCCAAATAACGGTGACAATTATTGTGGCTAGCCCCACTACATCTTGGGCTGTGCCTGTAAGGGTGAGCCAAGCAATAAAAAAGCCAAGGAGGGTCCATAGCTGGGCTATGCTTTCCTTAACTGCTTCCCAGATCCAATTAAAAAATCCTTTAATTATTTTCATCCTATCCTCCTTGTCATGGCTGCTGCCACAATATTACCTGCAATAATTACTGGCACAATTACTTCCTGCGCCTTTTCTCTCTGGTCATCTGTCATATCTTTGCCCCATTCTGATGGGCTTAACAATTCTTCAAAATTAATATCTGATATAGCGCCAATTGGATCCGATAAAAATGCTTCTGTTGCAATTTCAGTTGTTGCATCCGCTAAAGTATATGGCATAGGCGCTGCTGCATTTTCTTTAATTCTATCACCAAATTCTTCAAGGGCTTTTGCAATTGTTGGTTCTGCTGCGGCCAATGCTGCTACCTTTGCTAGTTCTTCTGATTTAATTCCAAGGCCTTCTGCCACCGCCGCTTTTTGCTCTGGAGTTAATTTAGTTAATGTATCTTTGCTTGTTAAATCTGCAATTAGATTTGCTGTCTCTTCTGTGATAGTATTAGGCCGTGATGATTCTTCAGAAGGTTCAGAAGGAGCTGGCTCTGGTTCAGGAGTTGGCTCTGGATCTGTATCCGTTTGCTGAGGTGAAGGCTCTGGTGAAAGCTCAGGAGTTGGCTCTGGCTCAGGGGTTGGATCTACATTCTCCTCATCTGTGGTATCAGAACTTGGCTCTGGATTGGGATCGTCTGGTTCAGTTTGCTCGTTTGATGGGTCAGGAGTAGGTTCAGGTGTTAATTCTTCTGTCGGTTCTGTCGTTGGTTCTGGTTGTGGCGTTGGGTCTATGGGTGTCTGAGGCTGATTTGCCATAGCCGCAGCAATTGCGGCGGCAACTCTTTGCTGTTCTTCAAACAACCACGTTTCATTATATAAATCCCAAGCATCTTGTATTGCATCATTCATATCAATAAT
>Ga0315903_10009043_pt1 | contig 12128 bp, 13 predicted proteins | sample LakEriMetagenome_7_FD_203524 | JGI IMG/M metagenome (GOLD analysis project Ga0315903, IMG submission 203524) | Freshwater fungal communities from buoy surface, Lake Erie, Ohio, United States - Buoy 2 MA119 | ecosystem: Environmental > Aquatic > Freshwater > Lake | place: USA: Lake Erie, Ohio...
CAGACGGAATACCTTTTCCATTTAATGTGTTCACCAAATCTGTTACCGGTAGCGTGCTAGTAAATGCCGCCGGGCCATCAACTTTAATTTTCTGGTCAACTCTTTTTGAGCCAGCATTATCAGCGATGCTGGCATCATCTAAATTAACTGCAAATCTTTCGATGGATATTTCTTTTCTGCCGGCAACTTGTCCGAAGCACAGCACAACATCAGGTTGGTATTCGTCGATCAAATCCAAAAGCTCAGTTGCTGACTTTGAATAAACCACCGGTAACACTTTCGTTATAATCTCAGCACCGGCAACATCGTTGGAATTTAACCTAGTAACTAGCGATTCGCTCGGATTGAGCTTGGCATTATTGAATGGTTCAAAACCGGTTACTAGAACTCTGAGCATGTGGAAAATCTATAACACTTTCGCATCGGGGACAGTTTCAATCTGTAGCGGCTGAGGCTAAATGGCTAGGCTATGCGAATGGTCCAGAAAAGGAATTTATTAATCGGTCTATTGCGCCTAGCCATGGCCGTAACACTGCTTTATTGCGTCTATTGGCAGATCAGTGATCGGCTTGCCCACAATGTGTTTCGCCCTGCCGAATATTTCTCCTACTTCACCATTACCTCCTGCATTATCAGCGGTGTAGTGCTTTTAGTTGCTGGTTTCTGTGTGCTTCGTGGCAAATCCGAAGGCAAGTGGCTAACCGTAGCCCGACTAACCATGGCCGCCTCAATGGTCATTGTTGGAGTCATCTATAACTTGCTGCTAGCCGGTGCAGCTCCAGATCCGAGGGATATCGGCTATGACTGGCCAGTGGTGCCGAATCTGATTATGCATACCTATATGCCGATCATCATCTTCTTGGAATGGGCGCTAACCAATACCGCCTTCAGACTGAAACTCAATCAAGCGCTCTGGGTGCTGATTTACCCGCTGACCTGGTTAGGGTTCTCACTAGTTCGCGGTTCGATCACCGACTGGTGGCCATACTGGTTTATTGACCCTCAATATGGCATCGGCACAGTTATTCAGTGGATTGCCACTATCTCAGCGTTTTTCATAGTTCTTGCTCTAGCTCTAACACCTCTGCAGCGAACTTTGGCTAATCTTTATCGACCTCGTCAATGATTGATTTTTCCGATCCAGAGTTTGTCAGCAACCCTTACCCGGCACTAAAGCTTTTACGTGAAGAAAACGAGCCGGTCTGGCACGAGGGCCTCAACATGTTTCTTGCTGCTAGGTATGAGCATGCCAATCAGGTATTAAGAACAAAGAGTCTAGGAAGAATATTCACAGCAAGAGAGCCCGAGGAACTCTGGGAAGATTTCAACTGGCTCCATGCCGATAGCATCTTGGATTCAGAACCACCGAAACACACCAGATTGCGCTCTCTCGTCGGCAAAGCTTTTTCAAGGTCTCGAATAGAGAATCTTCGACCGGAAATCGAACGAATCGCCAACCGTTTGCTAGACGAGGCGCAAGTGAAACTCTCCGATAGCGGAAGTTTCGACCTGATTGCCGACTATGCAGAACCACTTCCGGTTAAAGTAATTGCGAATTTGCTCGGCTTCCCAGATGAAGACGAGCACCTGTTGCGGCCATGGTCACAGTCGATTGTAAAGATGTATGAGGTTGATCCAAGTGAGCAAGCAAAAACTGAAGCGAGGGAAGCTGCTTCGGAGTTTGCTGAATATGTCCGTGGGCTGATGCTGGAGCGAAAAGTAAACCCCGGTGCCGATCTAATCTCTGAGTTGGTAGTGGTTGAAGAAGCTGGAGAAAAACTAAATGCAAGGGAGCTGATAGCAACCTGTATTTTGCTCTTGAACGCCGGCCACGAAGCAAGTGTCAATGGCTTTGGGAACGGGATGGTGGCCGCCTTTGAAAACAACCAGATGGGGCTTCTTCGAACCAAGCCCAGAGCCATAGCGGAAACCGCTGTCGAGGAGTTTTTGCGCTTTGACGCCCCACTGCAGCTCTTCGAAAGAACAGCAACTGCGCCAACGGTCGTCGGTGGTGTTCAAATAGGGCAAGGGCAAAAGATTGCCGCACTGCTGGGTTCGGCTAACCGGGACGAAGAGATCTTTAGCTCTCCCGAAATGATGGATTTGACCCGTGATCCGAACAACCAAATAGGCTTTGGGGCCGGAATTCACTTCTGCTTAGGAGCTCCCCTGGCCAGGCTGGAGATGCAGGTTTCATTACCTTTATTAATGGAGCGTTTTCCTGGCCTGGAACTAGCCAAAACCCCTTCGCGGCGACCAACTTTTGTCTTACGCGGTTACCAAGAAATACTGGTTTCGTAGCCAAAAACCCTGAAAAATCAGGCCTTAACGGCCCTTGATGTTCCTAAATTGGGCCAGAAATGGCCTAAAAAATTCACTTCAAAAAAGTTATTTGCTCTCAGGAAATGCTTATTTCTAGGAGTAATCTGAACAGGCAGTCCCAAAGTCGGGCGCCTCACTGGTTGCCCGACCTAACTAAATGGAAAGGCAATTTCATTATGGAAAACGTAGGAGTTCTTTCTTACGCCCTCACTGGATGGGAATTCAGTGCGGTCTATAACATGCTTTCGCTAGGTATCGCAAGCATGCTCTTTACCTCGATCTTCTTGTGGTTCGCAAGAGACCGAGTTCTACCTAAGTACCGTCTAGCTGTAATGGTTTCAGCAACTGTAACTTCAATCGCTGCTTACCACTACTTCAGAATGTTCGACTCATTCGGCCACGCTTATGGCATGAATGAATCCACAGCAGTTGCTAACGCAGCTGGCATGGCATTGGACTTCGGTTCAGCGAACTACAACGTCGGTTACCGTTACATCGACTGGCTATTGACAGTTCCACTACTTCTAGTTGAGCTTGTTGCTGTTCTTGGTCTAGTCAAGCAGGTTCAGTCCTCATTGCTAAAGCGTCTAGTTCCAGCAGCTGCTTTGATGATCATCTTGGGTTACCCAGGCGACATCAAGAGCAACCTGTTCGGAATCAGCAACAGCATGTGGGGTCTACTTTCAACAATCCCATTCCTATACATCATGTATGTTCTATGGGTTGAGTTGTCAAAGAGCCTCGACAAGCAGTCCGAGAAGGTCCGCAAGTTGTTCCTAGGCCTACGCCTGTTGCTTATCGCAACATGGGGTGTCTACCCAATCACCTTCATCCTTGCGATGAACAGCCCAGCTGTTGCTACTGGTTCAGAAGTAATGGCACGCGAGATTGGTTACAGCATCGCCGACATCTTGGCCAAGTGTCTGTTCGGTCTAATCATCTTCAGCATTGCACGTATTAAGTCAGCTGAAGACGACAAGGCTTTTGCAGCACAAGAAGGTCACTAAGCATCAAACCTGTTTGGGGTCGTCCGAAAGGGCGGCCCCATTCGGCTTTTAATAGGTAATTGCTAGTTCAGCGCCTAGTTCGGCCTTGACCATAGGGATTACCTTTGTCGCGTAGAGCTCAATTGCCCGTAATAACTGTGACTGGGGCTGGGGGCCAGTTGAATACTTTAGATCAAAGCGGTTAGCACCGGTTGCCTTTATGGTTTCAATAATCTTCTTTGCCACGGTTTCTGGAGAGCCAACGTAAAGCGAACCATTTGCCACTTCATTGGCATAGTGCTCGTAACTCATTGGTGCCCAGCCACGCTCCTGCCCGATCCGCCCAAAAGAGGCCTGGTAGTTTGGCCACATCTCGGCAATAGCCTTTTCATCGGTTTCGGCGATGTGGCCTGGTGAGTGGATACCAATCGGCAGTTGCGGTTGGTCGAAGCGTTTTAGCGACTCACGATAGAGCCCGGTAAATGGAGCAAACCTTGAAGAGTGTCCGCCGATAATGGCTAGGGCTAGTGCTGCCCCGTGCTTAGCGGCTCGAATGACTGAATGCGGTGAACCGCCAACTCCGACGCGAAGCCCAATGCCATGCTCTGTTTTCGGGTAAACCTGCTGGTTGACAAGAGCCGCCCTAGTTTCTCCTTGCCAGGTAACCGGCTCCTCTTTTAATAGGGCAACCAGTAAATCAAGCTTTTCTTCAAATAACTTCTCGTAGTCGGCTAAATCAAAACCAAATAGCGGAAAGCTTTCAATAAATGAACCGCGACCAGCGGTTATCTCGACTCTTCCGGGGGCAAGTGCCGCAATTGTGGCAAATCTTTGATAGACCCTAACCGGATCTTCACTGGATAGCACGGTCACACCGGTGCCGAGAGTTATTTGCTTGGTAACAGTGGCAAGTCCAGCTAGCACAGTATCAGGTGCGGTAACTGCAAAATCTGCTCGGTGATGCTCGCCGACGTTGAAATGGTTGATTCCAAGCTCATCTGCCAGCTTGGCCTGTTCAATGAGATTTCTTATAGTTTGACCAGCTGATAGCGGGTGGCCCTGATCGTCATTAGCCATATCCCCGAAGGTATCTAAACCGAACTCTAGAGGCAGTTTTTCCATGGCTCTAATCTAGCCATGATAGAAATTTTAGTCAAGGGGGGCTTTACTGAAGGTTGCTTTCATTTTCAATAAAGACATTCGCATCTAGCCAAGGAAAGAAAATGTAATAGCAAAAAGCTAAAAAGCCAGAAAACAAGATCAAAGAAACCACTAGCTTGACTGGCCACGGGCCAGGTAGCTTTCTCCAAAGCCAGCCATACATCAGTTACCTTCCCCACTTTCCAACTCAACCGGAGCTATCGTGCTTTGACTTACTAACTCAAACCAAACAATGATGCGCTCGGTATTCACAAATATGGGTGTGCAGGAAGTGAAAGTCATATAGCGGCCACCTTGAACCGCTCCATCTAATCCTTCAGGGACAGGATCTATGACTCCAGTTGCGGTTGGCTGAACAATCTTGGTTTGCAGGTATTTATAGGTGAACCAATAATCTCTTGTCTTGAGATAAACCTGATCTCCTTCTTGCAAGCGATGGATTTCTTTAAATGCTCCGCCGAAACCACCGCGGTGCGCAGCAACAGCAAAATTACCAACTTCATCCGGCATCGCAGTATTTCGATAGTGGCCGACACCGATTTCATTTAGCACCGGATGCCATCTGGTTCCTTCAGCAACTAACCTTGTCCAGTTTTCACCAAAGCGTGGGACATATAACTGTGCGAATATATCCGCTAATTCATCGACTTCATTCAGAGCAACAAATTTACTCGGCTTAGCTTCATATTCTTCGGCTAGCACTTGCTGAACCTGCCCAACCTGGTTATCTTGCAAGATAGCTTTATAGCCGACAAAAAGTCCAAGAATGATGCCCAGGGTTAGAAATGTCTCACCAATGTATTCGAATATTTTGCTCGCCCTAGTTCTAGCTGGCAATTCTCCCCAATAAACTCTGGTGCCATCTTTAAGACGATTTGGTTCTTTCATTCGGTAGCTGCCAGCTGACCACAGGCACCATCAATCTCTCTACCTCTGGTATCACGGAGAGTTGTTGGGATTCCTGCTTTTTCTAATGTTGAAACAAAGATGTCGGTGGTTTCTTTAGTTGATGCGGTCCAGACTGATCCAGGAGTTGGGTTTAGCGGAATCGGATTGATGTGAACCCAGCCTTTACCGCGAGCATTCAATTTCTCAGCCAAAAGCTCTGCACGCCACTTGTGATCATTCATATCTCTAATCAGGGCATACTCAATCGAAACTCTTCTACCGGTGACATCAAAGTAGTTTCTTGCTGCATCTAAAGCCTCATCTACTTTCCAACGAGAGTTAACCGGAATTAGCTCATCGCGTAATTCATCATCCGGTGCATGAAGTGAAAGCGCAAAGGTAAGCGGTAAATCTTCTTCCGCTAATTTCAAAATAGCCGGCACTAACCCAACGGTTGAGACTGTGATATTTCGAGCGGACATACCAAGACCATCGGGGGAAACCATGGTTCTAACCGCCTGCATTAGTCGGTTGTAGTTAGCTAGCGGTTCACCCATGCCCATAAAGACGATGTTGCCGACTCGTTCCTCATACTCGCCATCTTTTTTACCACCGAGCTCACCTGAGGCAATCACCTGATTGGCAATAACAATCTGCTCGATAATCTCGGCAGCCGACATGTTTCTGGTAAGGCCAGCCTGACCGGTAGCGCAGAATGGGCAGTTCATCCCACAGCCTGCCTGAGAACTGACGCAGAGCGTGATTCGGCCTGGATAGCGCATCAAAACTGACTCAACCAGAGCCCCGTCAAATAGCCGCCAGAGAAACTTAATGGTGTCGCCGTTTGCAGTCTTTAGTCTTTTTACCTCAGTGAGAAGTTTCGGTAGGAAAGCCTGAACTAGTTCTGCTCTGCCCTCCTGCGGTAGATCCGTCATCTTCTCTGGATCGCTGGTGTAGTGGGTGAAGTAATGCTTAGCCAACTGCTTTACCCGAAAGCCAGCTATCCCTAATTCTTTAGCCTTGGCTAAGCGCTCTTCTTCGGTTAGATCAACCAGATGCACCGGTGGCTTATTAGCTCTGGGCTTTGCTTCAAATTCGAGGATGGGCCTTCCCTGGGCATCCTTTTTTTGTTGCCAACCTTCTGTTTTGGGTTGGACCTGACGAGGCTTATCCATAAAACCCTTAAGGGGTTGGCCGTCCAGCGTATCTAAATAGATCGCCGTAACGAAGTGGCACGATACGAACAACTCTCAGTGGGTTTGGCGCTTCCAACATCATGCCATTACCTAAATACATCACCACGTGATATTTATCCCCATTGAAATCATCTACGTAGGAATACCACATTAGATCACCTCGTTGCGCTTCTTTGATTGGAACTAACCTGCGCTTAGCCGCCATGTTATAAAACTGATTTGTTGCGGAGTGAGTGCCAACATAGATTCCAGCAGCCGCGTAACTTGCTTTAGTTAGTCCACTGCAATCCCAAATGTTCGGGCCCATGCCGCCAAGGACATATCTTTCGCCTAGTTGATCTTTACCAAAGTTATAAGCGATCTCAACTTTGGTTTCATTTGGTGGGCCAACATCGTAAAGGCTTGGGGCATCAATCGGCCCGGTACCATTGTTTTGTCTTTGTTCGTCAATTAATCCTTGAATGCGCTGACGCATCAAAGATTCGCTTATATCCTCGAGCCTGGCTAGCTGAGCCACAAAGGTTCGGTTCAATCTCTTCTGCTCATCAACTTTTGCCTGCAGTGCATTGGCTGCAGCTTGAGCCTGGCGCAGTGCTTCTTTAGCAACAGCGGTCTTCTCAGCTAATTCTTTTTTTGCATCTCGCAATTGATCTTCAAGTGACTGGGCATACTGCTGTCGTTGAATGGCACTTTTATAAATCTGATCACTAGATTGAGCAATTTTCTCTTGCGCACCTAGTTGATAAAGCAGGTTTCCGGCTTTATCTGAATTAAGGAATAGATTCAGTGAGGTCCCAGCTGCCCCATCTCGCCACATCTGACTGGCGATTCGACCTAGCTGAGTCTGAGCTGCTTTCGCCTCTGCGGTAGCTGCATCAACTTTCTTCTGCAAAACGGCAACCTTGGCCGCAACCGCATCTTCTTCATCTTTAGCCTGGTTATATTTCTCGGCTTTGAGCATCGCCTGCTTTTCCAAAATCAGCTGCTCATCAGTTAGGTCAGCGATAATCCCCTGAATCCGCTTGATCATTGCCTTTTTCTTGGCAACGCTCTTTCTAGCGTTTTCCACTTCCTGCTGGCTAGGGTAATTCGGCTCGGCTTGGGCTGAAGGCAGCAGCGCTGGTCCAGTGAATAGACCGGTTAGCAAAACCAGCCCCACGGTGCGCTTATGCCAAGATTTCACTTTCAGCGCCTTCCTGCTCAATAAAAATAGGCCTTTTACCTAAACTAACATCGGCCTAGCCGTTTCGGCAGGTTGCTAGGGCCCGAAAAACCAAGTAACCTTGACCATTGGTGCTTGTTAAGCTCCATCGCTTTACGGCCCCATCGTTTAGTGGCCTAGGACGCTGCCCTTTCACGGCAGTAGCACGGGTTCGAATCCCGTTGGGGTCACGAGAGCGTTGGGTCGGATAAGTACTGTAAGGTCCTGTAGCGCAGTTGGTTAGCGCGCCGCCCTGTCACGGCGGAGGTCGCGGGTTCAAGTCCCGTCAGGATCGCTGCGATGAAAATCGCTCAGCCTAAATTTAGGTTGAGGCTGGATAGCTCAGTTGGTAGAGCGAACGACTGAAAATCGTTAGGTCCGCGGTTCAATCCCGCGTCCAGCCACACTCATTCAAATTTCTTTCGCCAACACCTAAACATCCATTTTCTGGGTCGAGACTAGGCTAATAAAGTCAAAAGACAAGCCCGCAGTGGCTTTTATGAAAGAAGTGAATAATGGCACGTTTGGCTCGACTTCGTTGGATTGGGCTGGTTTTCATTTCCATGGCCATTTCTTTGGTGATCATCGATGGAACTATCGTCAACACCATTTTCCCGAAGATCATCACTGCACTTAGCATCAACAGCGTTGAAGTTCAGTGGGTGCAGGAAAGCTACGTCCTAGTTTTTGCAGCACTTCTTTTAGTCTGGGGATCTGTCGCTGACCGAATCGGTAGAAGAAGACTGCTAATAATAGGAATCCTAATTTTCATTGTTGCATCGGTCTGGGCCGGAGTTTCCGATAGCGCTACTCAACTTATTCTTGCCCGCATCCTGCAAGGGTTCGGCGGTTCGATGGTGCTACCAACCACGCTGTCACTGGTAAATGCAAACTTCCAAGGTAAAGAACGAGGTATCGCTTTTGCTGTCTGGGGAGCCACCATCGGAGGTATGGTTGCCGTCGGTCCAGTTATCGGCGGTTGGCTAGCTACCAGCTTTGGTGAAGATGGTTGGCGCTTGGCTTTTAATATCAACTTGCCAATCGGTTTGATAATTATTGCCGGTCTTTTGTTATTTGTCTCCGAATCCAAAGTTGAACAACGAACTGGTTCACCGGATATTGTCGGTGCGGTGCTATCGGTTTTGATGTTCCTAACCTTGGTCTTTGGTCTTATCGAGGGCCGTACCTATGGCTGGTGGAGTGTAAACAAAGAATTCGTAGTTGGTTCTTGGAGCTGGGGTGATCCAGGGTTCTCAGTAATTCCAGTAGCACTAATTCTTTCGGTTATCTTCACTGTTGTCTTTATTCTTTGGGAGAAAAAGCGCGAAAAAGCAGAAAAGCCAGTGCTATTAGATCTGAACTTATTTAGCGTGAGCTCTTTTAGAAACGGATCGATTGCGGCACTTATTATCTCGATGGGTGAATTCGGAATCCTCTTTGCCATCCCGCTCTGGTTGCAAAACGTACTTGGCCTTTCACCGGTTGATGCCGGTATCGTTCTACTCTGGCTAGCCGGTGGAGCCTTCTTGGCCTCGGCAGTCGGCGGAGCACTGTCTGGAAAATTAGCACCGGCTATGGCCGTTCGGATTGGTGTTGGGCTGGAATTACTTGGTGTAATCGGCGTTGCAGTATTTGCTAATTCCGAAAACTTCTGGCCAATTGCTGGATTCCTCTTTGTCTACGGTCTCGGCATAGGTTTGGCAACAGCTCAGCTAACCGGGGTAATCATGGTTGATGTTCCGATGGATAAGATCGGTCAGGCTTCTGGTTCACAGAGCACAGTCAGACAAGTTGGCTCGGCTCTTGGTATTGCCGTTCTCGGAACTGTTTTGTTCACACAGATTCAGTCAAACTTGGCAAGCAAACTAAAAGATTTGGGAATGCCCGATTCAATTGCCGAAGGTTTTAACGCAAGCGTGGTTGAATCAGCCGGTGGCTCAATTCAAATGATGGTAAATGACCCATACGTGCCTATCGTTTTTGTCCAAGCAGCCAAGGACGCGTTCACCGATGGCGTGCGATGGTCTGCAGTTGCTGCAGCAATATTCCTGTTCCTAGGATTTATCGCAACGTTCAGGTTGGCCAAAACCCCGCATGGAGAAAAAGCTGAGTAAGAAGCGCCTACTGCGATGATGAAGAGTAAATACTTTTTAGTCTTTTTAGGCGGTGGCTTAGGTTCTCTGTTGAGATATCTATTAGCCGCAGTTTTAGAAATCGGAATTGGTTCAACTCTGGCAGGTTCACTTTCGCTATATGTGGTGAATATCAGCGGAGCGGTATTTCTCGGCATAACCACTGGATTCAAATCCGAATCGGCCAAGCTGTTCTGGGGAGCTGGCTTTGCCGGCGGCTTTACCACTATGAGCGGTGTTGCCATCTTCCTCTACACTCAAACTCCAGCAACAGCACTTCCCGGAGCTGCCATCATGTTTGGTCTCGGCTTTATCGGTTACGCAGCAGGAGCAAACTTAGCCAGAGCAATCGGAGGTAAAAAGTGAATCCTTTTGACCCGATGGTTCTTTTAGGTATCGCAGGTTTAGGTGGTGTCGGATCTGCACTAAGACTGCTACTTAGTAAATGGGAAGGCTATCTTCCCTGGGGCGTGCTTACGGCAAACATCCTTGCTTCGTTTGTGGCGGGCTTTGCCGCAGCCTATTTCAGCGATGACCGCTTGATTGCACTTCTGGTAGTCGGTCTAGCCGGTGGGCTATCAACATTCAGCTCCTGGGCTGCCGCCGCAGTGCAAATGGCAGCCAAGGACCGCAAACTAGCGCCAGTGCTCTATACGCTCTATACCCTGATCCTTTCCTCCACAGCTGCCTATTTAGGGCTATTACTGGGCTAAGCCCTGATATACTCTTAGTCAGATTTATTGATTCCTGAACCAAGTAACTGGCTCAGCCAACCTACCAAAGGGGGTCCGCCATGGGGCGTGGCCGTCAAAAAGCGAAAAACACTAAAGTCGCGCGTGAGCTGAAGTATTTCAGCCCAGATACCGATCTGAATGCCCTAGAGGCAGAACTATCCTCTGCCAAGCAAAACGAAGAACCTGAACTTGAAGACAAGTGGGCAGATATGTTCCCTGAAAAGGATCAAGACGAAGGTAAGTCAGGCGGGCAGTAGTTAGAAACTGCCAAGCAATCTAACTGCTCCACCATCAACTCCCTTAGCACCTTGGACATAGCCTTCTAACGTGCAGTCGTTTGATTCAACGATTCCTAGTTGCCAAGTTTTGACAGATTGGTTGAGGTAGTTTTGGATCTCTTGGGCTTTATCTGCTTTGACGATTACGGCAAAACCTAGACCTAGATTCCAGGTGGATTCCAGCTGAGTTAGTTTCAGGTTTCCCCATGAAGCTAATACTTGGAATACATCATGTGGGGTCCATGAAGATCTTTCAATGTCTAAGGTGGTGTTTTTAGGTAATACCCTGGCCAGATTTGCTGCGATACCACCACCGGTGATGTGGCTCATGGCTTTTACTGAATCACCAAGTGTGCTTTCAAGAAGGTTATTTAGTATTCCTGAATACAGTCTTGTTGGTTCCAGCAGAACTTCACCTAAAGATTTTGAACCAAATTCGCTTACAGTCTTTGTGTAATCAAGTTTTGAATCAGTCACTATTTTTCTGACCAAGGAAAATCCATTTGAGTGTAATCCGGAAGACTCCAGGCCTAGCACAACATCGCCAACTTGAACTTTGTGAGGGCCTAGAAGTTTTTCGAACTCCACTGCCCCAACTGCAGCTCCGGCAACATCGTATTCATCTGGTTTTAGTAAGCCGGGGTGCTCCGCTGTTTCACCGCCGATCAGTGAAACGCCTACCTTCTGACATGCGGCTGCAATACCAGAAACTATTTCAGCGATTCTAGTTGGAATAATTTTCCCTGTTGCAATGTAGTCGGTCATGAACATGCTCTTAGCCCCGACCACAACAATGTCATCAACAACCATGCCAACAAGATCTTGGCCGATGGTGTCGTGTTTATCTATCGCCTGAGCAATAGCTACTTTGGTACCAACACCATCAGTTGAGGTTGCAAGTATTGGTCGTTCATAGTTTTTCAAAAATGAAACGTCAAACATTCCAGCAAAGCCACCAAAACCACCGACAACGTTGTCGGTCAATGTTGCTTTGATTGAATTCTTCATTAGCTCAACAGCAACATCTCCGGCATGGGTGTCAACGCCTGATTGAGCGTAAGCGTCAGTCATCTTGTGCTTTCAATAAAGAATTGAGTTCGCTATCTGGCCCTGGATTACATGCAGCAACATCTTTTTCTAGCAAGTCTTTGCCTAAACGATCTTCAGCTGGTAATTCAATCGGATACTTACCGGTAAAGCAGGCTGTGCAGAGAGATTTCTCTTCCTGGT
>Ga0315903_10009046_pt1 | contig 12125 bp, 11 predicted proteins | sample LakEriMetagenome_7_FD_203524 | JGI IMG/M metagenome (GOLD analysis project Ga0315903, IMG submission 203524) | Freshwater fungal communities from buoy surface, Lake Erie, Ohio, United States - Buoy 2 MA119 | ecosystem: Environmental > Aquatic > Freshwater > Lake | place: USA: Lake Erie, Ohio...
CTTCTGGAAAGTTGTTGCACTGCAATGAGTTTCGTGGTGGCCAGGGGCGGGGTCGAACCGCCGACCTTCCGATTTTCAGTCGGACGCTCGTACCAACTGAGCTACCTGGCCGTGCCTCACGGGTGAGGCGAGTGCCCGGGTATCGCTGAGTCTCTCAAGCCTCCCGTGGAGGAGAGGCCCTGAACAGCGAAGCCGAGCAACCAGATATTAGCGAGTCCGGAGCCCTCCGCTGCGCTGGGGGCGGGGGACGGCGGGCGTGGGCGCTAGCGGACGTGGCTGTCGTCCCCAAGCCTCCAGAGCAGGTAGCCACCCCGGAGACCGTTCACGTTGTCGACAACCGTGACGTCGGGTCCGAGGGGCACCCCCTCGAGCAGCCGGGCATTGCCGCCGCCCACGAACAGGTGATCGAAGTAGACGAATCCGCGCAGCACGTCGGCTGCCGCGCGGACGTGGCCGATCCACGGACCGAGTCCGTCCGATTCGAGGCCCGAGTTGCCGAGCACCTGCTCGAAGTCGCGTCCGGGCAGGAACGGTGCCCCGCTCAGCTCGAGGTGGGGCAGCAGGCGGCCGTCCTGGACGAGGCTGAAGCCGAGGCCCGTCCCGAGGGTGATGACGCACTCGAGTCCGCTGCCCGTGACGCAGGCGAGTGCCGCGACATCGGCGTCGTTCGCGACGCGCACCGGCACCTGGAAGGCGTCACTGAGCGCCTGGGTGAGGTCGCACCCGACCCACTGGCGAGCCAGGTCCTCGTCCACCGGTCCACCGGGCGCCGCGCGCGTCAGGCTGTTCACCCATACGACGCGGTCGGACCTCAGTAGACCGGGGAAGCCCACGCCGATGCGATCGGCCCCGGGTAGCAGCCGAGCCACGTCCTGCAGCTGGGTGACGAGCCGGGCCGGGGGCGAGGGGTAGGCGGTGTCGACGCGCACGGGCTGGCCCACCAGCACGCCGCGGTCGTCGAACACGCCAGCCTTGATCCCTGTGCCTCCGATGTCGAAGGCCAGGGTGCGCGCACCGCTCATGGCTGCGGCAGGAGGGTTGCGGTCAGTCGCACGCGATCGCCGCGGTACGTGCTGAGCACGTACTCCATCGCCTTGCCCTTCTGGTCGTACGTCGTCCGCGTCAGCACGAGCACGGGTGCTGCGCTGTCGGCCTCGAGGAGCTTGTACTGCTCGGGCGTTGCCATGGCCGTCTCGATGGTCTGCACGGCGCGGGTGACCGTGAGGCCGTAGACCTCCTCCAGGGTGCGGTAGAGGGACGTGTTGTCCTTCATGAGTCGCTTGAGGTCGGGGAATCGGTCGCAGGGCAGGTGGGTGCACTCGACGGCCAGGGGCGATCCGTCGGTCAGCCGCAGCCGCTCGAGACGCCACACCTTCTGGCCCTCGGCGACGTCGAGTGCGGATGCCATGGCCGGATCGGCGGGGATCCGTGTCATGGACACGACGCGGGAGGTCGGCTGCAGGCCCTGGTCGGACACGTCTCGCGTGTAGCTCGCCAGACGCAGCGGCAGCTGCACCTTGGGATCGACGGGGTAAGTGCCCGAACCGTGCAGTCGCTGGACCAAGCCGGCCGCCACCATGTCGGTGATCGCCTGCCGGACGGTGCTTCGGGACACCCCGAACTCCTGCGCCAGGGTGCGCTCGGGGGGCAGGGCCTGGCCCGGCTCAAGCGTCGCGAGCAGCTCCGTGAGGGCGACGCGCACCTGGTACGGCTTGGGACCGCCATCACTCGCTGTGGTTCCGCGGGTGCTCGTCATGTCTGCTCCAGTTGCCGTGATCGAACTGTGACCGTATCGGACGTTCTCCTGCTTGACATCCTAAGAGGTCTAGTCCATTTTAGGAAGTGGTCCAAACCAATAGGAGGTTCCATGCGACGCCAGATCGCCGTGGTCGCTGCCGTCAGCGCCACCCTGCTCCTCGCCGCCTGCGGCGGGAGCAGCACCAGTTCGGAGTCATCGTCCGCGCCGGCCGCCTCGGCCGAGACATCTGCCAGCGCCGCCGCATCGGGCGGTTCGGACGCGTCAGGTGAGCTGACCGTCTGGCTGCAGCCCGACGCCCAGGACGGATGGCCGGAACTGGTCGAGGCCGCTACCGCGGAGTTCAACGCTGCCAACCCGAACGTCACCGTCAACGTCGAGTACCAGTCATGGGCCGACCATCTGACGAAGATCGACGCGGCTCTCGCGGGAGACACCCCGCCCGACGTCATCGAGCTCGGCAACACCGAGACCACCAAGTACATGGCAGCGGACGCGCTCGCGGACCTCTCCGGCTTCACGTTCCCGAACCAGGACACCTGGCTGCAGGGCCTCGCCGACGCCAGCACCTACAACGGCGCCACCTACGCGGTGCCCTACTACGCCGGTGCGCGTGCGGTCATCTACCGCACGGACCTGTACGAGGAGGCGGGCCTGCCCCTGCCGACGTCGCAGGAGGAGTTCAACGCCGGCAACGCGAAGCTCATGGAGACCCTGGGCGCCGAGAACCCCAAGTTCTCCGCGTTCTACGCGCCGGGCAAGTACTGGTTCCTGGCCATGAGCTACGTCTACGACCAGGGCGGCGCCATCGCCACCCAGTCCGGTGACACCTGGACGGGCACCCTGGACTCTGCCGAGGCGCAGGCCGGTCTTGCCGCCTGGCAGGAGTCCCTCAACATCGGTTCGCGCGCCGACAAGAGCGGCACCGAGGCCGAGCAGTGGACGGTCCTGTCCTCCGGGCAGGCAGCCTCTGACTACGGCAACGGCTGGGAGGTCGGCCTGGTCTACGCGGAGGACGGCGGAGACCCGTCCCTCGAGGGCAAGATCGCTGCCTACCCGATGCCCAGCGTGACGTCCGGCGAGGTCATGCCGACGTTCCTCGGCGGATCGGTGCTCGCCGTCCCGGCGAACTCGGCCAACGCCGAGCTGGCCGCCCAGTGGCTGGCCGCCTACACGTCCACGACCAACCAGCAGGCGCTGGCGGCCAAGGGCGTCCTGCCCAACACGACCACGCTCCTCGCCGACGTGCCGGAGGCGGCGCAGCCGTTCGCCCAGGCGGCGGAGAAGTCATGGTTCGTCCCGACGGCCCCGAACTGGGCCAACGTCGAGACCGCTCAGGTGATCCCGAACATGCTCGTGGACATCCTGACGGAGAAGGCGTCGATCGCGGACGCGACGAAGGCGGCATCCGAGCAGATCACCGAGCTGCTCAACTCCTAACGATCCACATGCGCGGATCCTCCCGGCCAGTATCGGCCGGGAGGATCCGCACAGGAGTGGAGAGGGACCGATGACGATTAATCCCGAAGAGGTGCTGGCCCCCACCGAGCCAGCACCCGCCCGCGACGCCGCAGCCGTGTCGCGTTCCTGGAAGTACGGCCGGCTGCCGTACGGCCTAGTGGCGCCCAGCGTGTTCATCCTGCTGCTGGTCCTCGCGTGGCCGATGTACCGCCTGGTCACCCTCAGCTTCCAGGACTACGGCCTCAAGGAGCTGATCGCCGGGTCCGGCGAGTGGATCGGGATCGATAACTACGTCAGCCTCTTCACCGACGACGAGTTCTGGGCGGTGCTCGTCCGCAGCGTCCTGTTCACCACCTTCGCCGTGGTGGGGACGATGGTCGTGGGCATGATCTTCGCGATGCTCATGCGCCGTATGCATGCTCCGCTGCGCGTGGCGTTCACCTCAGTGCTGGTGCTCGTGTGGGCCATGCCGGCCCTGGTGTCCATCACCATCTGGAAGTGGCTGTTCGATTACGACTACGGCATCGTCAACTACGTCCTCGGCAAGATCAACCCCGACTGGGCGCTGATCAACTGGTTCGAGGACGCCCGCATCGGCCTGGTCATCATCGGCATCCTCGTCATCTGGGGCGCACTGCCCTTCGTCGCGATCTCGCTGTACGCGGCGCTCGGCCAGGTGCCGGGCGAGCTGGTCGAGGCGGCACAGGTCGACGGCGCCAAGGGCCTGACGATCCTGCGGCAGATCGTGCTGCCGATCATCAAGCCCGTCCTGATCATCCTCATCAGCCTCAGCATCATCTGGGACTTCCAGGTGTTCGCCCAGATCTGGGTCATCCTCGAGGGACGGCCCACTCCGGAGTACTACACGATCGGCGTCTACGCCTTCGTGCAGTCCTTCGGCATCAACGACTACGGCCGCGGCGCCGCCATCGCGATCGTGATGCTGCTCATCATGCTGCTCGCGTCGCTCGTCTACCTGCGCCAGATGCGCCGGCTCGGAGAGGAGGACTAGCCATGGCACGGTCACTGCGCACCAGCAAGCTGCCCGGCGGGATCATGGGCACTCGACCGTCGTGGACGGCGAGCATCGTGGGAGCCGTCATCCTCGTGATCATGGCCTTCCCGATCTACTGGATGGTCATCACCGCGCTGAAGCCGAAGCGGGAGATCCTCTCCGCGACGCCGTCGTTCTTCCCCAGCCCCATCACGTTCAGCAACTTCACCAAGGCACTCGACCGCGACTACTTCTGGTCGTCGGTGGGCAACAGCCTCATCGTCACCGTCTGCGTCGTGCTGCTCAGCATGGTGGTCGGCATGGCCGCCGCGCTGGCGGTGGCCTGGATGCCGTTCAAGGGCCGTGGCAACTACATCGTCGCCATCATCCTGGTGCAGATGATCCCGCTGACGGCACTGGTCATCCCGGTGTACCTCATGCTCAACCAGGTCGGCCTGACGGACGAGCTGGTCGGCGTGATCCTCACGTACCTCGCGTTCGTGCTGCCGTTCAGCATCTGGACGCTGCGCGGATTCATCTCGGGCATCCCGCGGGAGATCGAGGAGGCCGCCATCATCGACGGGGCCTCGCGCTTCCAGACCTTCCGCCTCGTCCTGCTGCCGCTCATCGCGCCCGGGCTGGTCGCCACCAGCGTGTTCGCGTTCATCCAGGCGTGGAACGAGTACATCCTCGCCTACGTGCTACTGAGCAGCCAGGACAAGCAGACGGTCACCGTCTGGCTCGCGGGCTTCACGACATCCCGAGGGACCGACTGGGGACCGCTGATGGCGGCGAGCATCCTCGTCGCCGTTCCCGTGGTCGTCTTCTTCCTCATCGTGCAGGGCCGGATGGCCAGCGGTCTGACCGCTGGCGCCGTCAAGGGGTAGCGAGTGCACAGCGACGACTCACGGCTGGCCTGGGGTGCCCTGATGCCGGGCATCGCCGCGCACCCCATCGAGGGGTGGCTCGCGGAGATGGTCGCGCACGGGGTCGAGTCCGTGTGCCTGTTCTCCGACGCTGTCGGCTCCCCGAAACGCACCCGCGACACCGTGCGCGCACTGCGGGCGGTCGCGCCTGACCTCCTGATCGCCACGGACGAGGAGGGCGGCGAGGTCACGCGGCTGGAGCCGCTCACCGGGTCGTCGGTCCTGTCACCGCTGGCCCTCGGGGTTATCGGCGACGTCGAGGTGACGCGGGCTACCGGCCGCATCATCGGTCGCATGCTGAGGGCGTCGGACGTCGACTGGACGTTCGCCCCTGTTGCCGACGTCAACGTCGATCCGCGCAACCCCGTCATCGGGGTCCGTTCGTTCGGCAGCGATGCCGTGGCAGCGGCGGCGCACGTGGCCGCGATGATCGATGGCCTGCAGTCGGTCGGAGTCCTCGCCACGGCGAAGCACTTCCCGGGGCACGGGGATACCCACGTCGACAGTCATGAGGACCTGCCCGTCCTGGATGTCGACCCGTCGCTGTTCGTCGACCGCGAGCTGTCGCCCTTCCGGACGGCCGTGGCCGCCGACGTCGCCGCGGTGATGACGGGACATCTGCTCGTGCCGGCGCTCGACCCGTACCTGCCCGCCAGCCTCTCGCGACGGATCACGACCGACCTGCTGCGTCACGAGCTCGGATTCGACGGCGTCGTCGTGACCGATGCCGTGGAGATGGGCGCCGTGGCAGGTGCCGATCGCGCGAACCTGCCAGCGGCCGTGGTGGCCGCCTTGAACGCCGGCGCCGATGTGGTGTGCCTGGGAGCAGCCAACCAGCGGTCGGCGCTCGAGACGAGCGCCGACGCGGTTGCGCGCGCGCTGTCGGACGGCACTCTCGACCGCGACCGCCTCGCCGCCGCCGCCCGCCGCCGTCGGCTGCTCCGCGAGCGGCTCGCTCGCACCGTCTCATCCTCGACGGCGGAGACGGATGCGGAGCTCATCGCGCGCGCCGCGGCCTCCTCGTTGACCGTGCGCGGTGACGTCGACCTCAGGGCGACGGAGGTGGACGTGCTGCGCGTCAGCGCAACACCCGGGTACGCGGCCGGCGCGACGCGCTGGGGCGTCGCGCCGCACCTGTCCGGTCTCGGCCTCGATGCCCGAGAGGTCGCCACCGTTCCGGAGGCTTCCGGTCGAGCCCTCGTCATCGAGGTGCGTGACGCATGGAAGTCGCCCGACCTGATGGCCGCTGTGGACGAGGCTGCCGCACGACGGCCGGATGCCGTGATCGTCGATGCCGGCTGGCCCTCTCCCGCGCTGCCGCCGACCCGGGGGTCCATCACCACGCATGGATCGGGGAACCTCGCCAGCCTGCTCGCGGCCCACCGACTGGCGGGCACGGACCCGCACGACGCCGTCCTGGCCACCCTGACCGCTATCGACCTGGAGCTGACATGACCGACGTCCCCGCTGGTGCCCTCATGGCGGAGGAGATCCGGGAGCAGCCCACCGTCCTTGCGCGGCTGCTCGGGAGGGGTGCCGACGAGATAGGCGCAGCCGCCGCCCTGATCCGCGAGCGCGACCCGCGATTCGTCCTCCTCGTCGCGCGCGGCACGTCGGACCACGCCGCCCTGTACGCGAAGTACCTCATCGAGATCACGCTCGGACTGCCGTGCGGCCTCGCGTCGCCAAGCACCGTCGGGCTCTTCGACGCGCCGATCCGTCACGCGAGCGACGTGCTGGTCATCGCGGTCAGCCAGAGCGGGCACAGTCCCGATCTCGTCACCTACGTGGCGGGCTGGCGGGCGGCGGGGGCGACGACGGTCTGCGCGGTCAACGATCCGTCCTCCCCGCTCGCCCTCGGCTGTGACGCCGTGATCGACGTGCGTGCCGGGACCGAGCGTGCCGTGGCCGCCACGAAGACGTTCACCACGGAGATGCTGGCCCTGTGGATGCTCGTGACGGCGTGGTCGGGCAACTCCCTCGACACCGCCGCAGCCCTGCCCGGGCTCGTGTCCGGGCTGGCCGCCGATCCCGCCGGCATCGCCGAGATCGCCCATCGCTACCGATTCACCGATCGCGTGATCCTCACCGGTCGGGGCTACGCGTACCCGGTCGCTCGCGAGGGGGCGCTGAAGCTCATGGAGACGAGCTACCTCGCGGCACATGCGTTCAGCGGCGCCGACCTGCTGCACGGCCCGATCGCGATGGTCGACACGTCGACGCCTGTGCTAGCCGTCGCCCCGGTCGGCACCGGTGCCCGAAGCATGGTCGAGACGATGGAGGAGCTGCGCGGGCGCAGCATCGACGTGGTGTCGATCGGCGGCGGCCTGGCGGGAGTCGCCTCGGTCGTCGTCGACCTGCCTGCCCTGCCCGAGGAGCTGGCCCCCATCGCCGCGGCCATTCCCTTGCAGTGGCTGGCCTGGCAGTTGGCCGTCGATCGAGGATGCGACCCCGATCAGCCGAGGTCGCTCAACAAGGTGACGCGGACGCGCTAGCCGAGCGGCTACGCGACGCGCTGGCCGTGCATCCAGACCCCGCGCACGGTGAGGTCGTCGTCGAACCACACCAGGTCGGCGACCGTGCCCGGTGCCAGGGCTCCCACGTCAGCGCGGCGCAGCACGGCCGCGGGGATCGACGTCGCTGACCGCAGGGCGGCCTCGAGAGGGACGCCCAGCTCGACGCAGTTGCGGATCGCAGCAGCGAGGGTCAGGCCGGAGCCCGACAGCGTGCCGTCGAGGCGTCGTGCGGGCTGGCCGGCCTCCTCCACCACGATGGACTCCCCGCCGAGCTCGTAGCGACCCGGCGGCATGCCTGCCGATGCCAGCGCGTCGGTCACCAGGACGACCCGGCCGGCAGCAGCCGCGAAGGCCAGGCGAACCATGTCGGCGGCCACGTGGTGCAGGTCCGCGATGAGCCCGAGGTACAGCCGCTCGTCGACCAGGGCGGCTCCGGGCACGCCTGGCTCGCGGTGCCCGATGGGCCGCTGCGCGTTGAACAGGTGCGTCACCATGCTGGCCCCCGCCCGTGCCGCCTCATGGACCTGCGCGCCGGTCGCATCGGTGTGCCCGAGGCTCGCCACGATGCCGGCGGCATCGAGCCTCGCAATGGCATCGAGAGCACCCGGTCGCTCGGGCGCCAGTGTCATCAGCGCCATCGCGGGATGGGCGACGAAGCGGTCGATGTCGACCGCACTCGGATCGGTCATCAGCTCGGCACGATGAGCGCCCTTGCGTCGCTCGGCGATGAACGGTCCCTCGACGTGGGCACCGAGGACTCGCGAGCCGGGCCCGTCCTGGGCGTCGCGGATGCGCTCGAGGGAGGCCAGGAGTTCGTCGACGGGCGCCGTGATGATCGTGGGCAGGCACCCGGTGGTGCCGGTGCGGGCCAGCGCCGTCAGCGAGGTGGCGAAGTCGGGGCCGTCTGCCACGGCGAAGTCCACGCCCGCGAAGCCGTTGATCTGCAGGTCCAGGAGCCCGGGCGCGAGGAAGCCGCCTGGCAGCTGCTCGTCCACCGACTGGCGGGCCGCATCCGGCTCCACCACCACCACGCGGCCGTCAGCGGCGACGACGCGGCAGTTGTCGAGGAACCGCGATCCGTCGAAGAGTCTGGGGGCGTGCAGCATGGGCCTATCGTGTCCTCACCTCGGGATCCGGACTCCCCGGTCACCGCGCCGATCATACTGGATTCCCGTCAAGAGGTCTAGACCAATCGGAGGTACGTGGTGACGCCGCAGAGCCGACTGGAGGCGAGCCATCCGGCCGCGCTCGCCTTGGGCACCGGAGCCACGTCCGACGACGTCACCGTCGTCATCGGCGCGCACGGTGGCGTGATGGCGAGCGTGCGCTCCGTCGAGCCGGACATCTGTGCGGGGATCGACCTCGTGGTCGGTCTGCTGGCCCGGGGCGGACGCCTGGTGTACGCGGGCGCCGGGACGTCCGGGTGGCTGGCGGCGCTGGACGCGGCTGAGGTGGTCGTCACCTATGGCATGGCTGATCGCGTGGCGTCGGTCATCGGTGGCGGACACGGGCTGGACCCGGTGGCCATGACGCTCGGTGACGACGCGATCGACTCCCTCGAGGGCGACGACACCGTCATGCAGTGCCGTCCCGGAGACATCGTGCTGGCCGTGTCGGCGTCCGGTCGCACGCCGTTCACGGTGGCGGCCGTCGAGCGGATGCGGGCGCGAGGGGCCGCCGTGGTCGCCCTCGTGAACGAGGCGGGCTCGCCACTGGCAGCCTTGGCCGATGTGGAGATCTGCGTCCCCGTGGATGGGGAGGTGGTCGCCGGCTCGACGCGACTGACCGCGGGACTGGCCCAGAAGGTCGTCCTCAACACGATGTCGACCGTCGCGATGGTGCGCCTCGGGCGGGCGTACAACGGGCAGATGGTCTGCGTGCTGCCGCTGAACGAGAAGCTCCGTGTACGCCTGGCGGCGGCAGTGGCGCTGGCGACCGGGACAGATCAGGCGACCGCCTCCCGGGTGCTCGAGGAGTGCGGCGACGGTGCCGTCGCCACCGTGTCCCTCGCCGCCGGGGTGAGCGCCGACGAGGCTCGCGACCGTCTCGGCCGCCACGCGGGGGACATCCGCGCCGCTGTCGCGGGGTAGCCGCGCTGCCGGCGCGGGCACGAAGAAGGCCCGGAGCTATCGCTCCGGGCCCGATGGCGACCCCGACCGGGCTCGAGCCGGCGACCCGTGCACGGAAAGCGGCGTCGATGGGTGTGACGCGACGGTGGTCGGGCCCTCACCCCGCAGCGGGTCGCCTCGCTCGCCCAGATGCTCGAGCGAGTGGCACACGTGTTCGCATTCAGACCGAACCTGGATCAACTCGTCAGACATCGTGGCGCGCTTGGTGGTGCGCCCACTCACATCGCAATCGACGATCGACTGCGGAGAAGCGTCGCGGGAGGAGTCGGGGGTTGGGTTCCTGCAGAGGGGGTCCGTGCTGCGAGCAAGGAGTCCTATCGCTGCAATGACCTTCGTGGTGGCCAATGGCAGAGTCGAACCGTCGACCATCCGATCATCCAACTGAGCTACCTGGCCGTGATGCGGAAGGAAGATTATCAGGGCCCCGGATGTACCGGTTCCGGGCACCCATAATGGCGGCGTGCAGCGGCGGACGGCGGCCTGGGCAGCGGTGAGCTGCGCCCTGCTGGTCGTGATCGTCGTGTTGGCGTTGGCGGCCCTTCCGCTCGAGGTGCCGGTGCTGTGGCTGCTGGTGGTGGTGCCCGCGGCAGCCGGCTTCTGGTTCCTGCGTCAGGCGGTGAAGCCGGATCGTGATGCCCCGAGGGGCTGGCGGGTGCGCAATGCGCTCGGTTGCCTGTTCGCGGGGATGGGCGTGCCGATCCTGATCATGCTGCCGGCTTCGGATGTGCTGTTCCCGGGGCAGGGGCCGGATGCGGCGGACCAGCGGGGGCTCGGGCTGCTCGTCGTGATGGGCATCCTGGCCGCGCTGGGTGCGATCGCGACGCTGCTGTGGGGGCTCGTGGACTGGGTGGTGAGCGTCGCGAAGCGCGCCTAGGAGGTGGGCTGGCGGTCCTTGCGCTTCAGGATCCGGGGCACGGTGTAGCCGCCGGAGGCCAGCAGGGCGATGCAGCCGGCCACCAGCAGGATCGGCAGCGCCACAGCGAGCAGGAGCCACATCCAGAACGAGTCGAGCTGGTTCTCGAGCCAGGTGAAGTTCATGCCGAAGTAGCCGGTGAGGAACGAGATCGGCAGGAAGATCATCGTGACGATGGTCAGCACGTTGATGCGGTTGCCCTGCCAGGTGCCGACCTGCGCCTGGATGTCCTGGGCGGCGTTGCGGATCGCGTCGTCGAGGCTGTCGATGAGGCCGTTGGTGCCCTGCACCGAGGTGAGGAACTGCTGCATCTGGGCCATGCCTGCCTGGTCGAGGCCGGCCACCGTGCCCGGGTCGATGAGGGACGCCTGCACGTTGACGAGGTACATGGGGAAGCGCAGGGCGAGCGGGGCGAAGGCCGTGCGGTAGGTGTTGAGGCGCTCGGTCTGGTCCTTCTGGGGAGTGTCCGTCGCGATGATCTCCATGTCGAGGGCACCGACGCCGATCATCGTGCGGGTCAGGCCGCGCTGCACCGTCGCGAGCATGAGCTGCAGGACGACGCCGAGGATCGTCGACGAGTCCTCCTTGAGGACGGCCTGACGCTGCGACACCAGCTGGCGGATCTCGGTGATGGCGGTGTCACCGCCGCTGCGCACGGTGACGAGCCTGTTCTGGTTCCAGGTGAAGAAGACCTGCACGGAGGGTGAGCCGTCGCCGTCGTCGATCCAGCAGACCCCGTGCACGGTGGTCGGGGTCATCTCGAACTCGGTGCCCAGGCCCTGTGTCAGCACCTGGTGGGCGGCGTTCGGGTCGATGCCGACGGCCGTCAGGATGCTCGCCGCCTGGGACTCGTCGTTGCCCTGCAGGCGGATGTCGATCCAGGAGATGCCGGGCTGGTTGGCCGCGGCGGTCGCCTGCTCGACCGAGCACGGCGTCGTCGTGCTGCCGTCGAACAGGGTGGCGTCCACGGTGGGGAGTGTAGGGGGGAGGGGGATGGCGGGTTCCACGCACGACGGCTGCTCCGGGCCCTACATTCGCGCCATGGCATCGACTGGGGCGGCAAAGGCAGGCATGGGGCTCAAGCGACGGCTGACGATCTCGCTGGTGATCGTGGCGATGACTCTGGCGCCGGCGATCCTCATGCTGGTCGTGCTGTGGGCGGCGACGGGCGCCGTGGAGTCGGCGGCGACGTGGGCGTCCCTGCCGGCGATCGCCGGCATGGCCGCGGTGGCGGGCGGGGGTCGTTCCTTCGCGGTCCGGGCCGCCATCGTCATGGCCTTCCTCGCACCGCTCACCATCGTGGCCGGGCTGTCCCCCGTCTCGGGTGCCGCGCTCATGGCGCTGCTGTGCCTGATGGTGGGTCGGATGGCGCGCTACGGCCTGCACAAGTCGGCGCTGCTCGTCCCGGTGATGATGGCGTGGCCGCTCAT
>Ga0315903_10009051_pt1 | contig 12117 bp, 10 predicted proteins | sample LakEriMetagenome_7_FD_203524 | JGI IMG/M metagenome (GOLD analysis project Ga0315903, IMG submission 203524) | Freshwater fungal communities from buoy surface, Lake Erie, Ohio, United States - Buoy 2 MA119 | ecosystem: Environmental > Aquatic > Freshwater > Lake | place: USA: Lake Erie, Ohio...
ACTATTTATTACATCATGAAAGGGCACCTGTAATGTTACCGATAGCCGCACTACTATCTATTGGCGAAAAGGTTTTAGACAAGGTTCTGCCCGACCCAGAAGCCAAGGCCAAGGCACAAGCCACCCTTATGGAGATGGCTCAGAAAGGTCAACTGGCTGAACTTGAGGCGCACGTCAAAGAGATGGACTCAGCCCGTAAGCGGGAGATTGAGATTGCCACAAGTGAGTTTGCGCCGACTATAAATAAGATTGTGACCCCAATTCTAGCCTTGGGTACGGTTGCGCTGACCTTTATCCTGTTCTTGGTCATCATATTTGTTGAGGTCAATACCCAATCCAAGGACATCTTGATCTACGTGCTGGGTGCGTTAACCTCGGCTATGACGATGGTTCTTGGGTATTACTTTGGCTCTAGCGCTGGCTCCAAAGAAAAGTCCCAGCAACTTGACGAACTTTTGGATCAGAAGAAATGAACTCAAACCTTGAAAAACTTGGCTTCTGGGTAACGGTTATTGCAACCGTCTCTTTGTCTCTAATCCTTGTTGCCATGACTATATCGGTCTGTATTGGGTTATTTGATGTTCATGTGGATAACAACAAGATCTTTGAGATGCTGGTACCGGCCTTTCAGACCATTGTGGGTGGCTTTATTGGGTTAATTACCGGTATCAAAATAGGCAGTAACCAACAAAAATGAACCTGACTGCCAACTTTACGCTTGAGGAATTGGTCAAGAGCGAGACTGCTCTTAGACACGACATGGACAACACACCCGGGGAGGCTGAGATTGCTAATCTTAAAACACTCTGTGAAAAGGTATTGCAGCCCGTCCGTGATCATTTCAAGCGGGGAGTTAAGGTCAACTCAGGATTCAGGCACCCTGAAGTTAACGCAAAGGTGGGAGGCTCCAAAACGTCCGACCATTGTAAAGGACAAGCCGCTGACATTGAGATTCCCAGTGTACCCAACGCAGACTTAGCCGTGTGGATTATGGAGAACCTTGACTACACCCAGTTAATCCTTGAGTTCTATACCCCCGGAGTGCCTGATTCGGGCTGGGTACACGTCTCATACGACCCGGCTAACCTTAAAAAGCAAAACTTGACGGCTACCAAACAGGGCGGTAAAACGGTGTATCTAAATGGACTAGTGGCCTAATCATGGCATTTACAAAACTACGCTTTAAGCCCGGACTAAACCGAGACCAGACCACTACGGCTGGTGAGGGCGGTTGGTATGAGTGCGACAAAATACGCTTTCTATCTAGTTACCCTGAAAAGATTGGAGGTTGGGTAAGCGTATATGCGCAGGCTATTTTGGGTATATGCCGCCAGATTTTCAACTATTCAACTTCGCGTTCAGACAACCTGCTTTTCTACGGAACTAGTAAAAAGGTATATGTTGACTTTGGTAATGCACTATATGACGTTACCCCACTGCGTGCTACATTTAGTTCGCCAGTAACCAATAATTGTTTTACGGTAGTTGGCGTAGGTTCGCCAGTCCTAACTGTTACCATTAATAACCACGGTTCAACCAACGGAGACTACGTTACCTTCAGCGGTGTGGCAACATTTGGTGGTATCCCCGTAAACGTTCTAAATGACATAACGTATGAAATAAGCAACGTTACTACCAACACGTTTCAAATAACTTTAGGCACTAACGCCACATCTCCAGCGGTTTCTGCTGGTGGCACAAACATCGTTGCTAGGTTTGATATACCAGTTGGGCCACCTATTACTATTCAATTAATTGGCTGGGGTGCAGGTACGTGGGGTTCGGGAACTTGGGGTACAGCCAATCCCAGTATTGATGCTATTGCACTGCAACGTGATTGGTTCTTTGATAACTTTGCTGACGATGTAGTGATGAACATTCGTCGCGGCTCGATCTATTACTGGGAATATCAGAACAACTTTACAAACAATAGGGCTGTATTGTTGTCTTCTTTACCTGGCTCATCTAACGTGCCTGATAACGCTATGCAAGTTCTGGTGACACAGGGCGGATCAAGGTATGTAGTAATGTTTGGAGGTCAAGGTTATCTTGAGCCAGCTAACGACTATAATCCATTATTAATTCGTTGGTCTGCACAAGATGCGCCTGAGTGGTGGCAACCCGGAAACGTTACCGTTCCTTCTACCGGTTTCCTTAGTGATTCTAGTGCAATTGAAATTAACGGTGGAACTCAGATTGTTCGTGCTTTCCAGACCCGCCAAGAGATTCTAGTGTGGACTGAAAGCGCTTTGTATTCACTAAAAGAAACAAACCAAACTGCACCTGTTTTCAGTCTTGAGACTTTGGCGCCAGACATCTCTATCATGGGTGTCCGATCTGTGGCATCAATTAACGACGTAGTGTACTGGATGGGTAAAAACCGCTTCTACATCTACTCTGGTCGTGTTGACATAATTCCTTGCACCCTACGTAACCATATATTTAAAAACTTTAACTACGAGCAATTTGATCAAGTTGTTGCTGGTACAAACGAATTATATGGTGAGATCTGGTGGTTCTACCCAACAGCCAACAGCATTACAAATGATGCCTATGTGGTGTATAACTATCTTGAGAAGATCTGGTACTACGGCACAATGGAGCGTACAGCATGGCTAGATAGTTCTTTACAAGACTACCCATTGGCTGCTGATCCCACCACGCAAAAGATCTACTACCACGAGAACGGCTGCGATGCGGACGGCCTGCCAATTACGTCATACATTCTGTCCAGCGACGTTGATATGGATGAGGGTAATAAGCTGGTACTAACCCGCCGTATTATTCCTGACGTTACATTTAATGGTTCTACTGGCGCTAACCCAAGGGTTTACATGAGCCTGAAATCTCGTGACTTCCCGGGCGCGGCCTACAGCACAACAAATAGTCCTCCGATTATTAGGACTAACACGGTGCCGGTTGAGCAGTTTACTAATCAGGTATTTCTGCGTACTCGGGCAAGACAGATGGCTTTTGAGATTCGTTCGACTGACCTTGGCGTTCAATGGCAGCTTGGTACACCACGCTTTGACAGCAGACCTGACGGAAGACGTTAATGGGCTTACAGAAGATACAACCTCCAGCGCTGCCAGTACCACCAAACGAGTACGACCCCCAGTACTTGATGCAGCTTATCCGGATTATTAGTATCTACTTTAGACAGATTGCATCTCAGGCTCCAATAATTACTAACACTGCCAACTGGAACGCAGTGCCGACAACCACGGATATTGGCTTTTCAGATTTGCCAATTAACGATATGTACCGTGGGGCTACGGAAGATATTTTGAGGATTAAAGTTGATGGGATTTCTTACGCTCCTGTAGCCACGCAAGCAGACCTAGCAACAAAGGTAAGTAAGTCTGGCGACACAATGACTGGTAACTTAACTGTACCAACTCTTAATGCAACATCTGTAAATGCAACATCTGTAGTTATTGGGTCTTTTACCATTCAACAAACTGCTGGTAAGTTGACTTTTTTGGTAGCAGGCAACCCAATAGGTTCGTTAGATACATCTGGCAACTTCACTGTAATCGGAAACGTAACAGGCTTTGGCACACCATGACAATGAATGCGTCCGGCCCAATCAGTTTAGGAGGCTCCGTAATTGGGCAGTCAATCCAATACGAGATTTACGAAACGACCTCAAACTTAATCTCCTTAAACGATCCTAAAGTACGTGCTTTAGCACAAGTGCCTTCGGGCGCTATTGTTATGCCTCAAGACTTTTACGGTAAGACTTACACGCAGTTTTTTACGATTTCTACTAGCCAAGTCAACTTTAATTTATTGACGTACCTTAATGCAAACGGTTGGGATCCCCTAGCCAGAGCAGATGTAACCATAGCCCCCGGAGTTTATATTTACTCAAACAGTACAGGTACCCCTGCTATGGTTATAAGCGGTGTGTACAAAAAGGGCGTCAAAATAACCAACAACGGCTTTATCGTCGGTATGGGCGGACGAGGGGGCAATGGAACTGGTGGTGTGGGGCTTGTTGGTTTGCCCGGAGGTTTAGCCTTATCGGTATCTTCTGCTGTAACTATTAACAATACTAGTGGGACAATTGGCGGGGGTGGTGGTGGTGGCGGGGGTGGAGCAGGTTACACGTTTACCTGCCCTTGCAGCGGATCAACTACTACCTATGTTGGTGGAGGTGGCGGTGGGGGTAGAACGGGTCTTGTTAACTCACTAAATGGTACTGGCTTTGGTGCTGGCAACCAAGGAACTTCCCTATCTGGCGGTACAGGCGGGGCTGGGCAACCACCCCCAAGTACTAGTGGTACAGGAGGTAACGGGGGTAATTGGGGGTCGAATGGCGGCAATGGAGGCAATAGCGCCGCTAGCGGTGCGGCCGGGGGTGTTGGAGGTGCGGCAGGCGCAGCCATCACTGGTAACACAAACATTACTTGGGAAGGCTTTGGAATTAGGCTAGGCGCAATATCATGATTACGTACAGAATACTCAGCTACGATAAAGGCAGTATTATTGTGCAGTACAGCAAGGGCGATAGGGTGCTGGCTACGTTTAACTACGACGTGCCCCTGACCCCGGAAGGTCTGTTTATTACTGACGCCGAGTTAGATGCGCAGTTAACCGCCATGATGCCTACGGCTTGGGCAGACCGCCTTGAGGCTCTAGAGCGGGGTATCCCCAACGAAGAGGCCATTAAAGCCTTGGTACGCCCTATTGAGCAAGCCCCCGTGGAGCAACCTGAAGGCGTGGGGCTACAAGACTTATGACCGTAAGAGTAGATCCAAAATTTATGTTTACCTACGATGGCGCTCAGGTGGGGGTTTACCACGCCGACAAGGGTGAGGGGTTGCCAAAGCACGAGCATGAGTTTGCCCACGCTACCCTATGTACGTCCGGCTCTTGCATTATCCGTAAGGAAAACAAAGAACTTGTGATTGACAAAATGACCAAGCCTGTAAACCTTCTGGCACAGGAATGGCATGAAATTGAAGCGCTAGAAGACGGTACGGTATTTATCAATATATTTAGCGCTGGTAAATACTAGCAAAAAGGTGTAGGTGACAATTGATTAACTATCTAGGATAATCTGACTATGCAATACCCTATCATAGCCCAGCCACAATACGGATTCGCGCCCACCATGCCTACCTTTGAGGGGGGTGGTCGGGTCGAGGAAACCTACGGTCTACGGAACGTTGCCGAGCAGCTTCGGGAACGGGGTCGGGACGGGGATACCATCCTTGCTCACATTAACCCTGAAGAGGCTGGCATCCTTAAACTTATGGGCGGCTCGGGCACCATTAACCCATATACGGGTTTACCCGAGTATAGAAGAAGAGGGCTTGCAAAATTGATTCCAAAGCCAATTTATAACCTTGGTTCTTCTATTGGTAAAGAGATTGAGCGTGGCGTTGAGAAGGTAGCCCAGAATAAAATTCTTGGCCCGATTGCTCAGATGGCGTCTTACCTACATCCAGTGTCTGCGTTTTTATATGCCGGTTTAGCCCCTGAAGGTAGTAGTTTTGACGTAAAAGGCGCTGCCAAGGCTGCTGCTATACAACAAATAGGGCAGGGAATAAAAGAATATGCGGCTGGTGCTCCTCAAGGGGGGTATGGGCCAGACTTTAATCCAGATGTTTATGGCCCGGGTGGCATAGACCCAACAGATATAGCATCTCAGCAATACTTTGACGCTGGCATAGATGTTGCAAGCGCTCCTCCTGTTGCTTCAGCCCCTCCTCCAGTTACTTCTTCTTTTTCTTTTTCTGATCCGTTGGCAGGTCAAAGCCCCATATCGGTTCCGCAAAGCGGGATTGGTGAGTCATTAGGGGAATACGCCAGCGCAGGGACAAATACAATGGCTGATGGTGTTCCTACTCCTGCTCCTGCTTTACCCGAAGTCACCCCTGATCGTTTACCTACTGCCGGTGAACAATATTTTGACAATACGATGGCACCAGATACAAGAAGCGCACTCCGACAAGGTTATGACGCCGTAAAACAAGGGTATAACACTGCGGTAGACACTATTGAAAGTGGAATTAAGAGTGTTATTCCAGAGCCAATACAAGATGCTTATGGCGCAACAAGAGATTTTGTTAAAGACCTTATCCCGCCAGATTATCGTGAAACATTAAGCACCGTTAAAGATATAGCGCTGATTGGCTCAGGCGCTTCAGCGGCCTATGGTGCATACGAAATGAAGAAGGAATTAGAGCGGCAGAAAGAAGAAGCTGACCGTATCATGCGGGACAGAGAAAACAGAAAACAAGAAGAAATTGAGTGGGCGCAAGGCGTTATATCTAGCTACCCAACCAAATACGAACGCTTAACCGCTGAAGAAGTTGCGCAAGAACGAGGCATGGCAAGGGGCGGAATTGCTTCTTTAGCCAAGGGTGGGCTTCCCCCTCGGTACCTTCGTGGCGGTGGCGACGGGATGAGCGACTCTATTAGGGCTAACATTGATGGCAAGCAGGAAGCCCGTTTGGCTGATGGTGAGTTCGTAATCCCAGCCGACGTAGTATCTCATCTTGGTAATGGCTCCTCTAATGCTGGGGCTAAAAAGTTATACGCAATGATGGACAGAGCGCGTAAAGCACGCACTGGCAAAACTAGCCAAGCGCCTGAAGTTAACACTCGCCGCTTGATGCCCGTTTAAAGGATAGATTATGGCAACCACATCACAAGTCGTAACTTCTTCACTACCTACCGCGTTTGAAGAGTTTTATAAGACCGGGGCAGCAGGAGTTCCCGGCTTAATTCCGCAAGCCTTCAAACTTTATGGTGCAGGTACCCCCGCCGATTATCAGGCCAACATCAAAGGCCCACTAGAGGCGGCCAAACTTTATACCGGCGCACAAAGAATACAGGGGTTGACGCCAGAGCAGACACAAGTTGGAACAGAGCTTTCTAAGATGGTAACCCCCACTCAGTTTGCTAGTGCGACAAGTAGTTTAACTGGCCTACCAAGCATTACTGACAAAACAACATTTGATAAATATAAGGCGCCTTATGAGGGGATTATTGAAACTCAGAGACGCAAAGCCATAGAAGACGCTCAAAAAGCACAGTTATTATCTAGGCGTCAAATGGGGCGTATGGGTCAATTAGGTAGTTCAGCAGAAGTTTTGGCGGCCACAGAACGTGAGCGTAACCTACAGAACTTACTTGCAGACATTGAAGGCAAGGGTGCGGCGGATGCATGGAATGCAGCCCTTAACGCAATGCAGGCCGAGCGCGGGGATTTAATTAAATCTGGTAGCGCTTTGACTACTCTTGGCGCGGCACAGCAACTTGCAGACATTGACCGACTTAAGACTCTTGGGGCTTACGGTGACTATGAACGTGCTGTAGCGCAACAACAAACAGATATTGACTACGCAAATCTTTTGGATCGCATTCAGTATCCAGAGCAACAACTTGACAAAATTAGCAGCTTTATCCGAGGCATTCCGCTTTCAGATAGAACTCAAGTTACTACTGCCCCTCCGCCTTCATTTGCAAGCCAGTTGGCAGGTCTTGGAATCGCCGGTCTTGGCGCTTTCATGAATAAGTAAGGAATAACTAATATGGCAATGGGAATACTTCAAGCCCTTAAACTTCAAGAGGGGCCAATTGAATCGCTAGCGCAGTTACCTCAACAGCAACTTATTGCGATGTCTCAACAGGGTCGCATTCCTGCTGATGTCCTGCCTATCATTCTCAATGAGAAAGCCCAAATGGCTCAGGCTGCTGCCAATATGCAGGCCATGCAACAGCCTATGCCACCCTCGGTAATTGAGCAGGCTATGGCTATCAATGCCCAAGCCGAGGCGCCTCAAATGCAACCTCAGATGGCACCACAGCAGGCTCCTATGGATGCCGGTGTTTCCTCGTTGCCAGTAGATGACTCTATGTACAACATGGCTGGTGGCGGCATTGTGGCGTTCCAGTCTGGCGGAGAAACAGAAGGATTGGGAGATACATTCTTTGGTACCGAGCAGGCGCAATATGAGTATCCTGATACCAGGACTCGCGCTGAAAAAGAACGGGACTATGCGTATGAAATCTTTGCTAGAGACCAAGAAAAAGCGCAACAAAAAATGCGGGATGTATTTTCTGGCAGAGTTCCTTTAGATAGAAATTTAGCAACACAACGAATTGGGGCAGAGGCCACTCGGGCATTGAAGTCTCAAGATGCCGCTAGGTCTGCTGCTGCGGCTGCGCCTCCACCCCCACGTCCTCGTGAAGAACCTCAGGCCAAGCCACCTGCTTCTGGTATTGCTTCAATACAAAAACCTGCAACTAAAGAAGATCAATTTACTCGTCGTAAACGTATGTTAGATGCTCTTGGGGTCACAGATGATACCGATGAAAGACTTCTCGAAGTGGAGAAAAACAAAGAAAAACTTTCCGACGATAAGTTTGACGCCTTGAGAATGTCAATAATTAGGGCTGGTCTTGGCATAGCGGCTGGCACATCCCCATATGCGCTTACTAACGTAGCCAAGGGCGGTATTGAAGGGTTTGATAACTATGAGCAGTCTATTAAACAAATCAAGTCTGAAGAGAAAGAATACTCAAAACTTGCAAGGGATTTGCGCAAGGAGTCAAATGCGCTCAAGCGCAGCGATGTTGATAAGGCTCTTGCCCTTGAGCACCAGGCTGAACTTATGGACATCGAAAGGGATAAACTTAAATCTATACGCAACAGCGCAGAAAAACCCAGCGACTTCCAGCAAAAATTAAATGCTCTAACCGGAGGAAGCAAAGATCCAGAAATTATTAAACAAGCTACACGAACTATTCTTGGTGTAAGCAAGACCGGTGAACTGACAATTGAAGACGCATTAAAGGTTGTTCAAAATCTTCCTAAAAATTTAAACGCTACCCCAGTACAGTTATTGCAACAGGCAAGAGAAATGGTTGCCTCTCAAAACGCAAGTGGTGGCCGTTCTACTCCTGAAGATATTTCTGCCCTATTGAACAAATATAAATAATGGCTGACATCAATCAAGTTTATGATGCTCTTCGTAAAGCTGACGCCGCCGGAAATTTTGAAGACGCAAAGCGTTTAGCCGATTACATCCGGCAACTTTCCGGAGAAGTAGTAAAGCCACCCCCGCCACCAGAAGAGTCTGGGTTTTTCCGTCAGGCAGCCGACGTACCTGTAAACATAGCCAAGGGCGCGGCCACTGGCGTTCGTGCTATTGCAGATATCTTCGGCGCAAACAATCCCATATCACAAGGAATTAAAGGTGCTGAGGATTATTTAGATTCCCTCCTGTCTGCCCAGGCCAAGAACGATCAAAAAGAAATTGCTCGGATCATGAAAGAGGCCGAGGATAAAGGTATTGGCGATCAGGTTATTGCCGGTGTCAAGGCTTTTGCCACAGCCCCAGTAGATTTCTTATCTCAGGCTTTGGGTAGTGCAGCGCCTATTGTGGCCGGTGGTCTTGCCGCTAGTGTTGCAAGGCTTGGAGCCGCTGGAGTTGGTGCAGTCACCACCGGACTAGGTGGTGCGACTGGCGCAGGTGTTGTCAAAGGATCTATATATGATGCCGTCAAAGGCGCCCTGACTGAGGCAGGAGAATCTCCTGAGGTAGCAGAGGCTAGAGCTCAGGTGGCTCAATCATATGGCGGAGAGAACTGGGGTCAGATATTAACCGGAACAGCCCTTGGTGGACTAGCAGGGCGTACCGGTGTTGAGAAACTTCTCTTAAATAGATTTGGCAAGGGAGAGGTTGCTGAACAGGCGGCCAAGGGTGTAGGTAGACGGGCTGTTGAGGGTGCCGTAACCGAAGCGGTTCCTGAGATGGCGCAGGCCGGACAAGAGCAGTTGGCACAGAACGTCGCTCTTCAGAAGGAAGGGTTTGATGTTCCAACTTTACGCGGTGTTGCTGGCGCCGCAGCATTAGAAGGCTTGGCCGGTGGCGCTCTTGGTGCTGGATTGGGCGCTTTGCCTAGTGGTGTGCAGGCTGAATCTACGACTACCCCACCCCCTGTTGAAGAGCCTAAAACTGTAGCTACAAATACTTATGATGTGGTTGACTTTGATGGCAGTCAAACCAAGGTTACGGTAACTGAGGATAGTTCAGGAAACATTGTTGCTAGGGATGTAAACGGGGAAGAAGTAGACTTAACAAATGTGGTAAGTAGCGGGTTATCAGTTCAAGACGCCATCAAAAAGACGTTCTCTCCTGACGATGCTCCTGATCCGGTCTTGTCTACAGAACCTCCTGTTGAGGGTACTTCTGAGGCCGAATTAACTGCTGAACAAGAACCAGAAGCAATACCGTTCACGCCACCTGTATCTAGGGAGCCAACTCCTAAACCAACTCCTCAGCCTGAACCTGAGCCAACTCCTGCCCCTGAGGCGGTCATCGAGGCCGAGCCAGCAACTGAAGAGCCTCGCGCTGAATTGCCATCTGCTGAAATTGCCCGTCCAGTTACAAATCTTAGCGAAATACAGACTGGCCAACCGTTTACTTTTGAAGGGTTTCGTGGGGAAGGAAAGCCCAAGGAAGAAGTCTATACCGGCGCCCGTATCGCAGTTGGTGGCGAGGGAAGATACATTGCAGACACAGAGGAAAGCGCCAAGAACTATGGCGATAAAATTTCTCGGGAAACAGTAACCTTAAATAAACCGCTAGTCATTCGTAACGATGACGAGTGGAGAGCGCTGACCCGTCAAGCAGGTTGGCAGTTTCCTAATCCATTTGGCCTTGAGGAGCCTGTTGTCAAAAGGATGACAGAAGCGCTTTCTACTTTGATTAAGGGGCAAGGATATGACGGCTTAGTCATTGACATGGATCCACGGGGGGATATGGCTAAGACCCTGTACAACGTCTTCGGCCACCCTCAGGTTATTTCCTACGCCCCAGCCAAACCATCCAAGGAAGTTGCGGCCGCCCCATCATCTGCCGCTAAGAAGACATCTGACTTCATTGATGCCGAGGTCGAGGCTTTAGGTCCTCCTCCTGCTGGTGAGGATCTTAAGCAGTCTATTGCCCGCCGTCTTCAGGAAACCAAGAACGCTTGGAAGAGATATCAAAAATTTTCTAAGGAATTGACACCTCAGGAGAAATTTAATGAGGCTCAGTTCAAGATGGTCTTTGATCGCAGACGCCGTGCCTACGAAGAAAAGGTTGGAACAAGGACTGCTGCCCCTGTTGCGCCCAAGGCTCCCAAGGCTCCCAAGGCTCCTAAAGTAACTCCTGCCCCAACCGTAACTCCTACAGAACCAAGCGAAGCAGAATTGGCTGGTCGTATTCAAGCCAGCCCTCAGGAGCGTGCTGTTGCTAACAAACTAGCAGAGGAAATGCTAGGTGAAGTGGTTTGGCAAAACGGCAAGACTGCCATGTTGCGGGTTTCCGATCCCAAGTACGGGAAGATTCGGTACATTGTGGCAGTTGGCAGAAAGAAAACAGCAGCCGATGTTCGTGAATATATTGGCAACATAGTTGACTTTAATCTCCTTACCGAACTTAGGAGTTTGGCAGATCAATTTGAGTCTGATGCACGAACCAAACACAACGCCAATCCCTATGTGAAGTTTAGCCAAGGGATTTCTGTATCTGATGATATAGATCAAAGGATTGAAGGCGTACTCAAAGCGTGGAGAAAAGAGCTTGGCATGGGCGCCAAGATCCACATTACCACTCTTGATGCTGTCAAGAGAAACCGTAATAAGTACACTGGTCCACACCGAAGCATTATTGGCGGGGCGTTAAATACTGATGCCCAGGGGTATATGCAGAAGTGGGACGACGGCAATTACTACATTGTCTTTACCAAATCTACTAGTCTCACACGGATGCTAGAGACAATTGCCCATGAGTTAGGCCACATTCATCAGCGGGATATGTTTGAAGGCGCTGATCCTGCGCTCAAGCGTGAGGTAATGGCTGCGTATAACCGGTGGTTAGTTAAAAATAAACCCAAGAATGTTAAAGACTTTCTGCATTCTTTGCGTGCCAAAACAGGGGCGCAAATTGCAACCGCAAGGGTTTCAGAATCAGGTTTAGCAAAATCGTCTTCGGTACTTAATCCGTATTGGAGATCATTTAGTGAATGGTATGCCGATCAAGTTTCTCGATGGGCAGTCTCTAATGACAAACCGGTCGGGATTGTTGAACAGTTCTTCGCTCGTTTAGGGCA
>Ga0315903_10009054_pt1 | contig 12115 bp, 1 predicted proteins | sample LakEriMetagenome_7_FD_203524 | JGI IMG/M metagenome (GOLD analysis project Ga0315903, IMG submission 203524) | Freshwater fungal communities from buoy surface, Lake Erie, Ohio, United States - Buoy 2 MA119 | ecosystem: Environmental > Aquatic > Freshwater > Lake | place: USA: Lake Erie, Ohio...
ACGACCACCAAGCTCGCCGTGACGACCGTTTCGCAGCAGGCGTGGCGCAAATCTACAGTCAGCAGATGCAGACTACGGGGCAGTTGACCGCACAAGAGATGCAGACCCGTGGCCAGATGGCAATCGCCTCGATGCCGGGCCAGAACGAACGCCTGTACACATCCTTGGCAGACCCAACAAGCGCGGCCTACAAAGGCTTCAAAAACTACGCACAGCTCATTGGCCCAGAAGCCAAGGGCGACACGGCGTTGCGCACCGCTGCTATCAACAAGTGGTCGTCGGAGCCAATGTTGCGTCAAGAATTTAACAACGACTTCGATTCTTACTTTAGAATGATGTCAGGTCAGCAAGCAACACTTGGCGCAACTGCTAAGCAGCTTGAGTACCTAAAAATGTACGCACCCAAGTAGGGTCACAAATTACGGAACAAATTATGGAACTCAGCCAAATCCTTCAAGCACTGGAAAATGCACACAATGCAGGTGACAAGGAGGCGGCAAGAGAGTTAGCTGCGTTAGCGCAGCAAATGATGCGTCCTCGTATGCCGGCACAGCCTGAAGCTGCGCCGGAATCTGGTTTTACTCCTGCTTTAAAGGCAGGTATTTCTGGTTTGAAGAGCGCCGGTGCTGCGCTTGCTGGACGCACAGGTCTGATGGACGTTGAGCGTGCCCAGCAGGTCATGGAGGAAGAGGCCAAGTATCAGCAAAAGACTTTCAAGCCTACCGAAACTTGGAGCGAAGCCCCCGTCACCAAAGGGCTAGAACTACTTGGCGGTTCACTTCCTTACATGGCCGCGCCCTTGGCGCTTGGTGTCGCAGGTGCCGCCGCTCCCATAGCCGGTGCTGGCACAGCAGCCGCAGGTCTTGCATCTTTGGCGCAGTTCACCGGTACGAACTTGCAGCGCCAGACAGACGAAGGCAAAAAACTTCAAGAGACCGAACTGGGTAGCGCAGCCGCAGCCGCTGTCCCCCAAGCCGCGTTGGATATGCTGAGCTTCAAGATGATGCCGGGTATCCGTCAGATTTTTGCTTCTGCTGGTAAAGAAGTTTCTGAGAAAGCTGCCACTGAGATTGCCAAGCAAGGCACCAAAGAAATTCTCAAAGACTACGGTGTTGGTGCAGTGCGAACTGCTGGCGTTGAAGGTTTGACCGAAGCCGGTCAGCAGTTCTTTGAGCGTTTGCAAGCAGGTTTAGCTATTACCGACCCTGCGGCCCGTTCCGAATACTTTGACAGCTTTGTTGGCGGCGCTGTTCTTGGTGGCGCAGTATCCCCAGCAGGACGCTATTTTGAGCGTGGGCAAATTGCAGACAAGCAAGCACAAGCCAAGCGCGAAGAAGACCGCATCAAAGCTGCCGAAGCTGCGCGGCTGGAAGAAGTTGAGAAAGCACGCCAAGAAGAGTTCAAGCAGACGCCGGAGTACGTGCGCACTATCCAGCAAAGCTACGAAGAACTGCAAGGCAAACTAGATGCGTTGGAAGCAACGGCCAAACTCAAGCCAGCAAAAACCGATCTGGCTGGCCAAGAGCGTGTGCGCGAAGCACGCAAGGCAATTAACGACCTGAAGAAAGACCCAGCAACCGCTGAGTTGGTGGCAAAGTACAACGAGATTCTGCCGCGTATTGGTGAGTACGAAGCACGCGACAAAGCCACAGAAGAAGTCTTTGGTAAGAAGGCGGCAGACGAGCGCGACATGAAAGACATGTCCGACATTGCACAGGCGCAAAACATCTTTGGGCAGATGCAGCAGCTCGACACCCAGATGAAAGGGTTGACACCTGCACAGCAGCAGCCCTTGATGAACCGTCGCACTGAGTTGGAAGACGCCCTCCAACAGTACATGCCTGTGCGCATCCAAACAGAATACGAGGCCGTTACTAAAAAGCTGAACGACATGTTGAACAAGTCCTACGAGGGCTTGCAGTCGGCTAAAAATGTGCCGGACCTTGAGCGTTACCAATCAGCTATCGAACGCTACAAACAAACGCTAGACACGCTGGAACAGTTCCAGCCCATGATTAAGTATGTGGAAGGTCTCAGCGGTAAAACTGCCGAGAAACCAAAAGACATTGACAGTCTGTACAGCGCGCTCGAAAAAGCGCAGAAGAACGAAGACTTTGACACCGTTCGCGAGTTGATCCCGCAGATCAAAGACGCGGAGCGTCAGGGCGAACTGCCGTTTGCTACCGGCTACAAGTCCGACCAAGAGTTGGCAGACGAGATCGCCGCAGGCGCTCAAGCGGCTGTGGACCGCCGTCAAACTATAGAAAAAGAAACCGAAGCGTTGACCCGCATCGGCAACAAAGAGCTGTCTCCTTTTGAGTTGGCTCTGAAACGCCAACGTTTGCAAGAAGCTCGTGCACTGTTGAGCAAAGCCAAGGTAACTAAAGAACGCAAGTACGGCGTACCTACGCCAGAAGGTGGCGTGTCCGAAGTGTCCAAACTGATTCGTTTGAACGAACAGGATTGGAGCCGTCTCAAGGAAGACCCTGAGAATGTCATGTATGGCCAAGACCGCGATGCCTTGGCTGATAGCCTCAAAGCAAAGATTCGCGAAGTCAAAAAGCAGTTGGAAGAAGCCGGAGAAGTTGGCCCGTCACTGCTGTCAAAAGAATACGAAGCGCTGACACAATCGTTGGCTGAAGTACAGCGCAAGATTGAACTGGGTCGCAAAGTTGTTGAAGACCGTGAAAACAGATTAAAGCTCACCCGTTTAACTGGTGAAGACTTGCAGCTTGCTGCCCGTGGCGAAAAAGAAAAAGCCGCTCCCGATGTCGATACTACCTTGCAGCGTGTCAGCGACGAGCGTATTGCCGACCTGATTGACCGTCTGTTGCCGCTGGCTACTGCGAAAGAAAAAGGCGCACTGGCTGGTGAGCAAGCCTCGTTGTTCGACATCGAAGCCCAGAAGCGTGTGGCAGGTAAAGTTTTTGAAGGCAAACAAAAACCAGACATCGAACGCTCTATTACAGGTGACGGAGGAAATAGAACAAAGGTTTACCGTGACGGGGAGTTGTCGCAAGACAACACCACCTACCGATACGAAACCACTATTGATGGCGAGCCCACAAATATTCGCGTTGTGCGTGACGACATTACTGGTAAAACTGAAGCGTATATAGAAATAGACGGATACGCTGTTGGTAGTGGGCTTGGTATTCAAAACCTTGTTAAAAACGGCATGTCGGCTGTTGACGCCTTAAAACAAGTTATGCCAGATATCAGTGGCATAAAAGCGCTTCCGCCCAAAGAAATTAAAGAAAAAACAAAAGAAGGTCCAACCCGTGTCCAAGAGTTCCCTATCGAGCAAGCCCAACGCTTGATGGAAGAAGCACGCGATGCTCGTGCACTGCTCAAAGACATCAACGACAAAATTCAAAAGGCTGGCCGCCCAACTTCTCCTGAGAAGGTGCAAGCACTTGAAGACCTCAAGGCTGCACGCGACACCGCACAGAACACATTAACGCAAGCTCAGCGAGCCTACGACCGTCTAACAGAAATCAGCACGCCTGCATACGAAGCCAAAGCAGAAGAGCAAGGCGATTTGTTTGGTGGACTAGAAGAAGCCCGTAGCGAAGCCAACAAAGTCAAAGACACACTTGACGCTGCCTATGAGCGTCGTGCAGAAGTTAAAGCTGGCCTAGAGCGCCGTGGTCAGATTGGTGCCACACCTGAACTGCAAGCGCTGGCTGACAAGTACAGCAAGGAAACATTCACACTCAAGGAAGTTGACGCCGACATTGAGAAGTTGGAGCGCGAATACGAACGACTGACAGGCAAAGTCAGCGACCGCTACGGCGCGTTTGTTGAGCAACGCGAAGCTGCGCGTGTGGCTGAAGGCACCTCAACGCTGGCTGAAATGCAAGCCCAGCTTGCCGACCTTAAAGAAAAGCTACCCTACTTCAAGAAAGTTGGCGACGAGCGTTCCATCAAAGCAGTAGAAAAGGCTGTCACATCGCTTGAGTACGACATTGCTAAGGCGGAAGAAAAAGGCGAAAAGGCTGCGCGCTCACGCACACCTACATTGCCCGGCTTTGAGCGTCGTGCTGGCGTTCGCCCCGTAGATGCAGAGAAGCTGCGCGAAGCCAAGAACGAGTTGGTGGCGCTACAAAATATTGGCGAAAACTTACGCAAAGCACGCGCATCAGCCGATGTGGACCCCACTCGCTACTTGCGCCAAGTTGCCATTGAGAAGACAAAGCAGTATGAAGCGTTCTTAACGCAGTCTGACAGCCCCATCATCAAGACATGGCCAGAAGAAAAACGCAACTTGATGAAGCGTCTCTACCCACAGCGTATTGACCCGACGCCAAGAGACGAAGCCCGTGCCGAAGAGCTGCGCAAAGAAATCAAGTACCTTGAGAACATTGTCAAAGGTCGCAACCGCAAGTCGGTTGAAAATGCGTTCCAAGAAAACTTAACCAAGCAAGATGCTGCGCGTGAGCGTATTGACCAGCTTGAGCGTCGTCAACGCGCATACGAACAACAAGAAGCTGTCAGAGCCGGAGCCGCCCCCGGTACTGCCGAAGCAGAGCGCCTGATTGCAGGCGAAGGCTATCGCACACCTTCTGGTCAAATCCGCACCAAGCCCAAGAAACTGGCTAGCTGGGGCGTCACCACCATCACCAAAAAGAACGCAACGCCTGTTCCCGAAACAGCGGTCAACCGTTCTGCGCGTCTGTACCAAGAGTACAAGAAGCAGGTGGAAACTACTGCGCAACAAGTTGCCGCAGGCAAAGAATCCTTAGAACGCCAGATTGCAGCAGCAACCAAGAACCTACAGAACATGTCGACTGCGTTGCAGAGCGTGTATCCTGAGAGTGTTCAGACTAAGATTGCGTCTGAGATTGAATCGCTTTTGGCCACTGGCTTGACACCAGAGCAAAACGAACAAGTCAAGAACATGGCGCAGGTCTATGCCGCGCTCAAGACCTCTACTGAAGGCAACACCATTGGTGATGCGCTTGCTCGTGCTAACGCAGAGAAGGCTCGCTTGCTTGAACAGAAGGGCCGTTTTGCCAACCGCCGTGGTTCTGTCAACGAAGAAAAAGAAAACAGAAAAGCTGAGCTGACCATTAACGAGCGTTTGGTTGGTTTGTCAGAACTTATCCGTGGCCTCACGGTTGAGCAAAATAAAAAGCAAGACGCTTGGACCGCTGCGTTCAACGGCTTGATTAAGGAAACAAACAGCAACGCTTTGCTGTCGGCGCAAGAAGTTTCGTTTGCCCAAACTGAACTGGACTCAGCAACGGGCTTGTTAGAGAAGTTCCGCAACAACACACTCGACAGCATCAAGAAGGTTGAGAAGCAGCCAGACTCTGAAAAGAAAACTGCGACGCTTGCCCAATTGAATACCGCGCTTGAGCGTCAGGCAGCGTTACTGCCAATTGAACCTAGTGTGGTTGGCACCGAAACAGAACTGGACATGGACGCGTACTTGCGTCAGTACGCCATTGGCGGATACAACGCCGCACTATCGACCTACAACTCGGCAGCGCAAGATTTAGAAGCAAAACAATTTGCTTACAAAAAAGCTCGCCTTGAGCAGCTTGGTTTGGTTCGAGCCTACGGCGAAGACCTCAAAGGTGTGATTGAGACTGAGAGCAACACCCTCAAAGACCTTGCACCGAAGCTCAAAGCACAAGCCAAAGAAAACACTGAAGCCTCTGCACGCCTCAAGAAAGCCGAGCAAGCGTTGGCCAAAGCACGCATCGAAGAGCGTGAGAAAGCTGCACAGCCGCTCAAGGATGAGCTGGCCGCGTTCAAGTATTCTGCCAAAGAGAAGGCGGCACTCCAGCGCGTACGCGAAGGGCTCGACTTGCCCGGCACTCGCTTCGAGACAGACACAGCCAACAAGTTGACAGCGATGGCCCGTGCCAATGTGCGTCGCTTGCTGGCGCTCAAACAAGCTGAACTCGAAACCGCCCGTGCAAGCGGCGACCAAGTTGAGATTGACCGCGCATATGTTGAAGTCAAAACACTTGAGCGTCAGCTCGAGCAAGTGCAGGCTTTGGGTGACCGCGTTGTTACCCCTGTTGGCGAAGGCAAAGAGACCCGCGAAGTCGAGGTTGTTCAGCCCAAGGCCGAAGAAGGCAAGCGTCTTGGCCGTCGTAAAGAAGGCTTTGTTGGTCGTCGTGGCACTATGCCTCCCGGCCAGTTGTTGTCTGGCACACCAGAGTCGCGCACACCGATTGGTAAGACAAACGCTCCTGTGCAGACAGGCGCTATCCGTATTCGCGCCAGCGACATGGACCCCGAGATTGCAAACGCTATCAGCCTTGCTACCTTGAAGACACAGGTCGATGCCGCCACCGGTGAGCGCAAGACCAAACTGGAAGCCAAGTACAAAGCCGCCACCGAAGGCATGACCAAAGCACAGGTCAACGAGATGGTGTCGCGTGGTAACGAATGGCTTGCCGACGGCAACACCTTGGAAGTTATTGCTGCACGCCAAGAGTCTCGCGATGCACTAGCGGCCTTGAAAGCGGCGGAGAAAGACCTCCGTGAAGCGCAGACACCAGCAGCCAAAGAGATTGCTCGTGACTCTGTGGAAATGGCAAACGAGAACTTCGAGCGTGCTGAACGAAAACTTGCAAACGCTCAAGCTATGGCTGAGTTGCAGCCAAGCACTACCGGCAAGAAGCAAGCCAAAGATGCCCTTGAGGCTGCAATCGACCAATCTGACAACCGCCAACAAAGCGGCACGATGCGAGCGATTGACGACAACTACAACGATCTGGCTGTTCAGTACACCACGGCTACTCGCACAGAATCTAACGCCGCCACAAAAGACGCCATCACAGACGGGCGCTTTACAGAAGCCGTTGAGCGTCTGGCAGTAGACAGCAAGAATCCTTTGCTGCGTGAAACAGCTGAAGATATTCGTCGTCTGTTGCTGCGTACCAAAGTGATAACCGTGCCAGACCTGATGGTAGACGGCAAGCCTGTTCCTGCTGCATACGACCCGTACACCAACACTGTGAAGTTCCGTCCAACGGAAATCACAGACGAAGACATCATCCACGAAGCGGTTCACGCCGTTACTCTGCGTGTTTTGCGTTCACCCGACGCAGACCTTACGCTCCAACAGCGCAACGCCAAGCGAGAAATCAAAGCGATTTTGACGCAGTTGGAAAAACGCAAAGACCTCACAGAAGAATACGGCATCACCGACATCGAAGAGTTTGTGTCCGAAGTTCAGTCCAACGCAGAGTTCCGCGCTGCTATTGACAAGCAGCCTTGGTATGCGCGTTTGTGGCACGCCATTACCCGCCTGTGGAGCAGCAAGCCAATCAACAAGATTAGCGATCAGGCTGGCGCTTTGGTTAAAGAACTTTACTTGCCTTCGACCAATGTCACTATGGGCAAGGAGTCGGTTGCTTCTGTCTTCCGCACCGCAGAGAAACCCAAGTCGGCCATCGTTGGCTACGCCCCCGGCAAGATTGAGACCTTCCGCAAGAACGCGTTTGGTATTGCTGGCCGTGTGCAGTACATCGACCGCATGGCTGCCGCAGATGCCGGTATTGTTGCCGCCGAAGGCGAGGGCAAGCTGACCTCGATGGAAGCGTTCAACGCCCAGTACTTCATGCGTATGGGCGAGCAAGTGACGCAGGCTGCTGGTCAGTTCATTACCGACGGTCCTGTGCGCATCGTTGCCGATAAGAAGGCCGGTGGTACCGAGTACCGCTTTGAGTCTACATCTGGCTCCAACTTGTTGAATGTCAGCAAGGGTGTTGAAGACATGGCGCGTATTGGCAACATGTCCGCTGACGAAGCTGAACGCATGCTTACAAGCATCATCGCAGGCAAGCGTGCAACCGCGTTGCCCAACGGTTGGCAACGCCTCAACACCTCTGACCCCACTGCGGCCAAGGCAGAGTACGACGCTGATGTGCGCCGCATGAACGCTGACCCAGCGTTGAAGAGTACGATTGATCGTACGATCGAAGAGTACAAAAAGTACAACCAAGGTCTTTTGGATTTTGCTGCACAGTGTGGATACCTGAGCAAAGACGAAGTGAAGCGTCTGGCCAGCACGCCCTATGTGCCGTTCTACCGCATCGAGAACGATGCTGTGCAGTTGTATGTGGCTGGCGAGAAGCCTGTCACTATCGGCAACATCAAGGACAACCCAGACCTCAAGCAGTTCATGGGTGACGACAAGCACATCATGCCGATCTTGACCAGCGCGGTGCAAAACACCTTTATGCTGACCCGCGCGGCTATGCGCAACAAGTCCACGATGGAGACATCCAACGCCTTGTACAAGGCAGGCTTTGTGTCCAAGATGGGTAAGGGCGCTGGGTTTGCCAACAAGGATACCGTGCACTACAAGGTCAACGGCGAAGATCACTTCGCTGTTATCGACTCCGACACATTCGGCATCCCCGCCAATCTGGTCGTGCAAGGCATGGAAGGTATCAAGACAACGATACCAACGCTTGTACAGATGATGGGTATCCCCGCCAACTGGCTGCGTAAGTTCATCACACGAAGCCCCGCATATGTGATCCGTCAACTGTTGCGCGAACCCGTCAACGCGGCCATTATCGGCGGTGTGGACGGCGTGCCTGTGTTCAATGCCTTGAAGCAGATGCGCGACATGCGAGCTGACCGCAGCCCATCCGAAAACGCTTTGATGCGCGGCTTGATCGTAAGCTCCAACGTCTACACCGGCGGCGAGCAAGACATGCAGAAGTTCCTCAACGATGTGGCTGCTGGCCGCACGAAGTGGGACAAATGGGTAAGCAAGCTCGACAACATGGCGTTGCAGGCCGATACTGCCACCCGTGCGGTGATCTACGAAGACAGCTTGAAGAAAGGCTTCAGCGAAGCGCAAGCGCAGTTCCGTGCGTTTGAAGCGCAGAACTTTAGCCGCCGTGGTCTGTCGCCCAGCATGCAGATGATGAGCACCATGATTCCGTTCTTCAACGCACAGATTCAAGGTCTGGATGTTCTGTATCGCACGCTCACGGGCAAGATGCCTTTTGCGCAGCGTTTGGAAATCCAACGCAAGATCGTTGCGCGCGGCTCCATGTTGTTTGCAATGTCGCTGGCCTACGCCATGATGATGCAAGAAGAGGAGGGCTACAAGAAGGCTCGCCCCGAAGAACGCTACGGCAACATCTTCGTGCCGCTGCCCGGCACCAAAGACATGCTCAAAATCCCAGTGCCGTTTGAAACCGGTCTGTTGTTCATGGGTCTGCCCCAGATGTTGGTGGACATGGCGTCTGGCAACACAGCGGACAAGGACGCGCTCAAGGGTATGGGTAAGCTGCTGTTGCAGTCTGCCCCCGGCGTTATCCCCACCGGTCCCAAGCCGTTCCTCGAAGCGTATTACAACCAGACAGGCATGGGGCCCATCGAGTCCGAGCGCGAGAAGAACATCGAGGCACAGAATCGCTTCCGTTCCGAGACCACGCAAGTGGCGCGTATGTTGGGTGGTATCACAGGTCAAGTCGGTGTATCTCCAATCATGATCGAGCATTTTGTGAAGGGCTACACAGGCACTCTGGGTATCGCGTTGTTGTCGACGCTCAACCCCGTTCTGCGTGAGTTCAACCCTGTGAAAGAAGGTGAGCAAGCCTCGGCACCACTTAACAAGACACCGTTCGTCGGTGGTTTGTTCCAGCCAGCCGAAGGCCGCTTCCTGATTGATCGTGCGTATGACCGCATGGACGAGATCGTGCAAGCACAACAGACCTACAAGGACTTGGTTGGTCGTGGTCAGCGTGCAGAAGCTGCCGCCTACGCCCAGAAGAACGCAGCACTTATCGGTGCCGCTTCCGAGGCCGGTGCTTTCCGTCAACAGATGGGCGAGTACTTTGCGCTTGAGCGTCAGATCAAAGCCAACCCCAACCTCTCACAAGAGAAGAAGGACCAGATGTTGGCTGCGCTCAAGAAGCAAGAGAACACCTATTCGGAAATGCTCTACAAGCTCAGCGAAAAAACCAAATCCCAATAAGACCATCGCGCACAGCAATGTGCGCTTTGGCATTGAACACGCGTGAGCGCAGGGCAGCGCTCATCCCTAGCTTCGTCATCTCGTTGGTGTTGAGGCAGGGGATGAAGAACCCCTGCCCCGTCTTAGTTGATTGCCAAGGGAACAGCTTCGTGTTGGATAACAGGTGCTGGTAATGGGTCGTCATCGTAGGTTCGCTTGGTAATCTTCATCACAGCCACACGCATGGGTGGTGCTTCGGTCTTGGCCATCATGTCCTTCTTGGTGATGTACGAGATCGGGTACAGAACTCGCAGCTCTTCCTTGAAGGTGTTGTAGCTAAAGCTCATGTTCGAGCAGTATGTCCGTAGCAAGCGTTCTTCGATGTACAGGTCGATACAGTCTTGTGTAACGCCGTGTTCGACTCGCCCCATGACTTCGTTGCGTGTCGTCCCCTTGCCAACCACAGCGCCGTCGTGGAAGTGTGCAAGCACACCGCCCTTCTCGCCAAACTTGACCACCACGAACTTGCCTTGGTGTTCTTGGATGTAGTTGTTGAGGATGTCATCAGCCGAGCGTTTGTTGCCCTTGATGCTGGTGCGCATGAACGACAGGATGCCGCGAAACGCCTCGATCATCTCATTCATAGGGATGTCGCAGATGCCAGTATGCTGGCTGTTGAGCACGATGCCAGCAGCGACCGACACACCGATACCCGCCATCCAGAAGCGCTCATCGCTTGTCGCGTCGTACGCCTTGTACATCTGCGCCACAGTCTCGGGCACCAGCTTGGCGATGTAGTCGTAGTTGTCAACCAGATACTGCGAGATGATGGGACCAGCCACGCCGTAGTTGTGCTGCAACGACTTGATGAGTTCAATCTCTTCTGGCGTCCAGTTGAGCTTCTCGTCAATGATGTTCTCAAGCAGACGGCGAATCTCACCCTCGGATGAGTGCAGGCGTGCGCCCATCAGGTAGTCAACAGCGCCGCGGTTTGATGACATCAATGCAAACGATGCCCATGTGGACAGGTTCAATCGTTCCTTGTTGGCACCAGACTCCATACGCTCTTTGCCGCGCCCCTCGCTCATACTGAACAAGAAGGCAGGGAACCACTCGAAGTCTTTGCGGTTGTTGGTTGTGATCTCATCGGTGATGAGCGGGAAGCTGCGCAGCAGTCCCAAGCGTTGTTGCATGGCAACAGCCGATGTGCCTGAACCTGTGCGGTAGTGGATGGGGTGCCCCCACACCGACGCCGCTGTGTCCAGCGCGAACGACTTACCCGTACCTGACTCGCTCGATGCGCAGTGCATGGTCACACCGAACAAGCCCGTGAACTTCATCAGCGGTGCGCCAGTACCGGCCAGCAAAACGGCCAAGTGCTTCCACATCTTGCGGCGAATCATCAGCTGCACAACCTTGCGCCAGTTCTCAAGCGAACCTTTGGGCTGGGTGTTAGCCACGATGTTCTCCATCTCGTTCATGGGAACGGCGATGGGCTCTTGCCCCTTGCGGTAGATGCGGCCAGCGTAGACGAACGATTTGTCGTCTTGCCAACCGAAGCTGCTGGGCAGGTCGATAGGGGTCTTCTCCACGCTTACTTTCTCCACGCATGCGCGTATGTAGTCATAGAAGTTTTTGTCGTTGCCTTGGCCAAAGGCAGCCATGATGTTCTGCGACGCCAACTGCTTGATGGTTTCATCCTTGCTGGCGATGCACTTCTGGGGCAGCGTCACATCCTGCGTCTTGCCGTTGCGCACAGCCAACAGGTGCACCTCGTGGGTGCCGTTGTTGTTCAAGATGTCAACAGGGAAGATGTCGTATTGGCACAACATGATGTGCTTCTTGGTCGTGTTGCCTTGGGCGTCTTGGTCCTCGCGTTCCAAGAACACGCCGCCTTGCTTGCCATAGGCATAGCCCTTGGGTGGTTCAGGGCGCACAATCTTTTCTGTGACAGGCTCATCTGGTGAGCCAGTATCGACCTCGATCTCGGTCTCCGCCATCACTACGGCTGTCTCGCGTCCCAACGCCAGAGGGTTGGTGATCTTGCCCCAATGTGGGCAGCCAGAGCAGATGCCGGGGTTCTCTTGGTCGAACTTGGTGCAGGGGTATGGACCACGAATCTCGTTGAGCTTTTGCTGCATGCGGTTGTGGTCATAGGGGTGCAAGTCGCTCAAC
>Ga0315903_10009055_pt1 | contig 12114 bp, 19 predicted proteins | sample LakEriMetagenome_7_FD_203524 | JGI IMG/M metagenome (GOLD analysis project Ga0315903, IMG submission 203524) | Freshwater fungal communities from buoy surface, Lake Erie, Ohio, United States - Buoy 2 MA119 | ecosystem: Environmental > Aquatic > Freshwater > Lake | place: USA: Lake Erie, Ohio...
TAGTCGGTGAAGTAACTGTCGACACCGACAAAGACACAATCGTTGTACACGATGGTGTCACGGCTGGAGGGTATCCTTTAGCCAAAGCATCCGAAGCAGGTAGCGGCGGATTAGATCCATTCCTTCTGATGGGAGCATAACAAATGGCATATAAAGTACTTGGTCGCAAGGCTGCGGCCGCAACGACAGAAGAGGAACTTTATACCGTTCCATCTTCATCAGCAGCGGTGGTTTCATCCATCGTGATTGCTAACATATCAACATCTGCTCGTACTTATCGTTTATCCATTAAACCAACAAGTGGTACGACACTCGCTAATGAACATTACATTGCATATGATGTACCTATCGCAGCTAATGATTCAGTAGCATTAACACTAGGTATTACATTAGCTGCTGGAAACTCTATTCGATGCTATGCATCTGCATCATCATCTTTAACTTTCCAAGCATTCGGTTCAGAACTTTCTGCTTAATAACTGAAAGGTTAGTCAATGGCTATTACTAAGTTTAGATCTTCCAAAATAAAACTTTGGGATCAATCTACTACTCCCGGGATATATGTTGAATACTTAGTAGTTGCTGGCGGAGGAGCTGGCGGTAAGGGATTTAACTGCGGTGGTGGAGGCGGTGGAGGAGGAGTCCTCACCGGATCTCGATACATAGTTCCTACCGGTACCGCATTAACCGTAACTGTTGGTGGTGGTGGAACTTGTGTAAGTACATCTGGAAACTTTAATGGTGGAAATGGCACTAACTCTGTATTTTACAATCTCACCGCAATCGGTGGTGGCGGTGGTGGAGGAGATAGTGCAGGAACCCACGGTGGCTGCGGTGGTGGAGGCGGAGTAGATCAACCGACATTAACTTGGTTTGCTGGTGGCTTTGCTGTTGAAGGTCAAGGATTTGATGGAGGCCCCGGCTTTCACGCTTCTGGTTATTATGAACAAGCAGGTGGCGGTGGAGGGGCCGGTGCAAGAGGATACTCTGCATATCGTGGTGGCCAACGCAATTCAACCAACTTTGACGGTAATGGTGGTGACGGTAAGCAATCGTCTATAACTGGTTCTGCTACTTATTATGGCGGCGGAGGTGCTGGTTCAGGAAATACTGCCGCTTCTGGTGGTCAAGGTGGTGGAGCAAATAGTTCTACTGCTAGTGCAGCAGGAGCCAACGGTAGTACCAATACTGGCGGTGGTGGTGCAGGTTCTTATCCGCAAGGAACATTTGCGGGTGGTTCGGGCGGTAGTGGTTATGTTGTTGTTAAATCAGCTCAAGCCGCTTCTTCAACTACAGGATCCCCAACGGTTGATACATCAACTGCTCCGGGATATTGGATATACAAATGGACTGGAGATGGGAGTATTACTTTCTAATGGCTATTCGTAAATTTTCTTCAAATATTTCTTTAAGTAATACTCGTGCCATAACACCAACAGTTGAATACTTGGTTGTTGCTGGTGGTGGTGGTGGATCGTTTGGTGGTGGCGGTGGTGGTGGTTTTCGTACTGGAACTATTTCTATAACCGCAGACACTTCTTACACAGTAACTATTGGTGGTGGTGGTACAGCAGGAGCTGGAGGTGTTGCACCAAGTAATGGTGGAAACTCTGTTTTTGGAAGTATTACTTCAGTTGGCGGTGGTCTTGGTGGTGGCGATTATCATTACAGCACAGGAAACACAAATATAGGCCCCGGTAGAACTGGTGGCTCTGGTGGCGGTGGTGGTCACGGAAGTAGTTATGGTCATCAAGGTGGTTATTTTTATACAGATTTTGGCGTACAACAGGGTTATGCAGGTGGAATAGGACTTCAAACTGGCGGTAACTATGGCGGTGGCGGTGGCGGCGGTGCAACCAATACTGGAGCTGCTGCAATAAATAGTTCCGGAACAAGTGGCGGAGCAGGTGGAGCAGGAAGATCTTCCTCTATTAGTGGTTCATCAGTTACTTATTCTGGTGGCGGTGGTGGTGCCTACAATGGAGCAGGTGGTTCTGGTGGTGGCGGAAATGGATCCTCTAACTCATCTAACTCAACTGCTGCTACTGCTGGATCAACCAACACAGGCGGAGGTGGAGGTGGAGGGAATACTGGATCCTCAGCGAGTGGTGCTGGTGGTTCTGGAATAGTAATCATTCGCTACCCAATAATATATCCAATGCCAAAATCAACAACTGGTTCACCAGACACTTCAGGATCTGATAGTTCTTGGCGTGTTTACAAGTGGACTGGTGACGGATCGATAACTTTCTAAGGAGAAATAAATGGCACATTTTGCAAAACTAGACGACAATAATAATGTCATTGCTGTTCATGTTGTGAACAACGATGTCATATCTGAAAATGGTATTGAGTCTGAACAAAAAGGAATCGATTTTCTTACTGATCTTTATGGTCATAATAAATGGAAACAAACTTCATATAACGGTTCTTTTAGAACTCGTTACGCAGGTATTGGATATATCTATAATGAAGATTTAGATTCATTCATACCACCTAAACCATATCCTTCTTGGATACTTAATACAGAAACTAAAGTATGGGAATCGCCAGTTTCAATACCAGAAGATCATGGTTATGGAGAAGGAAAGAAACTTTATACATGGGATGAAGAAACATTAAGTTGGATTGATCTTGATGAGGTTATCTAATGGCTCTTAACTCTTTTAGTAAAAGCGATACTGACTACATACTCACAGTTCCAGTCACATACCTTGCAGTTGGTGGCGGAGCAGGTGGTGGTGGCGTTACCGCTGGTGGTGGTGGTGGAGGTGGTGGTGGAGGAGCCGGTGGCTTCTTAACTTCAACTGTGAACTTTGTCAGAGGCAAATCACACACCATAACTATCGGTGCCGCTGGATCTGGTGGAGCCAATAGCGGAACATCTGGTCGTGGTAATCAAGGTGGAAACTCAACTATTACTGGCGTTGGTTTCAAAACCGTTGCAGCATTTGGCGGTGGAGGCGGAGCTGATGCAGATCGTGGTTATCAGGGAAGCCCCGGAGGTTCAGCCGGCGGTGGTGGTGGCGGCGGAGCTGGTTCTGGCTCTGGATTTACTCCGGGTCAATCTGGCGTTTATGGTCAAGGAAATAAAGGTGGTGGTGGTTCCGTAAGTGGACAGCCTTTTCCCGGTGGAGGCGGTGGTGGAGCTAGTGCTGCTGGAACTGTAGCTAGTGGAAATAATGCAGGAGCAGGTGGTGCAGGAACTGCTTCATCCATAACAGGTTCTTCAGTCACTTATGCCGGAGGTGGCGGAGGTGGAGTTAATACCAACAACAGTAACGCTGGCGTTGTTGGAGCAGGTGGTTCTGGTGGTGGAGCATCTGGAGGAAAAAATGCAGGAGGTAGTGCTGGTTCTGCTAATACTGGTGGTGGTGGTGGTGGTGCTGGTGGAGATAGTGCCAACTCTGGTGGGGCTGGCGGTTCAGGAATAATCATTTTAAGTTCCCCAATACCTGCTGTTTCAACTACAGGATCTCCAGCTACATCTACAGTAAATGGTAATTCCGTATATCAGTTTACTGGTGATGGAACAATTACTTTCTAAATATTGAAACAGAGGCAGTTTCGGAAGAGTCCTCGCCTAATGTCATAAGTAAGAACTTCCATTAACTTTTAACCCAAGGAGTCTGCGTGGTATTAAAGATCTCTAAGTCGCCAGATATTACCGAGACAGTTATTGTCGACCTTACAGGTCGTACATCTCAGTATTACGATCCAGACACCTATGCCTTTGATGTTGCTATCGGAGGTTTGCCATTCCTCTACAACATCACAGATACTGTGCCATACCGTAGATCGACTGCCCGATGGAAATATGAGCGTGTTGACCAAGCTCGTGAACCGGGTGAGCAGACCCTTGACTCAGGTCTTTGGGTTCGATCTCAAACATCGTGGCACCTTGGTGCAGGTATCGAGTTTCAAGAAGCACTCGAGGGTAATCCTGATCTTCTTCGCTTCCGCTATTACACATCCACAGGTATCAACCCATGGAACATTGGTGAACTTTCTCTCCTTAAAGACACCTCAAAACTTTACAATGTAACCTCAACATCATCTACTGCCAGAACTATTGCAATCCCTGCAACCTTGAATGGTACAGATTTTGTTCTTGCTGTTAACTGCACATCTACATCAACATCATCATCTGATATTCGTGTATCTAAGGTCACCTCTGCCGGTACTGCAACCACAGTTCTAACTGGTGCAGACCTATCTGCTGAAATCCTAGCTGCTGAAACAGATGGATCAACTCTTTATATTGCTACTGCCAATTATATCTATGATATCGATCTAACTACTGGTGGTGCAACTCTCCACCAGCATTACGACATTTCATCAGTTGCTTCTGCTTCTAGTATTACTATGAAGTTTGTTAAGAACCGAATCCTTGCAGGTATTACCTTTGCATCTGGATCAACTATTGCTGGTGTATACGAACTAACCTTTGCTGCCCATGGTGGTGCTGCAAACCTTTCAAGCGTTACCGCTATTGCTAATACCAAGACGGTACCAATCGGATGGAAATGGACAGGTATAGCAGATGGCCGAGGGGCCATCTATCTATCTGGTTATGCCGGTGATAAGTCATCAATCTTCAAGGTTCAGCCCGATGCAACTACAGGTAACTTAGGAGCTGCTATCTCTGTAGCAGATATCCCCTTGGGTGAAACTGTTAGAACTATCTTTGGTTATCTTGGAACCTATCTTGCTATTGGAACATCTCGTGGTGTCCGTATTGCTGCCATTGCAGATGATGCAAGTATTGTCTATGGCCCTATTATTTTTGAAACAACCAATCCAGTAACTTGCTTTGCAGCAAGAGACTCTTATATCTGGGCTGGTGTTAAGAGTGGTATCGGTGGTGCTTCTGGCACCTACCGAATCTATCTTGGACAGCTACTAGAAGATGGTGGTTATCCATACGCTACTGATATCTATGCATCCGGAACTACTGGATCTGTAGACAACCTAGGCTTCTTCCCAACGACTGGTCAGTTATTCTTCTCCATCACAGCAAGTGGTGTATGGATTGAACACGCTACTCAGTTGGTATCTGAAGGAAGCATTCAGACTGCAATCGTTAACTGGGGTACTCTCGAGAAGAAGGCATGGAAGCGTGTCCGTATTGAGACCGATACCCTTGAAGGAAAGATTGAAGTCTACGCAGACTCTATTGAAGGTCGTTCACAGATCGTTACCTTAACTGAGGGTAATGAATACAACACAGACTTCGACCTATCGGCGGCTTATCTAACGCCACAAGTCAACGGACAGTTGACATTTACTCTTTATCGTAAAGCAACAGATGCAACAAAGGGTGCATTACTGAGGGGTTATGCCATCAAAGCTATCCCATCACCTACTCGATCTCGTCTGATCCAGATGCCTTTGATGTGTTATGACTTCGAGACCGATCGAAGGGGTGTTCGATTCGGTGTTGAAGATGGAGCCAAGATCCGTATCGCAGCCCTTGAATCTCTTGAGTCAAGCGGCTCTACCGTTCTCGTACAGGATTTCACCTCTGGTGAAAACTTCGATACTGTCATCGAAGAAATCGCATTCACTCGCATGACCCCACCATCTCAGAATCTTGAGAACTTCGGAGGGATCATCACTATCACAATGAGAACGGTTGTCTAATGAACTACTTGGACTGGGCTGGCCTTGCGGTCGCCGTAACAACAATCGTCACCGCATTCGCTGGTGCAATCCGATGGTTAGTAAAACACTACCTTGCAGAACTAAAGCCAAATGGCGGATCAAGTATCCGGGATAAAGTCGACAGACTCGAAGCAAAGGTTGACAAACTATACGAGTATCTGATTCAGAAATGAGTTACCCAAACTGGTTTGCCAGCTACGCAGTAACTTACTTCGACAAACACTTAGCAAGATTTAAGGATCAAGAGAACCTACACTTCCTTCAGATAGGTGCATTCACAGGAGATGCCAGCCTTTGGCTTGTCCAGAATGTCCTGACCCATAAGACCTCAGTCCTTGTCGATGTAGACACTTGGCATGGATCTGACGAGGAAGCCCATCACCAGATGGATTTCTCAGATGTTGAGAAGACCTATGACTGGAAGCTGAAAGATTACCCACGAGTAATAAAGGTCAAGCAGACCAGCCTTGAATACCTGACCACCTCCGATGAGACTGAGGTCTATGACTTCATCTATATCGATGGTGACCATACAGCTCAGGCAGTCTGGCACGATGCCAGCCTTGGCTGGAAAGCCCTTAAAAGGGGCGGAATCATGGCCTTTGATGATTACCTATGGGGAGAGGGTTTACCCCTTGAGAAGCGACCACAGCCAGCCATAGACCTATTTCTGACCCTGCTCAAGGATCAGATAGAACTACTAGATACAGGATCCCAAGTATGGATAAGGAAGCGATAAATGAAACCTGTTGCAAAGACGGCGACACCTGCTGCCAAATCGCTGCTGAAGCAAGCGACCAAGCGGTGGCCAAAGAGGGCGAAAGCCAGCGATGGATTACTCCCTTCGGCTGCACATCTTGCGGCCAGTCCTAACTCAGACCACAACACAGGACACGCCGTGGATCTAACCCACGATCCCAAGGCAGGAGTAGACTGTCACGAACTATTTCAAAAGTTCAAGCAGGACAAGAGGGTTGCCTACTTGATCTTTGATAGCAAGATCTGGTCTCGTGCCAGAGCAAGCGAGGGTGACCGCCGGTATACCGGATCTAACCCACACTCAAAACACCTTCATGTTTCGATAGACCCGAAGCATGACAAGGACACCAGCACTTGGTTCCCTTGGCTCAAGAAGAAGGTGTTCTCCTCACCAGATGCGGTCATTGCCCATCTGAAGAGTAAGAACCCACAGAAGTGTGAAGTACCGAGTCCAAAGGAGGACTAAATGGAAAAGATCAAATCGTTTATCCACCGCAACCCAGCCCGAGTAGCAGCGTTTGTTTCTTCGGCAGTTGCATTGATCGTGAGTTATGTGTCGCCAGATATCCCAGTAGAGCAAGCTGTTATCTTCATCTTGTCATCATTGGGTCTAGGTGAGTATGCTCAGAGAATCGAGAATGATAAGACGGAATCAGCCCTATGGACTGATCCTGAAGATCTCGATGACGACAACTAAATACTGGTAAGACAAGAGATGGGCCACCTTCGGGTGGCCCTCTTTTTTTGTGCCTAAAAACTACACCGGTAGGAGAGCCTAAGAAATGCCCCCCTACCCCCCATAAAAAACTTATGGTTGGTAGGTGCTACACCGTATAGTGTCGCCTGAAGTTTCTGCCCCACCCCCGAAGGGGTAGGCAAAGAATATCACGACACACCGAAATCCCACACTTTGTCGTACCCTTGTGTCACACTTGTGGCATGAGTGAAAAACTTGTCGAGGTCGACAACATCTATGCTCAGATGTCTGAGCTATCGGAGACTTCGTTCCGCCCACATCCTTGGGTCATGGGATTTTCCTATGGCAGAGATGGTGGGATATCCGTCTGGTGGGATCATGCGTATGAATCAAGCAAGTATCTATTAGCAAAGCTCGATCTTGTTGATTGGTTCCATGAGGGCTTCCTTATTGCAGATCGAATGGTTAGCCTTGTACCACTACCCGAAGAGAAAAACTTAATACTGCCGGGAACAATGCTGGTTTGGAGACCGATAGATGGTGAAGCCAAGATCTCTAAACTTGTAGAGGATTACATTAAGGGATATCAAAATGTTACTTAAGGATTTCTATATCGATAAGTTCATCAGTAAGTTGGCTGCGGCACGACCACTACCAACCAATGATTACAACGCTGGCGTTGTAGATGGATTGCAATACGCAATGAATATCTTGCGAGAGGAGAAAGCAAAGGATGGGCAAACCCAAGAAGGGCAAGGGTAGTGGTGTTAGAAATACGAACAGGCGAAACGGTAAAGCCTTCAAGAAAAATCCAAGAAAGCCAAAGTCTAAAGGCGATCGGATTGCTGGCAGGTCTCCTGCAAATCACGCAAAGCGAGAAGCGTGGAAGAAGTGGAAGGCAACTCTTCCAGAAGGTACTGAAGTTCCGCATTGGAAGGAGTGGAAAGTAGATGCCGCATAGTAGTAAAGAGACACTAACTATTGGTTGGTGTGACAATGGTTTGACTGATGGAAAGTTTACTGAAGGTATTCTGTATTCAACTATTGGACTTCCAAAGTTTGGAATCTATGTGAACAATGCAGTTCGTGTTCAAGGTAATCAGATTGCTAGACAGCGTATGGATCTTCTCGAGCTGTGGGCAGATCAGGTGCAGACTGACTGGCTACTGTGGGTAGATTCCGATGTTGTCTTAACTGCTGAGATTGTAAAGAAACTCTGGGATGCTGCCGACAAGTTGGCACGACCTGTCGTATGTGGGGTGTACTTTGTATCCAAGGCGATGGAAGGAACTCTGATGCAACCGATGCCAGCATTGTTTATGGATCATCCTACTGAAGAGTATCTGATGAACTTCATTCATCCATTGCCGTATAATGAGATCATTCAAGTCGATAGTGCCGGTATGGGATTGGTTCTAATGCATAAGTCAGTAGTTCCAGTACTTCGCAAGAAGTTCCCGGATCAATCATTCTTTGCCGAGAAAGATCTAGGTAGAGATAAGTTTGTTGGAGAAGATATTGTTTTCTTCCGCAAACTAAAGCAAGCAGGTATCAAGCTGTATGCACATACTGGTGCATTAGCTCAACATATGAAACGATTTAGTTTCGATGTTGCGTATTACGGTTTGTATTGGAAAGAATACGAACGACAGATGCAGTTGAAAGCGGAGCAAGAAGCAGAAGAAGTGGAAGGATCAAATGAAGGAGATTAAGAACATCCTTGTTGATGTCCTCAAAGCGAAGGATGCATCACGAGGAAGGTCACAACAAACAGAGGTCGGGCCATCCGAACTCGGAGGTTGTGCAAGAAAGGTTTGGTACAGACTGAATCAACAGCCTGAGACCAATGACAACGAGTTGAAACTCGCAGCAGTTATGGGTACGGCAATCCACAACACGATTGAATCGGCGTTGAACTTTGTCGATCCTGACCAGAACGAGTATCTCGTTGAACAGGAAGTAGAGGCGTTTGGGATCAAAGCCCATGTCGATCTCTATGTTCGATCTGCTAAAGCAGTTGTCGACTGGAAGAGTACTAAGACTAAGAATCTTAACTACTTCCCATCGAAGCAACAGCGTTGGCAGGTACAGGTCTACGGACTCCTACTTTCGGAATCAGGTTTCGAAGTGGATACCGTCAATCTTGTGGCAATCCCACGAGATGGGGATGAACGAGACATCAAGGTTCACTCAGAACCTTATGATCGAAGCATTGCAGAGGAAGCACTTGAGTGGTTGCAAGCAATCAAGAACTCTTCCGAAGCACCAGCCCCGGGCAAAGATGCCAGCTACTGCCAGTTCTACTGCAAGTACTTTGATGCAAGTGGGGAACTCGGATGTACTGGCCTAAAAAAAGGTGGGATCACTCCGTCAGAAGTTCTGATTGATGATCCCTCCATCGACTCCAATGCCTTGGAGTACTTACAAATCACGAACGAGTTAAAGAAACTTGAAGCGAAAGCAGATGGTCTCAAGACTTCTCTCGAAGGTATCTTCGGTCGTACCATGTCCGGTGTTGAAATCAACTGGACAACGGTGGCACCACGCCAAACGATTGATGAGGCAGAAGTTCTAGCCAAACTCGGATTCGTACCAAAGAAAACAGCCGGCAAGGAATCAGTCCGGCTTTCAATCAAACACACGGAGGTTAACTAAGATGGCCGAACTCGGTTTTCAAGTGTCAACTAAGACACAAGATGGAACCATTTTCGTCATTGCCGATGCAACCTACGAAGGCTTCGCCAACAAACTAATGGCAGCCCTCGATCAGACAGGTGCAGAGGCAGTACTCCAGCAGATGAAGTCCTCATTCGCTGGATCACCAATGACTACAGCTCAGATTGCGAATGCTCTGGGCGGTACTGTTATTCAATCTGATAAATGGGGTGCAGCACCTGCTGCCGCAGCCCCTGCTGGTCAGGTCTGTAAGCATGGAGAGCCAGCAAAGTTAGTTCCTGCTGGTGTATCTAAAGCATCAGGAAAGCCTTATCGTGCTTTCTATGCTTGCCAACGACCACAAGGCCAGCAATGCGACTTCAGAGCGAACGCTTCTTAGCACAGTTGGTGGAGTCGGGTACACCTAAGTACCCGGCTTACACCGGCAAAGAAGCCTGTGCATCAGTTGGATCAGAGATGTTCTGCACCGATGAGAAAGACTTTAGCCACTACGAGGTTCTGCGAGGAATCTGTATGCAATGTCCTCTTCTCAGAGACTGTTTCAACTGGGCATTACATAACGAAGACTTCCATTATTGGGGAGCTTCATCAGCCCATGACAGAAAAGAGATACGCAAGTTGTATCGGATCGAGAGAAAGCGAAGCGTGGCTGCATAATGTTGAACCTACTTCAAGCAGTACATAGTACAAACTCATCAGCGAAACCATTGCCCGATGTGTGGGAATCATTGAAGAGCTATGGGATGAGGTTCCGTCAATCACAACTATGCCTAATCGCTGGGCAACCTAACTCCGGTAAGAGTCTTATGGCTTTGGTATATGCACTCAAGAGTGGTGTACCAACTCTGTACTTCTCTGCCGATACGGATCCAATCACACAGATGTTTCGTACTGTTGCAGCTTTGAGTGGGATTCCACAACAACAAGTGGAGACCTATCTTGATCAGGACTCACACTATTTCGATCCGATGTTGTCTGAAAAAGGCTCACATATCAAGTGGGTCTTTGATCCGTCACCAGATATAGACACCATCGAACTCGAGATCCTCGCTTATGGCGAGGTGTATGGCATGGCACCGGCACTTGTCGTTATAGATAACCTAATGAATTGCGTGTCCGTTACAGGGGAAGAATGGTCAGGCATTCGGGCAATCATGTCCGAACTTCATCATGTTGCTAGAAAGACAGGTGCCTGTGTCCTTGCTCTTACACATATGTCAGAGCAAAGAGATTACGAAGCAGACAAACCAGCACCACGCCGAGCCATACTTGGCAAGGCATCTCAGTTGCCTTCGATGATCTTGTCGATTGCAATGAATCCAGAATATGGAGAACTAAAAGTGGCAGCAGTAAAGAACCGATTCGGAGAACATTCTGCCGATGGCACTAAGTATGCAACCCTTCTCATCGATCCATCGAGAGTACAGATTGCAGACGGAGATGCACAAGGTCGAGCAGATGTAAGACCGGGATTGATTTATTGGCGTGGACACGAAGCAATCTAGGGCAAACAAACGCAAGGGATCCCAATGGGAGACCGACCTTGTTGAATACTTTAGATCGTTAGATCTACTTGCCGAGAGGTTACGCCTCTCTGGCTCATATGATGAAGGCGACCTATGGTTCTTCGCCAATAGGAAGTACTTCATAGTCGAAGCAAAGAACGAAAAAGGTTTCAAGCCCGGGCCTTGGATGCAAGAAGCGGTGCTTGAAAGGGATAACTGGATGAAGCGAAGAAAGAAATCAGGTCGAGCTATCCCACTTGTCATTGCCAAGCGTAGGCAAAGCAATGTCAGTAAGGCATTTGTCATTATCCAACTAGATGAGTTTATGGAGTTAGTAAATGAATGAAACATTAGCGTTGATACTTTCAGTCGCAGCAGGTGTTGCCCTCTATCACTTCCTTGAGTGGGGTTACTACAAGATCGAAGATAAGTTCTATGAGTGGAAACACGCAGAAGAGATTGAGAAGTTCGAGCAGTACATCAAGTCTTTAGAGAAGACAACGAAGAAGAAGAAATGAAGCAACTAACTTTTGTGTCGCTGTTTGCTGGAGTCGGGGGATTTGATCTCGGCTTCGAGCAAGCAGGGATGAAATGTGTAGGACAGGTAGAGATTGATAAGCATTGTCAAAAGGTATTGCAGAAGCATTGGCCCGATGTTCCGCTACATGACGATGTAACAACAGCAATAGGTTGGGCTAACGAGAAAGGATTGGTAGGAAATGTCGACATCGTATGCGGAGGATTCCCATGCCAAGATGTCTCAGTCGCTGGCAGAAGAGCTGGTATCGCTGGGGCAAGAAGTGGACTCTTCTG
>Ga0315903_10009061_pt1 | contig 12109 bp, 17 predicted proteins | sample LakEriMetagenome_7_FD_203524 | JGI IMG/M metagenome (GOLD analysis project Ga0315903, IMG submission 203524) | Freshwater fungal communities from buoy surface, Lake Erie, Ohio, United States - Buoy 2 MA119 | ecosystem: Environmental > Aquatic > Freshwater > Lake | place: USA: Lake Erie, Ohio...
CATATGAATCGATAATTTCCTCAACATGTTGTAAACTATTTGGATTGATTCCAATAAAAATATCACAATCAGAAAAATGTAGTTTAAATGTTTCTAAAAATCTATGTAAAACTATTAATCTAGATTCTGAAATGATTGTACATGCAAAGATTATACAACTTTTCATTTTTTAATAATAAAGGCAATTGGCGAAACGTTTCCTGATTCAATATTTAATTCTTTGATATTTTCATTTAGATAACGTATTTCTTCCGGTAACATACAATTACTTACAAATTGTTTTGTATTATTATAATGATGCAACATTTCTAACGTATCTGTGTCGCCCGGGCGTGTATATGCTGGGTTTCCTGATGTGTGTAAATCTTCAATAACAAAAACGCCGCCTGGTTTCAAATATTTAAACATTGTTCCTAGTGTAATTTGTTGTTGATGCATCATATGTCCTCCATCGTCGATTATAATATCAAACTGGTTGTATGTTTTTTGAACTAGTTCTTCCAATTGTTGTCTGTCAGACTGATCGCAAACATGAAAACTAGTATTTGGTAATTTTATATGAGATAAATCTAAAATATCTGCACCGACTAAATTACCTGTTGTAAAATACTCTCTCCACATTCGAATACTTTCGCCTTCCCATAATCCAATTTCTAAGAAAGTTTTCAATTTATTTTGATATTTAGAAAAATATTTTTCATAAATTTCTAGATAGTTATGATATACAGATCCTTTGTCTGAACGATAATTTTTACTAATTTCTTCTAAACTTTTTTTCATATTATACTTTTCATTAAAATTCATAAATTGATTGCATACCTATTCCTAAGTATAGTTTTGATATTCTTTCTAGATCATACCCATAATGTTTGTCATATTCAAATTGATTTGGATAATGATAGTTTTTAAATAGTGGACCTTTCGGTATTAATCTAATTACCTGGCTACGTAATAACCATTCACCATACCATGTAAATTCAGATCCATTTGCTTGTATTAGATCGCTAAACTTAAGTCCGTTTGGTTGAATATAATTTTCTTCCAAACTTTGCCATACCGTTGAAGACCATATAGTTGGACCTGGGCCAAAATCATATACAACTCCTTCCCTACCAAATAATTCCATGATATGCAAACGTTCTTTAAGAAATGATTCATATGGATCAAAACCTAATGGATGCTTATCTAAAAATTCAAAGAATGATTTATATTCATGACATATGGTATATGGCGTTTCATCATTAAACATGAAATCTTTAATGCTAAAGGGCTTGATAAAAAAACAATCAGAATCAACACATACATAATTTTCACAAAGGCCTAATTTCCAAAATTGACTCTTTACGATTTGTTGACCTTTCCATCCTTCATTATCAGCATCAATTGATTCATCTGTTATCAATACGTAATTTTCAGTTCCTAAAACAGTTTTAAATAGTTCAATATCTTTTTCTGGAACGGAAATATAAAAAGGAATGTTATCCGTATTGTATTGAATGATGCTATTCAAAAGCGTTTTTGCACGATGAACATCTTTATCATATGATTTACAATACAATACTATTTTATTCATATATGGTAACTATTTTATATGATTCTACAAATCCTTGTCCTTTTTTCATACATTGAAAATTACTATGAAAACCATCGAGTACAAAATCTCCAAAATACTCATGATGTGTTTGTGACTTAAACTCTTGTAGCATCTTTTTCTTAATATAATAAAAATCTCCCAAAGAAACAAATAAATTTGGAGTCCATTTATCTAGTGTCGATGGCGACTTATATTGAATGATACTGTATGGTTTAACTCGTGCCAATGGTGCTGCTAATGAAGAAACTATAACATGTTCAAAATGACTGTCACATTGTGAAGTAGTCATAATACAATCATATTCGAAGTTTTTAGTGAAATTGGTTTCTATGTAATTTATCCATTCGTCAGTTGCACGTTCTTTAAGATATTTAACATCACTGAAAAACAATGTATAATTTTTTGCTTTAGATGCAGACCATGCATTACGTACTTCTTGAATACGACCTGTTCCTGATGTTAAATCGCAATCTCCTCCTTGTGTCATACATAATATGTCAAAGCGCGTATCTTGATGTTTTAAAACAACTCCCGCCATACTATATTCAGTATCATCCGGATGTGGACTTAAACATAATACTCTATTAAAATTTAAAAATTTCATTTACGTGTTAAATTAAATTTAAAACCATGTGGAACATAAATTCGTATTCCATATCTTCTAGCAAAATCTCTGAATGCATCTGTTATTGCATCATGTTCGCCTTCATAACTAAAATCATCAACATTAACCTTTAGTTGATTTATATATAAATATGGATATTGTGCATTAATGGTAAATTCTGGCACATCGTAATATGACATTAAATCTTTAAAATCTGCAATCAAAGATTCAAGCATTTGATGTTTTTCTTGCAACGTAGGTTCAGTGATATGTTTAATTAACTTAGCAGGAGAGCCGGCGTAAATGGCTTTAGATTCTAACAAAGATTTTGTTACGGTTGAATTCGAACCAATTACTGTATTATCGGCTATTGTAACGCCACTCATAATAACTGTTTTCCACCCTACAATAACATTATTTCCAATATTGATGTCTTTAAATACTCTAGGATATCCTTCTAAAATAGAATACCAAAATCCGTGCGTAATCAAATCGACGTCATGAGATAAACCTACATCATTTCCAATTGTAACTGGACTTGCAAGATTTATATGTCCTGTATGACAAACAACCCGATCGCCTATTTTTAATTTTGCATATGGAAAGTTAGCTCCTCCGCCGCCTATTACCATACCCCTAGAATCAGTTGGCCCATTATAAAAATATTCTCCAATAATAAGTTCTTCGGCATTTGCAGTAAAACGATCGCCTATGATACTATTATTACCAACTTCAAATGTTCCTCGTACATTTATTTTGATATCCTTACCAAAACGAACATTGCTTCCGATATTTATTTCTTTAGCTGTTATATGTACATTGTTAGCAAAATCTTGATATACTTCCATTATATGATTCCTCCGCTGATATTAATATTTTGTCCCGTGATATAACCTGTTTCGATTAAATAATCAATTGTATTATATAATTCAGAAATCATACCCCAACGTTTTGCTGGTATATTATTTTTAATTGTATCTCTAAAGGTTTCTGGTATTTTATATGTTAAACCTCCGTCGAAATATCCTAATTGCAAACTATTACAATTGATGTTTTTATTTGCATTTTCTAATGCTACTGTTTTAGTAAAACTATCCACAAAACCTTTACAGCCAGAATATATACTAGTACTAACAACGGGATGATCTGCTAAAACTGATGAAACTAAAATAATACGACCAAATTGTTGTTCTCGCATAAATGGCAAACAATTTGAAACTATATTTACAGTTCCTTTTATGTTGATATCAATTTGTTTATCCAATTGCTCGTTATTAATTTTATGAGCAAATGCATCTGAATTATAACCACTTAAATTGATAACAATGTCAATTTTGTGTGTATCAAATAATGTTTTAACTGCATCATAATTAGTTACATTAACGTCAGCTGAACTAATTGCAATAACGTTGTACTTTTTTTGTAATACTGGCAATAATTGGCTTCCTAAGCCTCCACTTGCTCCAAATAGTGCTATTGTTTTCATCGTTTCCTTATAAAGATTTCTTGTGTATCTGCATGTTCTAAAAATTGATAATCACTTCCAAAGAATTCTCGTAAATCATTAAAATATTTTTGTTTGTCTTGAAAAAATAAACCATGTAAACTTATATGTAAATTTACATTTAAAGTTTTCCAAAAAGGATCTTTCAATAGTTCACATTCATAACCTTCAACATCAATTTTAATTACAGATACATCATCCTGTGTTAATTTATATTTTTCAAATATCTGTTGTATTGATATTGTAGGACATTGTATACTATTATTAGATTTAGTAAAACTAGTTACACCGCCGCCTAATTCATCGGCGCCTAGATTTAATACTGCTTCTGCTGACACAGCTACATTTTCATGCAGTATGTTTTTAAAGTTATTTGCTTGTATGTTTTTTGCTAAATACTTATATGCATCTGGATCGGGTTCGAAACATAAACATTGTTTTGAATATTGTTGTGCTACCAATGATATTGGACCTTGCCATGCACCTATATCAATAAATGTTTTATTTTTATCTAGAGCTGGTAATATATCATTAAACGTTTCATTTTCCCAATTGTTTTGATATGCATTTTGCCAAAAATCATCTAATGCTGGAGTGGAAGGTGTGATAACAAAATCAACACCAAATTTATGTATTGGAATCATTTTACTTCTACTTTACTTGACCAATTACTACTTTGTTTATTCATATGCATCAGATAATACTTTTCATCTTCTGGTAAATTGTTTGGATCATAATAGAATGGAGCATGTTTAACAATATACGGTTCGCCAGCTCGCAATGTATCATTACTCCAAGTTGGAATGATATGCGGGGCATGTACTGCAAATGTTGTATCAATTGGATGTGGATATAATTCAACATCTTCATCTACAATTGCATTAGTCCAATAAGTTGATTCGTAACTATGTACCCAAGCATTCAATGGATATGACAGATCTATGTCATCAATTTTAATTGACATTCCAACTTTCGTTTTGTTGTGTCGAATTGCATAATCAATTAAATCTTCAATAAAATTATCTGGAACTGTATCTAAAGGGATAATGTCACTGTCATTGAATACATACCAATCAGATGTAATAGCTTTAAATTTAGGATGATTCATCATTACTAAATCTCTAAAAGCATGGCACGAATTTTCAGTCACATCATTATAAAAAACATCAATTCCGGTTTCTTTATACCAATCCAATAAAGGTTGATATGTTGATTGATTATCGATGATAGTTATATTATGATATCCTTTTTTCTTTAAAACATTAACTTGATCAATTAAAGGATATAAACGATCTCTGTTTAAAATTACTATAGGTATATTTTTCATTGTATTCCTTTTATCATTCCATACTCATCAAACGCTGGCATCGCTCCCCATTTTTGTAACCATTTGTGTGCATTTTCATGTTCTGCAATGCGTTGCCTTTCGGAACTTTGTCCATTATTTTCTTCTAATCGATGACTACCTCTAGCACCAAAATGCCATACTAATGATGAAGCTGGTAATATGAATCTTACACCATGTTGTAACATTCTTAAGAATAAATCCATATCGTCCCAACTTGCAGGAGCAAATCTCGGATCATTGCCTCCAACTTCGATCCAAACTGATTTTTTAACTAATCCAGAGACTCCTTCTCCTTTTGGAATTTCAATTTCATTATTTATTCGAATAAAATCTTCAGCCCATGCATCAAAGTACTCAGAATTAAAATCATGAAAGTAAGCACCAAACATTGTAGGCGGAACTATTACTGTACCTGGTCTACTAGTTGGATTATTAAACATATTCGGCTCTACACGATGTGAATTAACCCATAACTTTTCCGTAGGATATTTTTCATGTATATCTAACAAAGCTTTATCCCAATTTTTTGTGACATAAAAATCAGAATGGAGAAACATGATATAGTCAGTTTCAACATGTTCGGCGCAAATATTCATTCCGCCGCCAATGCCCTTTATATCATCATTCTCAGGTTCAATAAGTAATGTTAAATTGTATGTGTCTTTGTTTTCCTGTAACCATTCATTAGTACCATCTGTACAATTTTCTGCATGAATAAGAAATGGAGCCGATTTGTAATAACTATTTTTTCTAACAGAATCAATAGCAATCTTCAAATATGGCAAATTATTGAACGTAGATATACAAAATGTTAATGGACTATAGATTTGCATAATATGAATTCTGTTTTACTTGTCGTTCAATTGTTTTAGGATGCAATAGACACCATTCTTTATCAGTTGGTAAATGAGATATTGTTTCATATCCAGTTAACACTTCATGAACTTTGTTTTCCCATTTAATGTGTGGTGCGTTACGATAAACGCGCCATTGATAATCTGGAAAATTGATCCATCCATGTTCATTAACATTCCAGCCCCATTGTTGCATATGATCTTGTGTCATACCTTGTACCGTATTGATTCTTGGTACACGAATTACATCTACTTGATTGTGTTCTAATACTTGTGGTAAGAGACGGCATATATACTCATCAATCATTTCATCGGCATCAATTTGAAAAATATAATCTCCTGTACATAATTTAGTTAAATGATTTTTCCAATCTGCAAAATGTCCTTGAAACTTTGCTTTATGCCAAGCAAATTCCGCATTAACAGAATGCGAACGCAAAAAATTTTCAATTTCTAGATCTCCATTTGCTTCATCATATAAAACTACAATATTATCTTGTATACGTTTATGTTTTAACAAGAAACCAAGTAATCGTTGAATTTCTATAAATTCATTACAAACGGTAATAGCATATGTTATTGTCATACTATATTATATTAAAATTTAGATTATTATCAAACCTTTTGAAGCTTAGGTAATTCTACTTTTTGTAACTGCGGTAATTTTAATTCAACTGCTTTCGGAATTTTATTTACGCCATCATCAATGATTTGCAATACTTCATCATAACGTTTAGCTACTGCAGTTTCTGTAAAATTAGTATTTACAAAGTATCTTTGACGAGTTGCTAAATCTTTAAATGTTTTATAATTTTTCAATACTTCTTGCATCATTTTCCCAGCATACCCATAATCTATCGTAAACCATTTTGCGTCTGCAATTAAAAATTCATTTTGCGCAGATGGATGAATTGGAGTTAATGCTCCTGGCAGGGCACACATAAAATCTTTTTTTAAGAAGTCTGCAGGCCCGGAGTAATGTGGGGCAATGATTGGCTTACCTGTTGTAGCAAATTCTAACAATGGTCGTCCGAATCCTTCAGATTTAGTAAATGATATCATTGCTTTTACTTTAGTGTGATTGTATAATGCATTCATTTCTGCATTTGTTAAATCACCATGTAATAAGTATATACTAGGAAGTTTTACATTTGGAAATAAATCTCGAACTTGATTGATTCTATTTTCAATTTCTTTTCGATCTGTTACCGAATATGTTGCTCCGCTTGTTTTTAGTATCAACGCAGGAGCATCTTTCTTGTTTTTATATGTATTGAAGAAACAATGCACTAGTCCCCCGATGTTTTTACGATCTTCCCCCAATTGACCTTGCAACCAATGTCCGACACTTAAAAATGCTGCAGATTCTTTAATATCATCTAATCCAGCAACTTTAACGGTTACATTTTTATTGTCATATATTTTGTCATCAAAATATTCTGGAACTACTTGTAAACTAGTTGTAATCGACTTTCCAGCATTCTTTGCTGTTGTTTCGAATACTGATTTAGTAAATTCGCTAGGAACTATAGTAACTTGCATTTGATTGATCTTATCAATCCATTCTGCAGGACAAACGTCTCCTTCAGTTCCTGCTGTTACACCAATATTGTATTTACCTATAGGTTGAAATTCATTTGGTACTGTAATTTGAACCCAGATGTCTGGCTGTGCTGTTAATGGAAGCGGAACAAATCTGCTTTGCCAATCAAACGGAATAGGATATGTAAATGGAGTATGTCCCCATGGCATTGAAAGTAATTTAATGTCCCACTCTTCGCCTCGTTTATCTATAAATTGTTTAATTACTTCTCGTGCGTGGTGTCCGTAACCTGATTGTGTTGCTACTGGTGATGATATAACCGCTGTTCTCATACTATTCCTATTTTTTCGTATTTTGTTTCTGTAACTGGTGTTAATGTGTATCGCTTTCTAATTACTTGTTTTGATTCAAATAAATAATCAATCATCCAAATCATTTTCTGCCCCATTTGTTGTGCCGTTAATCCATTTTTTAACGCCCATTCTCTTCCTGATTGTCCCATTTCTGAACGAAGGGTTTCTGGTGTGTCATACCAATATGCAATTGCATCGGCTACATCTTCAAATCGAACACGATCATCAAAGATATAAGGTGTTTGCGGAGATCCTTGTAAGCTTCTATTACTAGGAAATACTGGTTTAGCCCAAACTCCATGTAATTTATACTTACCAGCATGATTAGTTGCAAATTCACCATTAAAACGTATCCATTCATCATTTTCGTCTACAAAGCCACATTGATCTTGTAATCCACCAGTAACATTATTAATGATAGGCGTTCCGGATAAAATTGCCTCAGTTGAACTTAGTCCCCAACCTTCATTTGATCCAATATTAACTACAACATCTGCTACGTTATACATTGCATTCAATTCCGGCGTGTTTAGTTTTGCCTCCGAAAATAATACTTTATAATCAGGACATACTGCTTTCCATACTGCACGTAAATCTGTTCCATTATCGTCTACTATCTGAGTATGCATTAATAATGCAACTGTTTGACGTTTGGCTTCTGGCAATCCATCAACGAATGTTTTGAATGCTAAAATTACATCTCCTGGTTGTTTTCTTCGAATATTTCGATTATTCCAAAATACTACAAAATCTACTCCATTATCCGTTTTGATTTTTTTGTGCATATCAACCAACACCGGATCTTTGGCGTCTAAAGGTTTAAACGTATTATGATTTAATCCGTGAGGAACAAAACCTGTAATGATTTCATCTGAACTAACTTCGGCACAAAGTTCATCAGATTCATCATAATCTACAACCTTAAATCCGTTCTGTTTAAGCACTTCTCTATGGATATTATCGGATTGCTTACTAATGCCTATGATTAAATCGCAACTTGCATAAAAAGGGGCGTTCCACATTGGATATGGTAAATCATCCCAAATTGAATAATAAATAATTGGCGTTGCATATGTAGTTTTAATTTCATGTTCTAATGCATACAACCATGTCCAATATCTAGGATCTGTAAAGTGAAAGATTGCATCTGGCTTTTCTTGATTTAGCAATGCAAACAAAATGTTTCTATCACCATAACCATTATATGGAATTAATTTAACTGAAGCATCTTCAACTCCTGTTTCTCTGCGAACATCTTCGGACAAATCATATGCTTTACCAGCATCAGGATGATTTAGTGCAGCACCTAATTGAACCCAATCATAGTGATGAATTGTATTAAAAATAATTTCTTTACTGATTGTTCCGATACCTGATGGTAAGCGAAAATCATCTGCTAACAATAAGATTTTCTTTTTCTTAGGTTTGTTAGGATCAATCTTTTGTAACTTTGGTAATTCCATTCTATTCCTTTATAACTTTAATATAAATATACTATCCTAAAATAACAACCGGTTTATTAAGTTTTTTTGTCTTAGACCAAGCTGTTTGCAACACCGGATCAAGTTGCATTTCATTGGTTAATATCATCATGTAATCGCAACGTTCAGCAATCAATTTCATGCGATGATGAAGTTGACTAAAATGATAAGGTTTTCCATAATAAGATTCTGGCATAGCGGAGTACATGTTGTATCCGGAAAAACTAGGATTGTATTCTTCATAACGTATTGAAAATTCTAATGTATATTTTCTAACCATACTATTAGCACCTTCAGTTCCCCCGGCGCCAACTACTGTTAACTCTTCTCCAAACTTACGTTTAAGCATTTGAAGTGTATCCTGTACTTTGCGTTTATTTTGCCAATTTGTATTGCCTACTACTGCAACTCGGGTCATACTCGTTCCTTTATGAATTTAACACCTTTTGGATAATATCCATATACTAGTCTGAGCATGGATTCTAATAGCTTTTTATTTTCTTTGTGGTTTGGATCATCAATGTTAGTGCAAAGAGCATATTCCATTGTAGTCCAACGCTTACCACCCCATGTTGGGTGATTTTCAATATCGAATTGATAAACATAAACATGTTCATGCAAATACTTTATTCTTTTATTCTGTTCGCTTTCGGACATCGTTCGTAATCAGTTTTAAATGGACAATACTTACAATTTGCAGAACCTTTGCCGGCTACTGCTAAATATGTTTTATCTGCTAATTTGTTGCCTTCTGCATCAAAGCAATGTTCAATAAACAAATCAATGCTACGTTGAACACGCTTTTGTGTTACACTACCTGCAGCAGGTTTGATGTTTTGTATGCGTTTCTGAGGAAACATTGACTCTTCCATTATTTTGCGTTTAACCACAAAGAATTCAACTTCAATGTTTTCTTTAGGAATACCATATTGTTTTGCAAAATAATTTTTATATGTAATAAGCTGAGCTAATTTAAGTGAATCTGATTTTGCATTTTGATTCCAACCATTACGACTTGTTTTAATGTCATATATGTATATTTTACCGCTAGGAACATGTCGCATAACAACATCCATAAATCCATACCAATATACTGAAGGATTTTCGTCTGAAGCTTGTACACACAATTCCATTTCGATGCCTGCCAATTCCCAATTCTTAGATGAAAAGTATTGTGAGCGTCGTTTCATAAACCAATTCAATATTGCAACGCCATCTTCAAGGTATTCTGCTAATTGTAATGGATTTGAAAAATGTTCACCATTATTTTCAGCAACACATCGTGAATATTCTTCTTTGAGCTTTGCCGTTAATATGTCTCTAAAATTTATTGCTTCTGCTTTCTTAACTGATTCGGTATACATAACCGTTAAGAAATATTGAAATGTTTCGTGAAATGCTGTTCCGAAACATGTATCAATTGAAGATGTGAATGGAGCTAATCCATCAATGTAAGCTAATTTCCAAGAAAGTGGACAACGTTCATACATTGACCACTGCGAATAAGATATTTTTCTTGGAACTGTCGTTGAATCTCGTTGAGATAAACGATATATCGGTGAAAGATAGTTTCCGGATTTCATACTATTAATATATGAAAAATATCACTATATACCAACCGGATAGTAAAAAAGTGCTAACATTTCTGCTAGCACCTTATACTAATTTTTTTATTGTTCAACTACAATGTAGCCACCATATTCGCCGCGGTCTCTATCTGCTCGTTCTAATTCATCACTAATTTTATCTGCAATTTCATCTGAAATAGTTACTTTAAATTCAACAATACCTTCGTTTGGATCATATGATCGGTTAATCGAAGTTTTATCGAAGCCATATCTGTTAAATACATTAATAGCAACTCTATCCATGAACTTATTAGTACCAGAAAATAAAATCATTTGCTTATTAGCAGATCCTTCGGTATCATCTGGATATCCGTTATTATTTGAATCAGTATCTCTTAAATTGCCTGTTTTTGGATCTCGGTTAGCACCTGAATCAAATCCTAATTTATTTTCCAGATCAGTTAAAGTGAAATTAGTTTCATGTAAATTCTTAGTGCCGAATCTACGCATATTTTCTGCTAATGTATTTTTTTTCATATTTTACCTATTTTTAAATAAATATCAGAAAAAAAATTATTTATCAGATTCCAACTTTTCTATCTCCTTTAATGCACGTTGCATATAAAGAATATCATCTAATTTTTCTTCAATGCTATGTTGTAACCATTCTTTAAGTGAAAGGTCTGTGCGATCCATATCAGTTCCATATTTTGCTTTTCCGATTACGGAACGTTGTATGAATCGATCTATAATTGAATCTACAATTGTATCCAGTACTGGTATGATTCGAGTTTCATCAGTTTGTGTCATTTTATTCCTTTCAATAATTTCTTTTTTTCTCCTTCACTATAACCATACATTGATAAAATTCTATCACATTGAGTCTTATCCATTAAATCGATATAGTCAGTAGCTTCTGATTTGGATACTTGATAATGTTCGGCAATTTGTGCAACTAAATCCTTTTCATACTTATCTTCTGATTTGCCTTTTATGTATTTTGCAAATCCTTTAGTTGCAGGAAGAAATTCATAGTATAATCTATACGTTTCTTGTGGACGCAATAAGCCAATTGTATAGGTTTGAAACTCATTAACAATTTCTGTTAATTCCATACGCATTGACAACCAACGATTAACAATAAATGGAGTAAATTTCTTTTGATCCGTTTCAGACCATTTAGACCATTCTTTTTTCTTGTCAGTTACGCCATTAATGAAATCAAAAATTGTTGCACCCTTTTTTTCTTCTGCCATTTAT
>Ga0315903_10009062_pt1 | contig 12108 bp, 15 predicted proteins | sample LakEriMetagenome_7_FD_203524 | JGI IMG/M metagenome (GOLD analysis project Ga0315903, IMG submission 203524) | Freshwater fungal communities from buoy surface, Lake Erie, Ohio, United States - Buoy 2 MA119 | ecosystem: Environmental > Aquatic > Freshwater > Lake | place: USA: Lake Erie, Ohio...
CTCACCAAGGCCGGAAACCTCAACGCCGTCCTCCTCGACCTCACCCAATTCCGCAACCGCGCCATGCGAGGCATCAACGACCGCAACGAAGCCCTCGCCCCCTTCAACTGGGAACTCAGCCAGGTCGAAACCGACCTCAAGCAGTGGATGGATAACCACCGCAACAACCTCCCCGGCGAAAACAAAATCGGCACCGCCAAGCGCGACGCCATCAACTCCCTCGTCGGCCTCGCCACCAACTACAACCGAGGCAAAAACCCCCTCAACGGAGCCTTCGGCCCCGGCAGCGCCATCAAACAATTCCGCCTCGACCGCGTAGACGCCGCCATAGGCACCGGCCGCCAAGGCTTCCACTTCGACTACGAAAAAGCCAACGGCAACCTCCTCCCCAACATCCCCGCCGCCATGCCGGACTTGTCAAGAGACCTGCCAGGCCAAGCCATGCCGGATATTACAATCACGCCGGACGAAGCCAAACGGCAGGGATTAGTTGGTCCTCTTTATCATGGAAGCCCTGATTTTAAGGGCCAAAAATTTGATCCCAAATATAGGGCAAGAAATTCCGGCCTGTCTCGAGGTGGTTTTTCTTTCACCGATAATGTCGAGTCGGCAAAAGGCTATGCTTCCAACAAAATAGATTCCGCGCAGTCCGCAGTAGATTCAGCAAATGATGTCATGCGAGAGCTCGCAGGCAGAATGGATAACGGATTAAAAGTGGATGGGTTTGCAGACTCTGCCGAGTTGCCAGAATTCAATTCCAGCTATGTGGACGACATTGAGAGCTTGGGAGATTATTTCGACGAGATTGCAAACAAGATTCCAAAAGACCTTGGAGATCGCCTTCGTGTTGCCGCAAGCAAAACAAACGAGCCCGCAAATCCTGTAGTTGTCGAAGCCTTTTTAAGGAATCCAAAAGTCACGGAAATCAATGGCAAAAAACTTTGGGTTACAGAAAATCCAGATGACATTTTTGTATCGGGAGTCACTAAGCCGCCCCAAGGCCAAGCCATGCCGGATGCGGTGGCTGGAAGGGCAAAAGACATGCCGATGTCAGCTTTGAAAGTGTTGCACGCAGATAGTTCGACTCTGCCAAAACCTGATAAAAAGACAACGAACGCCAAGGTGGCATTGCAGTTGGCAGATGCCGCTGAAAAGCATTACGGCGGCAAAATCACCAGCAGCAATATCACGCCAGAAATCGAGTCTGATCTAATCATCGTAGGATCGGATGAGGCTGAAGCGGCACTTAAAGCAAGCGGCAAAAATGCCGCCAACTGGTATTCCACCGCAATCCAAGCGGCTTTGGCTGTAGCCGGAACAATTCATAGGTCTCTTTCGGATTTGAATGTCGCCAAACAAAACAAATTCTTTGCCAAGGAAAGCGATCCGGTGAAAGCGGCGCAGTTTGCTCTTAGAATTCCACTGGCAATCACATCGCAAAACATGACCGTGCCGCTCAATGCGAGATACGCAAACGAGCAGTTCGATATATTTTCAAAAACAGGGAAGTTCGACCCGTCGAAATCTTACGGAGAAAAAGCAAAATCCATCAGCGGGAATCTTCAATTAGCCAACGACATGATTGATGCCTTTGGCGGAATCACTGCATTAGAGGCATTCGTATCCAAGGAATTTACCGTCCGAGACCTGGAAACCGTAGCGTCGAAAGCTGCCGGCCGTAAGGTTACAATCGCCGGGCGGAAAGAAGATATGGTCAATGGCGCGGCTATTTTTGGACCAAAAATTGGACAAGGTTTTCTGCAAAACCTCATGGGCAACTTTGACCCAGTCACTATTGATCTTTGGATGCGCCGAACATGGGGTCGCTGGACAGGCGATGTTGTTGGAGATGGAGTCACCGCCACACGGCTTGGCCGAATCATTCAAGAACATCGCAACTCTGGAAGGAAACTCCCTGACTTGATCAAGCGGCTCCGCACCGTGGAAAGAAGCACTGGGGTCACAAGCACTGGCAAGCCCAAAAAACCGGAACTCACGGTATCTGAAGATGTGGAGGCTCGCATCGATAATGATCCAGCATTCCGAAAAGAAATTGAAGCGTTCGCCAAAGAGGCCAATGCAGAATTCCAAGGCTACTACAAACTCATCAGTCAACCCATGTCTATTGATGAAGTAAAACGCATCAACAAGGCATTCCAAGACGCGCAGGCCAACCAAGACAAGGCTGATAGTATTATCCAAAACGCTTTCACAACGACCGTCCGCAGGCAGCAATCTATCAAAGCCATGCTTGACCAGAAATGGGATGGCATGTCTCCAGAGCAAAAGAAAAAACTCAACCAAGAAAACCCGCAGAAAGCCATTGCCAAAGATGCCTGGGTGGCAATGCAACACGCGGCACAAAAAAGGACTGAGGTCCTTCCAAACGAAATCAAAAACGCATTGAAGCCAAACTGGGCTAATGCAGCAAAATCTATTGTTTCCGAACTAAACCCCATCGATATCCCATCCGATCTCGACCGCCGCGTTATTAGTCGCGTTGTAAACGGCATTCGAGAAGAAATGGGCCGTCGCGGATACAGCCTCACAAACGCAGATGTCCAAGCTATTTTGTGGTATCCAGAAAAAGATTTGTGGGCTAAATTACGAGGTGAACAAGAATCAGGTCTCAAACAAAGCTATGACGACGAATTCATCAAAATCGCAGAAGACCTTGGGCTTGGATCAGAAGCCCGAGAGGTTGCAAACCGAATCAGAGGCTATTGAGCCACACGAAATCGCTGGCAGCATGACGCCTGCGCAGATCAAGGTATTCGCAGCCGAGCTGGCCAAGTTGATGGCGAAAAAGTAGCTTAGTCTACAGCCCCCAAAACCTCTCCGCTCTCGGAGCTGCTCGGACAACAACGGGCAACAGCATTCTAACCCGTTGAAAGCAAGCAACGGAATTCCGACTTAAAATCCCTTTTCGCGAAAGCGGAGTGCGGGTTCGAGTCCCGCCGCCGGCAGAGGGAGTTACGCCCGCAGAAGCCCATAAAATAAGGCTCTGCGGGCTTTTCGTTGCCGGTTGTTGTTGGTGGTTCGCGTTTGTTGCCGTTTGGTTATTTCTTGCAAAAGTGGGCAACACGGGCAACAGAGTGGGCAACAACTTCTCTCTTTTATGAACCAATTCTTTGTCTCTCCTTACCCGCAGCGGCCGGCCACTCCTTGGAAATTGACGATTCCGCAGGCGGTGGCGGGGGTGCGGATTCGTCGATTTTTTCACACGGAGGCGGAGGCTTGGGCGGAGGGGCCGCGGATTTTGGAGAGGCTGCGCAAGGGGGGGACGGATGCGCTGGCGCTGGCGCCGCAGGGGATGAGTATGCGGGCGGCGGTGCGGGACTATGTGGCGAGCAAGGCGAAGAAGTCGGACAATCATCGGCAGAAAATTGAGCGGGTTTGCGCGGCGTTGATTGAGGCGTTCCCGGGGGCGGTGGCGGGGGTGACGCCGATGGCGGCGGCGCGGTGGTTCTCGACGATTGAGGGCAGCCCGACGACTCGGGCGGGCTGGCACCGGTATGCCTCGGGGTTTTTTTCCTGGTGCGTGGATATGGAGATCGCGGAGCGGAATCCTCTGCGGAAGGTGGAGGCGCCGCGGGCGGAGTCGAAGCGGTCGCTGATTTCGGCGAAGGAGTTGGTGGCGATTTTGGATGAGGAGATGAGTGATGGGCTGAGGGCTTGGTTTCTTTTGGGTGCGTTTGCGGGGCTGCGGTCGATTGAGGTGGCGCGGATGCGGTGGGAGGATGTGGATGCGAGGGCGGGGCAGATCGAGGTGCGGCGGGAGGTGAGCAAGCAATCCTCGGGGCTGCCGGAGCGGATTGTGGATTTCACTGAGCCGTTGAAAAAGCGGGCGGATTTTTTCAACAAGAGGAGCGGACAGATTGTGCCGGAGCATTCGCTGCGGCTTTATCGGGAGCGGATGAGGCTGGTGGAGGGGCTGGCGGAGCGGGGGGAGTTGCCGTGGACGAAATTTCCCGAGAATGCGCTGCGGCACTCGTATGCGACTTACCACTTGGCGCGGGGGCAGGACGCGCAGAAGACGGCTCACCAAATGGGGCACTCGACCTCGGCGATGGTGGAGCGGGTGTATGCGGTGCCGGCGCGCAAGGCGGATTGGCGGGCTTGGTGGCGGGTGTGATTTGCGGTTCGCGAATGGCGAATCACCGCTGGGTGAGGACGGGGGGCTCGGGGAGGATTTTGTTGGGGATGGGGTGGAGGAAGACGACATGCTTGGGGAGGGGCGTGCCGGTGCAGAAGATTTGGTTGGCGCGGGAGCCGTCGGTCCAGCGGGCGTTGATGGTTTGCTGGGTGTAGCCGTTGTCGGGCCACTGGGCTTTGTAGGAGTCTTTGACCAGGATGCTACAGGGACTGACGCCGATGACATCGTTGTTGAAATCGATGATGGCGCCGGGGGGCATGGTCTGGACTTGGATGAGGTGGTCGCCGGTGTTGGATTCGCGCTCGCTGATGATTTGATCGAGCAGGCTGGGCTGCTGGGTGGCGCAGGCGCTGAGGCTGAATGCGAGAAGAAGGGTGGCTAGGATTTTCATGCGACAAAAAGAAGACACAACGAGAGGTCGATTACTTTGCCTTGCCAGCCTGGCGGGAGGATTTGGTCGGAGCTGTTGAGGATCCACCACCGGAGCTCGCTGATGGTCGAATGACATTGGCAGAGGCGCTCTGGGGCTGGCGGTTTCCCAATGTGTCGGTGCTTTCAAGGTCGCGCATTTGCTGGACGGCGTCGGCGATGACAGCGCTGCGGCTGCTCTTTAAGCGGCGGTCCTTGCGGTTGAGTTCTTCGACTTTTTCATCAATCCAATCGCGCAATTCGCGGTCCATGCTGATGGTGAATTTGACAACTTTTTCGGCGTTGCTCATGCCGGACTAGTAATACCGAGTGTGCAAAAGCGCAAGTGGTATGAAAATATTTTTTCGCCCGCCGCGCCTTTGCAGGAGCGGATGTCAAGTGAAATCTTTATGGGGTGAATTCCCCACTTTTCAAAAAAATATTGTTCAGCGGTATGACCAGTAATAATCAGTATGACCATGCAAGCGGGTTACGAAAAAACAAGTGTAAGCCTTCCGGCGGAGTTGCTGGGTTGGCTGAAGGGAAAGAGCGAGGAGCAGGGAACGCCAGTGAGCCGATTGATCGCGCAAGCGGTGCGGCGGATGCAGGAGAGGGAAGGGCGGAGGGTGCGGAAATGAAGGGGACGATCTCGCTGAAGGAGGCGTCGGAGATGACGGGTGCCTGCATATGGACGCTGAAGCAGCACATCTACAAGGGCTCGTTTCTGGCGGCGAAGCCGCTCTCGGACCGGGGGGGCTGGAGGATTTTTGAGGAACCATTTCGGCGGTGGTGGAGCGACCGGATCGGCGCGACGAGCAACCGCCCAGCAGCAGCAGCAAAACAACAAGGAGTCAAAATATGAATCTCTATCTCTGCCATGCCAACGGTCTTACCGGACCCTTCGGCGACTACATCCACGCGAGCACGCCGGCCGAGGCTCGGCTGAAATTCTACCGCGACCACAAGGTCACGCCGTTTTCGGTGCGGTTTGAACGGAGGGCGAAATGAGCCACCAGGAAGCGATCTGGCTTTGCCAATCGATCATCGAGGCGATCAAGGCGCTGGGGCCGGCGGCGGTGCTGGCGGCGATCACGCTGGGGGTGACGAAATGAGCGCGGAAAACTCGGAGGCGTGGCGTGAGTTGGCCGTGGAGGCTCGGGTGGCGGTGATGGACTACTGGACCCACGAGCATGAGCGCAAGAGTGAGGTGAGGATGCTGAGGGTGGTGCGGATCTTGGACAAAATCCAAGAGCTGGAGCGCAGGGAGGACAGGCCATGAGCGGACCTATGGCTATCGGGCTTTCGATGCTGATCTTTCTGTCGATGTGGTGCTGCTTCTGGGCGGGGCAGAGATCGATGTTTTACCAGATGCGGGACCGGCATGAGCGTCGGCGCCGGTGGCGCGAATTTTACGACGAGGACTTTGAGGACTGAATTCCGGCTATGCGGCTAGTCCCTAACTAGCTCAGGAGCCATGGGGGGGCGCGATTCCCACACAACGCGCACAAAACAAAAATTTATATGAAACTAAACATTGTAACAGGCAAACAGCAGCGGGCCCAGCGGGTCTGCTTTTATGGAGTGGAATCGGTGGGCAAGACGACGCTGGCGGCGCAGGCGGAGTGCCCGGTGTTTCTGGATGTGGAGAATGGGACGGCGCACTTGGATGTGCCTCGGCTGTCGGTGAAGAGCTGGGGGGAGCTGATCGAGGCGGTGCGTGCGTTGGCGACGCCGGAATACAAGCAATTCAAGACGGTGGTGCTGGATAGCATCGACTGGGCGGAGCGGCTGTGCGTGGAGGATTTGAAGGCGGAGAAGAAGATTAAGAGCCTGGAGGAGATCCCGTATGGGAAGGGCTTCACGATGGCCTCGGAGCGGATGGCTCGTTTCCTCAATGAGCTGGACCGGCTGATCGATGTGGGGACGCATGTGGTGCTGATCGGCCACGCGCAGGTGCGGCGGGTGGAGCCGCCGGATCAGGTGCAAGCCTACGACCGGTATGAGCTGAAGCTGCTGAAGCAGACGGGGCCGCTGGTGAAGGAGTGGGTGGATCACCTTTTCTTCCTGAATTTCAAGACGCGGATCGTGGAGAGCGAGAGCGGCAGGGCGAAGGGGCGCGGGGGCAAGGAGCGGGTGGTGCTGACGACGCACTCGGCGGCTTACGATGCGAAGACGCGGTCGGACTTGGCGGAGGAACTCCCGCTGGCGTGGGAGTCGGTGGCGCCTGTGTTTGGCAAGGTGCCGGGGGCGGCCGCGGCGCAGCCGGAGAGGGATCTGGACGGGGAGCTGGCGGCGCAAGAGGGGGCGGTGAATGCGTTTCTGCTGAAGCGGGGGAAGATCGGGGAGGGGCAGACCTACCGTGACATGCCGGAGGATTTCCGCCGGAAGATCGCGGAAAATCCCGAGGGTTTCTGGAGGGCCGTGAAGGCGGCGTAAGGGATGAGTCTTTTCCGTCCCGAGGGAGTCAATGAACGAAATGTCCAGAAATGGCTCGCAAAGCGAGGGATGGAAAACATCGGCCTGCACGATGCGCGAGTGGGAAACAACTCGCGTGAGGTGGAGGAGAACCGGCGCCTGGTGGACGAGGCGTGCGAGCGGTGGCTGCGGGCACGGGGAAAAGGAACGATGGGGCTGCGACAACAAATCACAAACGAAATAAACAATGCAAAACGATAAAAATATACGGCACAGCATGCTGCCGAAGCTGGCGGAGTGCCCGAAGTATACCCCGAAGCCTGGCGAGGCTGGGCCTGCGGCGCAGCGGGGCACGGTGATGGATGAGGCGTTTCGGCTGGCGCTGCAGGGGGACCGCTCGAAGCTGGATGCGCTGCCGGCGGAGGATCGGCCGGGGGTGGAGTGGGCGGTGGCGCTCCTGGAGGACTACAAGCGGACGGGGGCGGTGGAGGCGCGGGAGGAATTCCTGGCGATGCACACGCCGGGGATCGCGCATGTGGGCACGGCGGATGCGCTGTGCGAGAGGCTGGGCTGGGTGGCAGATTTGAAGACGGGGGCCGTGAGGTCTTATATGGAACAGCTTGCGGCCTACAGCTATGCGTGCATGGCGACGCGGTTCGAGCAGGAGTGGACGGCGCATGTGCTCTACTGCGACCACCAGTTGGTGAAGAGCTACCGCTTCACTCTGGATCAAGCTCGGCAGATCGTGGAGCAGATCATTGCGGAGGTGAATGATCCGGCGGCGGAGCCTCGGGCTTCGGAATACTGCCGCTGGTGTGCCAATGAAAATACTTGCCCGGCGGTGGTGCGGCCGGTGGAGAAGGGGTTGGCGTTGGCGGCGCAGCCGGTGACGAGCTTGGAGACGATCCTGACCACGATCTTGGACTCGCCGGAGCGGATGGGGGAATTTTTAGCCCAATGGAAGATGGCGGAGAAGATGGTGGCGGAGCCGGTGGAGAAGGCGATGCGGTCTCGTCTTGAGACTGGCGCCGAGGTGCGGGGCTGGAAGCTGATCGATGTGAAGGGGCGCGAATACTACGACGCGGAGGGGATCGTGTGGGCGGCGAAGCAGGCGAATGCCTCGCTGGAGGCGGTGGTGCTGGCGATGGGCGGGACGATGAGTGGCAAGGCTTACCGCGAGTGGCTGACGCAACTGGGGCAGGAGCCGCTGAATGCGCACACGCGCACGGGCACGGGCTCGAAACAACTGCGCCAGGTGAAGCCGGCGAAGACGAAATAATTTTCCTCGCGGGTCCGTAGGGGCCACGCAGGGGCAAAGGGGGGCTGCGCAATCCCAAAAAACGCAGAACAAACAACAAATTATATGCCTACATACACAGCAAAAAAACCAGAAGCGCCGCAAAGCGGCAGCAAATACTATGTCGAGCCGGGGATCTACAAGTGCGAGGTCTACACGGCGGAGGAGAAGACCTCGAAGCGTAAGCCGGATGGCTCGGGGGGAAACCCGATGATCGAGCTGACGCTCAAAGTGATGCTGCCGAATGGCAAGCAGGGGCCGGATGTGCGGGACTACCTTGTTTTCACGCCGAAGAGCAGTTGGAAGATCGATGCCTTCCGCGAGGCGTCGGGCGAGGCGGTGCTGGAGGGAGACTTTGATCTCTCGCCGGAGGCGTGCGAGGGGCGCGAGGTGGTGGCCATGATCGGCGACAAGCCGGGGGAGAAGGAGGGCGTGCGCTGGAATACGGTGGAATACTACCTGCACGGCGAGGAGCGGGCGGAATTCCTCGGGGGAACGAAGGCGGCGCCTATGGCTCGGCCGGCGGTGACTGCGCAGGGGGATGACATTCCGTTTTAAGCATTATGGCCAAGGCGACTCTGGAGTATGACATGGTGGAGGAGCGGGACGAGCTGGACTACGCGCTGGCGGGGCTGGATGCCCTGCTGGTGCTCTCGGACCTGGACAATGAGCTAAGAAGCCTGCTCAAGCATGGCGCCGGGGCTTTTGCCGGCCTCGATGAAAAGACCATCGAGCGGGTGCGTGAGTGGGTGTGGGACCAGCGCTCGACTCGGAATCTGCCGGAGGTGAGATGACAATCCTTGCCCTCGACCCCGGCACGACCGAGACGGCGTTTGTCCTGTGGGACGGGCGCCGGATCCTTGAGGCCGACCACCTGCCGAATGCGGAGATCCGCCAAATCCTCATTGGCCGCGAGTATGACGCGGTGGCCTGTGAGATGATCGCCTCCTACGGCATGGCGGTGGGCAAGGAGGTCTTCGAGACCTGTGTGTGGATCGGGCGGTTCGTGGAAGTGGCTCGGGTGGAGCCGCGCTTGGTCTACCGGCGGGATGCGAAGCTGCACCTCTGCCACTCGCCGCGGGCGAAGGATGCCAATGTGCGGCAGGCGCTGATCGACCGCCTCGGGCCGCAGGGCACAAAGAAGAACCCCGGCCCCACCTACGGCATGCGCTCCCACCTGTGGGCGGCGCTGGCTGTGGCGGTGTATGCGGGGGATGTGAAGGAATAAAAATGTGGATACTACCAAAGAATTTACAGCTATCGAGTGGTGCGCCGGATACGGCGGGATTCATCTCGGACTTAAACGAGCAATCCCAAATCTGCGCGTCATCGCTTATGGTGAGATCGAAGGCTTCGCCTGCGCGAACTTGGTTGCAAAAATGGAAGCGGGACTCTTGGACCCAGCACCTCTCTGGACGGATATTAAGACCTTCCCATGCGAGGACTTTCGTGACCGAGTGGACCTCCTTGTGGCCGGTTACCCCTGCCAGCCATTTTCCGCAGCCGGAAAGCGACTCGGCACAGAAGATCCTCGCCACCTCTGGCCTCACATCGCCAGATCAATACGAGTTATTCGACCTCGACTATGCTTCTTTGAGAATGTCGAAGGACACATCAGCCTTGGACTCCGAGAAGTCATTGGAGAGCTGGAATCAATCGGTTACCAGACGGCGTGGGGAATATTCAGCGCGTCTGAAGTCGGCGCACCGCACCAGCGCAAGCGGGTCTTTATCTTGGCCTACGACAAACGCCAGGGATTGGAAGGATTCTGTCAATTCAGTTCCGCCATCAGTAGGTCAGACTCGAGGTCACAGCCTTGGAATGGCTGTAGCGGAGAAGAATTGGCCTACGATAAGAGCCTCGGAATACAAGGATGTGGGGCCGGTTGGCTCCAAGTGCCACGACCACATGCTGGGCAAGCACTACCTGTGCGCGGTGGTGACGCAGGAGGCCGCGAACTGGCTGACTCCACAATCGGGAGATGTGACGGGCAGCACTCAAGAAGCGGTAGTGATGTGGGCCAATGGACAGCGGCCCAAGACATCAGACCAGAGATTGCGAACGCAAGTGGCTGCGGAACAACTCAGGCATGGCCAAGCCGCCCCGGCGAACCCCAGCACGCATGGGAGCCGCCAAGGGTTGTGGGTGGACTGGCGCACGCCGGGAGCCTCGGACGGCGAGGGCGGAGTGATGGAGATGAGAGAGGGTTGCGCGGGGAAATACAAGTTGAGGGATCATGCTGCGGACGGGAACAAATCAGCGAAACTCAACCCTCGCTGGGTCGAGACGCTGATGGGCCTTCCGATTGGCTGGGTTATGCCGAGTTGTGCATCTCCTGTGACAATCGAACTGACGAACTGCGCCTCCTCGGCAACGGAGTCGTGCCAGCAACAGCAGAACGAGCTTTTCGCGTTTTAACAGAGGAACTTTTTAATGCAATATCCTGAGAAAGAAAGCGCCGTCGTCGGCTACCTGAGCATGAACGGCTTTGCCGGCGTGCCGAAGTCGGCGGTGGTGGAGCCGGAGGCGTTCAGCAGTGTGCTGAACGGTCTCTACTACGCGGCGGCGCACCGGCTGCACCATGCGGGCAAGGCGGTGGTGGCGACGACGATTCTGGAGGCCATCGAGCGGGAGCCGTATTGGCTGAAGCTGGCGGAGGCGGAGGCGAAGGCTGCGGGGATGATCTCGTGGCAGGATGGGATGGTGATGGCGGATACCTCGCTGGGCTTCAACCCATCGGGTGGCGCGGTGGTGTCGGAATACCTGGCGGATATCGCGGCGGCGGCGGCGACTCGGAAGGCGGTAAAGGTGGGGCAGGGGCTGGCGGATGGCTCGATGGCGGTGGCGGATGCGCTGCAGGAGCTGAAGCTGCTGGCCAAGCCGAGGGCGGCGATGGCGGGCGTGGAGATCCATACCTTTGAGCAGCTCTTTGGCTACACTCCAGAGGATGACGCGAGCACGCTGGTGGGGGATCGGTGGCTGTGCCGCGGCGGGCAGCTATTGTTGCTGGGGCAGTCGGGAATCGGCAAATCCTCTTACACTCTGCAGCAGGCTATGACTTGGGCGCTGGGGATGCCGTTTTTCGGAATGAAGCCGCGGAGGCCGCTGCGGAGCCTGATCATACAAGCGGAGAATGACATGGGGGACATGGCTGAGGTGGTGCAGGGCGTGATGGCGTATGTGGTGGCTGGGAGCAAGATGATCCAACGGGTGGCGCTGGATGAGCTGAAGCGCAATATTGTGGTGGCGCGGGTGACGGCGCAGACGGGGGAGGCTTTCATCGAGGTGGTGCGGGAGCTGATCGCGAGGCACGGGCCGTTTGACCTGGTCTACGGGGATCCGCTGCTGTCTTTCATCGGCGACGATATTTCGCAGCAGGCGGTGGCGTCGCATTTCCTGCGGGAACTCTGCAATCCGCTGGCCTTCGAGCATAACTTTGCGTGGGTGTGGAGTCACCACACGGGGAAGCCGCAGAGCGATAGCAAGAGCCGGGCGCATTGGAATGCAAATGACTACGCCTACATCGGGCTGGGATCGAGCGAGTTGACGAACTGGGCGCGGGCGATCTGCGTGCTGCAGACGACGAAGCACGACGGGATCTTCAAGGTGCTGCTGGCGAAGCGTGGGAACCGGGCTGCGGTGGTGGATGAGCATGGGCACCCGACGACGGATATCATCATCAAGCATGCGGCTAAGGGTTTGCACTGGGAGCCGGCGGAGCTGCCGGAGGAGCCCGAGGAAGAGGGCAAGGCGAAGGGCAAGGCGGGCCGCGCGCCGAAGATCAGCCCGCTGGAGGAGGCTGAGATCATCGCAAAGCATGCGGTGTGGCCGC
>Ga0315903_10009063_pt1 | contig 12107 bp, 22 predicted proteins | sample LakEriMetagenome_7_FD_203524 | JGI IMG/M metagenome (GOLD analysis project Ga0315903, IMG submission 203524) | Freshwater fungal communities from buoy surface, Lake Erie, Ohio, United States - Buoy 2 MA119 | ecosystem: Environmental > Aquatic > Freshwater > Lake | place: USA: Lake Erie, Ohio...
TGTTCTCTCCAATTAGGCCCAGAACCCTCAATTTGGGACAATTCCCAACGAAAAGCCGCATCTTTTTGTAACCAAGCCCTATTTTCCTTCATAAGGTCATCTGTCATACCCAAAAAGTATTTTTGAGCATAAGATGTAGAAATAGAATTGTTTCCTGTAATTTTTAAAAAATTGTCGAATTTAATATCCAACATCTGTTGATCTCTCATTGCCATGAAAGTAGTAGGAATGTTGAATTCTAATTGTATAGATCTTTGTTTAAGTTTAAATTGTTGCCAAAGACCTTTAATTTTTAAATGAGAGATGAAAGTATCACGAACACCCATCGCTACTTGTCTTTGGATTCGCATAATGAATTTAGCGAATCTCAATTCATCACGAGTAATTTCTGCTCCGTCTTTAAAAGGAGTGTCTGAAGCTAAAAATCGAGAAATAGGAACTTTTAAAGATTCATAAAGTTTTTTAAGGAAGTAATCCAAATCTTTTATTTCTCCTAAATTCCCACCGGAAGGCATTAAATCTACGTCTGTTCCGTTGCCTTGAGCATCTTTTGTAAACCAATAAGCATCTAACATAGACTGAGGATCATAAATGTTAGTCATTTTTCCCCCATCTTGTTGAGAATCATAATTCTTTTTGGTCCAGTAACTTTGCATGAGGCGTTTAAGATAAGCCTCTGCTTTAGGTGCCGGCATATTACCAGTATAAACTTTAAATTTAAGCCTTTCGGGAGCACGAACTAAACGATAAATAACTACAGAATCTTCAATAAGAGATAGCTGACGATAAGCTCTTTTAGAATTTTCGATGTAAGGCAATCGAATACTTTTAAATTCATTCCAGATATTAGAATGAACATAAGTTACTTGTGCTTTATTCATAAAAAAGACTTCTTCTTGGTCTTTTTTATTCATGGATGTAGTCGGCCCTGTAACAGGTTTTCTGATAATAAATCCTTTAATTAATTCATTTTGAACATTATGATAAACTGGATTAACCAGTTCAGACGGAAGAGAAACAATCCCGACGACCCCTAAATCTTTGCGATCTGAATCAATAATATTTTCAAAAAACAATTCTCCGTCAATAAGAAATTGTCTAAAGTATTCCCATCCACGATTTTCTAAATCAAAAATAGTGATAAATTTTTTAAATTCCTTTTCAATAGAATCTTTAATTTCTTTACTATACTCCCCTCTTAAATTAAAAGTGACAATATTGTCATTTTCGTCTTTAACAATACATTCATCGCAAATTTCATCGATGCAATTCGCTAACTCAGCATAAGCAGCCATTCTTCTATAATCGGATAAACGACGAGATTTATCTTTATCTATAGAAGCATAAATGAAAGCTTGATAATCTTTATTAATGGTAATAGAACCAGGAGCACCATGAGAGGGTTGAAATGAAGGTTCATCTAAAAAGACAGATTGATTTTGAATTAATTCATCTCTTTTAGGAGATACATTTTTAAAATCTTTAAACTTTGGATTCCTTTGCATAATAGAATCCAGAATGGAATAAGCATAAGGAAGACGCGAAGCAAAAGCCCCTAAAAGAGAAGTAGAAGGATAAGATTGATCTTGAATAGGTCCTAAAGTATTACCAGGAACCGCATTGTTGTTAGAGTAAGGCCTATAAATCATTGTAGTATTATTTAATGTTTCTGACACACATTTGCCATTTTTAATGTGGAGGTCTAAATTATCTCATGCATTTAGACTCCACTTTATTAACCATAGATTGGTTGAACCGGGAATTAGATAAAATTAATATTAAGACAGATTATATTGATAGTATGATTCAAGAAACAGAAGATCAAGAAATTTTAGAATTTTTAGAAAAAAAATTATTCGCATTAGAAAAAGAATGTATAGATATTGGAGCTAAAATTGATTTTGAAAAAAAACAACTTTTAACTGTTGTAGGAGAATTAAAATGAGTGCAGGTAAAGGAGATAAACCAAGACCACTAGATAAAAAAACTTATGATCAAAATTTTGATCAAATTCAATGGGAAAATAAAGAAAGTAAAACGATCGACGTTAAAACCAAAAAAGGAAAAACAACTTACCGTTATTAAATAGGAACCATTAGGTCCTCGGCGTCTAATTTTTCCCCGGCTACGAAAGGAATACTTCCTATAATGTCAGTGAGTAATTGATAACCAGGATCTGCAAAACCTGAAGTTGAAGTTTGTTTAACGAACCCTAACAATGAAACCCATTCAGTTTTACCATCATATATTTGGTATATGTGTTTATTTTGATAAGTAGCATACTTAGCATGCCCCACAGGATAGGGGTTTGCAAATGGCAGTTTACCACACACGGCGTAAGGATCGGTAGAAAGAAAATAATCACCAGTGTCATTATTTTTCATCAACAATAAAGGTAATGAATTTTTGATTGGAATGGGATAGGTATAACCAACCAAACTACCACCAGGAGAACTACTTAAAATATTTTGACTTTCTAAGGTTGAAGTATATAGGGGTAAACGACCAGAATAACTTGCAGGAAATTCTATAATTTTTAATAATGCATGTTTGTTTAAATCTGCACAAATATTGGCAACATTTTTTAATTTTCCTAAGACAGCATATCTCCGATAACAAAATCCAGTACCATAAGGTAAATTTAATTGACTGTAAGAAGGAGCAATCAGTGACATATCTCTAACTCCTTTATCTACAAATCCAAAATTTACACCAGTTCCTGTAGAAGCACTCCCCCAAACTAAAGCACAAGTAATAGAATTTGGATCTGATGGATTTACTGTATGTGCACCCCAACCCCCACTAGAAGGTATGGCGCCACTTTGAAATGTTTTATTAGTAATTTTAAAAGAAGAGGTTCCATTAATTCCCTCAATCATACTAGGAAATTTACTGGGTCTTACTGCCCACCAAGGTGTTTCAGCAAAGTTATAAGTTCTATTACCAAAGTTATAACAATAAAATGTTAATTCTAAAACCCCATTTCCCATATCTCTATACCGAGAATAAAATAAAACATCCCCTCTGTTTATATTGGGTTTGGGAACCAACCCCCAATTTATCATAGAATAACTTCTATCTCTTATATCAAATTCTTCAGCTAATAACGGACAATAAAGAGGTTTGTCATTCAAAGGATCCATTTGAGGTTTAACGTACATTCCTGAACCGTGAATATAACCATTAGCAAACGAATCATTGCCCCCCATTTGCGTATCTTTATTACTTTCAGGTGCACTATAAACCGTAGTCGTCATGCAATCATCATTCCAAGCAGAGAAAGATCTTTGGGGGCAAGTAATCTGACCCAATCCCTGTACATCAATATAATAAATTTGTCCTCCTTTTCCTATTCTAATCGTCCATCCTATATCGGAGCTTAAACCTGGAGTGTGGGTTAATTGAGTATGAAAGACGTCTTGTTCTGCGTAAGGAACCTGATTTGGATAATCACTCCAGTTAATAGTTCCGTTAGTCGCAGCCCATAAAGAAGTATCAAAAGACACAGAGTCTTGTTTACTAAAGGTACCGGTATAGTTTGATTCTACTTTAATGGAAGATAAAGCACTCATATATTATTAAATACACCAAATAATGAAGAAGGAAAATCGTTAGAGTCATTTGGATCTGTACCTGCGCTTAATTCTGCTACGTTAGAGTATCCGTCAAAGTCATCATCTGCAGTAAGAGACAAAATAAAACTAACAGGCAATTCTGGTGTAACGGTTAACGGGATTTCCGTTCCGACAACAATACCGTCTCTCCAAGGTCTTTGATAAGGTTCATAAGTGTCGTAAGCTACAGTACCAGACACATAAGGATTAATAGTGTTTTTAATAACAAAACTAGTTAATTTCCCCCAACCTGCTTCATTCATTAAAATAACATCAGCAAATCCTTCATAAGCCGCTGAAGGCATAGTAAACACTAATTCATTTTTATTATTAGAAGCATATTGTGTCGCACTTAATGAAATACCATAAAATCCCGGATAATCAGCCGAAAGTCTTTGAGAGGCAGAAAAAGGATTAAAGAAAGTTTCATTTTCAAAAACACCGCCAGACAAAAAAACTCCTCGAATTTTAAAAAAAGATTTACCAAAAACATTAAATGTTTTGGTAATACCTGTAGGTATTACAGGGGGTAAAAATGATTTTCCGATAATCATGGTTCAGAAATTAAAATTTGAGGTTGAGGGACAGCCGATAACATAACCCTATCTGTAATTTCCGGATCTAATTGATCTAAAGAATACTTAGTAGTGAGTTCATTTGTTAAAGAGAAGTCTGAATTAAATTTAAAGATCTTGGCTTCTCCTTTACTAGGAATCGCTTTGAAGATCCATCCTTTAATAGTAAAACTTAAATCTGCTTGATAACGCGCCACTTGAGTAGCATTTAAATCTGTCGGATAAGAGGTATTAACTGTCCCATTCCAAATAACAGGACTACGAATTTCTTGATCGTAAACACTTGGAATCCTCCAACTTAAAATATGTTGAGGGTTAGTCCATGCTACTAAGTTGGTAATAATTTGATCCATGTCACTCGCATATTTGGTTAATATGGAACAATTTAAAGTTATATCTACCGGATTGGGTTGTGGTATTTTTTTGGCTTCAGAAGGATCTAAAGACTTAGCATAATAACCATCTAATTTATTCCAAACTCTAGCAGGATCTCTAGTAATCCCTCCAAGGTAAAAGGCTACTACAGGCAGTTGTATGTTTTGAGCTTTATCTAAAAGATCCAAAAGAACTCTTTGCTTAGGGGAATAAACGAAACGAACTTTAATCCAATCAATAGCTTCTCCGAAATTAGTTCTTTTTCTGCGAGCTACTACAACATCATCGAGCATACTCATAACTCCATTAATCTGGATGAATATCTCATTGTTGAAAGTATAAGTCCTCACAACTTATACTTATGTTCTATCTTTAGGACAACTTAGAAACTAAGCTTTCTTTCCAGCAAAATACCACATTATCAAAATCTTTTAAATGTTGAATCAAATTAGGTTCGATAAGAAATTCGTAAATTTGATATCGATTAGCCAACCCATCTCCTAATTTAGAAATATAAAAGGTTTTATCTGCTCGAGATTTAACAATGCGAACTAATTTTTGTAATTCTTCAAAGAATACTTCAAGGTATTCTTCTACATGATAAAATGAAGTGTCTCTATTATCTGGAAATTTTTTAATAATAAATCCTAAAGCATGAGGGTGGTCTCTTAATTTGCTTGTACCCCAATAACCCCTTCTCTCTACATTATCCCCGAAAATAAAATAAGCATTAGAATTGGAATCTAAAAAATGTTGAGTGACTTCAAAATCCTTAAAGACAGCCATTTACTTTTTTTCGATCTCTGCTAATTTAGTGTAGTATTTAGGGTCTTCGAATAAATGGTCTTTAGCAATTTTTTTAGCTAATTCAATTTCTTCTGAGGTTGGCTCTTTTCCTTCTTCTGTGGTATGTTCGGTTTCTACTTTAGTCCCTTTATCCCACTCTATTTTAAGTTCTTCCAAATCTACATCGTGTTTCTTAGCAATGTCTTCAATAGACATTCCTTTAGAAACGCCATTTAACAAACCTTCGTAGAGAGAGTCGAATTTATTCATATAATATAATTATACCCAATCAAGAGCACAAGAAGTGGCTGGAAATTCTTTAATAAAGATCTTTTTAATTTCTAATGCAATATCACGATGTTCTTTTTGTGTGTCTTCTTTAGTTCTTAATTGAAGGTAGTGGATAAACGAACGAATACTCCCTGACATATAAAGAGTTGTAGAAGTATTAAGAGGAAGGACCATGCGAGCACACTCTTTAGCGATTCCAGATTCAATAAGCTTTTCATAAGCTTTAAGGCATTTTTGTTGTGCTTCATGAACTATAACTGCAACATCCATATTTTGTGATATTGGATATTCTTCATCGCCCACTTGACGATTAGTTTTACCTTGTTTTCTCCATTCTAGGTTTTCTAGAGTGGTAGCTTTAGAATATCGTTGACTATACTCTTGAAAGGAAAAGGAACGGTGTCGAAGAATTTGGGCTGCTATAGCTCTGGATGTTTTAATTTCCAAAGTCATAAATGCTTGCTCATAAACAGACCAATGTTGATGATCTATACAATATTTGAGAAGCCTAGGAGCGGTTTCTATGTTAAGCTGATTAGAAGGATTAGAAACCCTCGCACAATAAGAAATTAATTCTTCTGCTGTATTGATACCTTCAATGAAAGGTTTCGTTAAAGAAATTAATTTAACTTTCACTCTTCGTCTTGAGTATGGATTCTTTTCTTTTTAGTATTACGTTCTTGCTTTTTAACTTTATCAATTTGTTTTTGTTCTTCAGAACGAATACCGAGAATGTCTTCTCTCCAAGTTCTATTAGCTTCTTTACGAGAAAGAGTAGCTTGTCCAGGTGCAGCTTTCTTTTTGAGAGCTTCACGGATTTCTTGCATCATTGGTGATGATTTTAGTGATGGCCAGGTTGCGGTATGCATAATTTTAAATTTTAAGATTTTCTAGGAAAACACAAAGCTGCTTCTACTTCTTCAGAAGAACCTTCCCCATAAACTTCGTCAAATTCTCCCTCCCAATGTTTTTCTCCTTTATTGGGGTTAAGTATCATTTTTATCAAACAAATTTTATCAATCTCATCAAACCCACATTCATATCCATTTACGACCACTCGAAGTTCAGGATCTTGTGATGATAGTTTTTCGATGAGTTCTTTGACTTTCATGTCCAAAAGTATTCTCTATTAGTTATCATCCACTTTAAAATTTTATCAATGTTTTTTTCTTTTTTATTTTCTAAATCGTGAATTTTTTTTGTAAAAGTTTGGAATTTATCTTTAGGTGTTTTACCGCCGGTATAAGCTTCCTGAATGAGATTGCTAATCTCCTCGTCATTTTTTTTACTCTCTTCATCTAACCAATAGATGTGTTTTTCAATATCATTTCTAAAGGTTTTAAGTTCTTCAGTGGAATCCCAATCTACTTTAGAGGTTAAAACCTCTTCATAATAAAAGTCTCTCAAAAGAGCTAGATTAGAATCTACAATAAGATTAGAAATATCTGAATATTGTGTTTTAGGAAGAACCTTTCTCCAACGCGGGCAACAAGGATTCCAAAAATTTCTCAAAGCATTTTTAAAATTTTGATAAGGCCAGATCAAGCATTGATAGACAGAATGAGTAATGGGATTATCAAAACTTGTTAACCAATATCTAAAAAAGTATTGAATGGGAAATTCTTCTTTAAGTTGGCCATAAAATTTACTCCAACCAAAACCCCCACCGTCTTCCCAAACAAAAGGCAATGAACGAGGAGACATATAAAGACCGTACCAAGTTCTTTCTTTTTTGGGGAGAGCAAAATACTCTTCAATATTATTTACATGAATTGTTGGAATGATTTTCATACCTTAAAATGTAAAATTAATTTAAACCTATTTTTACTTTTTAGCAAGCTCGTCTTCTTTAACAGGCCGTTCTTGAATGTCTTCGTCTGTTAATTTTTGATAAAGTTCAGACATTTTCAATTTGAACTTGGTCCAAAGTTTACGATCGTCTTTGATAGTTCCTAAGAAATCTTCAAAGTCTGCTACATAGCTAGGCAGTGTTAATTCTCCTAAATCAAAATAAGCTTCGGGTTGAGCTTTAGTTAATACTCTTAATTCAGTAAAGAATAAATTTAAACGGTTTTCAAAAATTCTTTTAGTAGCAGGGTCTTTAGCTTTTTTAATAGCATCTACTAATTCTTGATGTTTTTGTCTAATATTGTAAGCGACTTCATTTAAATGGGTATCATATTCAATAGGTTCTCTATAATAAAGTTCAGCACTTACAGGTTCTTCTGAATCCGTGGCTGCACTATATCTAGAAGAAATACCTTTGTATTCTTGAAAGCCGTGAGTAATTTCATGTAAAATTTTAGATTCAACCATTCGTAAGGAAAGACCTTTTAAATTTTTATCATAAAGATTAATACTTTCAAAATTTTCACTGTAAGCGGCATATTCGTCTCCAATGTCACCATAAACACAAAAAACGGTAATGACTTTTTCTTCTTGGGTCTCTAAATCCATTACTTTAACTTTACCTAAAGGTTTTTCTAAAGGAGTAAAGTAAGTGGGCATTTTAATTTTAAAATGAGCAAAGTATTCTTTATAGTGTTTATTTTTTTCAAAAGATACAATTTTTTTACGATCAATTAATTTAGTTATGTCCACATTCTTGCTATTATATTCGTTAAAATATAATTCAGCTATCTTTTTAATTTGTTTAAGTAATGCAGGAGAAGGAGCTTCACGAAACCTAGCTTCTTTTAATAGGGTTGTAAATTCTTTAAAATTCATATAATCATTATTTATGCGATATTTCATTTGTTTACTCCTGTCATGTTCTTGGTGTTTTGCGACTGCTTTTGAAGAAATTGATATTACAGGGGAGACCAATTATTCTAAAAGTTCATCAGAATCTCTAGCTACTTCTTTAAATTTTGAATATAAAATTAAACTGTTTGAACCCTCCCACGAAAAATATATGTGGTATATTGGAGGGACTATAAATCCAGACTACGATCATTTTGGAAAGGTTATGAGGTTAAATGGATTTACTAATCTTGGAATTGAATTTTAAATTATGAAAAAAATTATTAAACCACCAGAAAGAGAAGAAGTTGTTTACTATTCGGACTTCTCTGGAAAATGTTTTGGAGAATTACCAGCCCCTGTAGAATTGAGTATTGCCTTTTCATACGGATCTAAACATGATGGAGCTGGCGTACAAATACATTTAGATGATGAAGAATTGCAACCGCTTTTGGAAGTCATTAAAAAACATCTCTCCGAAGACTACAAAAATGATATTAAAAGGTTAATTGATAAATACGAAAACGATTTCAATGGTGCGATGCAAATGAGAGACTGGGAGCATTGTGATATTCTTTCAAATACTTTGTGGTTTTGGAGAGACTTAATTGGTCTTAAAGAAGAAGACGAAGTTACAGAAGAATAAGCGTGCCGTTTTTGTTAAAATTGCTATTATGGGGTCATGAAAAAAGAAGAAACATTCATTCCAGAAGAAGAATTCAATCAAATTAAAGTAGAGACGAACCTTACAGAAGAAGACATAAGGATCATTAATTTGAAGCCTCGTTTTCCTCTCTTAGCAAATCTTTGGCTTAAAATTTGGTTATTCTTTAATAAAATTCGTTAAATAATATCCAAATGCATACGCCTTTGGATTTTCAGTTAATTTGTGAACAAGTTCTTTTAGAAGAAGACCTTAAAGATTTATTGGCCAATGAAGTTAAACCTCTAGTAGACCAAGCTTTAAAAGATTATCAATCACAAAAAGGCAATCCTAATATGGATAAAAAACTTCTTCATAATGCATTGTGGAAAGAGTTATTCGATCTTAAAAAAGAAATAGTTTCAAAGCTTAAAGCGGAATTTAATATAGACGTTAATACTCCTCAAAAAATGGATCAATTTGTTTTAGATAAACAATTACAATTTCCATTTTTAAAAGCTTTACATTCGGGGTATATTAAACAAATTCCCATGAAGTAAGTTGACAATTTCCAGAAATAGATTATTCTATTTTTATGGGAATGTACGATCATCTTCTTGTAAAACAAGATCTTCCTCTTCCAGAAGATCTCAAATCTTTAAAAATTGATTGGAAAAACCATACCTTTCAAACCAAAGATTTAGAAAATTGTCTGTTGGATTATTTTATATCTGAAGAAGGTTTTCTTTACGAACACGTTGTAGAAAGAGAATATGTATACTACACCGAAGAAGAAAGAAAATCAAAAAAAATTAGTCCTTGGAATCTATGGAAAGAAGTTATCGAAAAGAGTTCTAGAGATGAAAAAAATGATTTCCACGGTTCTTTAAATTTTTATACCTATGATCAGTTAGATGAAGATACAGATTTCTGGATTGATTTTAAGGCTTATTTTGTTTATGGAAAGTTAGATAAAATAGAATTTTTAGAATTTAAAACAGATAAAGATCGACGCATTCGAAATGCGAAGTGGGAAGAAGAGTATAAAAAAGAACAAAAGAAAACCTGGAATGTTTTTAAACATTACGCTTCTTATTTAGGTTGGAAATGGTTTTGGAGAAAGACTTCTTCTTTCTTTTATCAACTTTCAAGAACTTGTGGTTCTATTCAATACTTTATTATTAGAAATTTTCTATGATGGTTCAACAACAACCTGATGTTTGTTATAAGTTTATAAAAGAAAGTTCTGGGGTCGACGGTATATGCCCTGAACCTCCAACAAAAGTAAAAATTTCTTTGTATGATGATGTTTCATTAGATATTCTTCTTGAATCTTTTAGAGATTTTTTAGTGGCTAGTGGATTTCAGTTGAAAGATGATGAGAGTGTAGCTATTATTAAAGAAATTGCCGAAGAAAGAGATACTGAAGATGAAAGCGATTCTGAAATTTAATTTACCTGAAGAACAAGAAGAATTTGAAATTGCTAATAAAGGTTGGAAATATCGTTTAGTATTATCTACATACGATCAACATCTTCGAAACAAACTCAAATATGATGAAGGTCTTACGGATGAACAGCATGAAGTTTATGATGAACTTCGTGCCAAGCTTTGGGAAATTCTTCAAGAAGAACAATTAACATTAGATTGATATGTTTACTAAAACCATACAAAAGACAGAAGAATACTTCATTCAATTCACAGACGAAGAACTTTCTAAACTCGGTCTTAAAAAAGGAGACAAACTCGATTGGGTTCTTAATGAAGATGGATCGGTGTCGTTGAAACCTTGGACGACTTTGGAGTTGGATATGTCAGAGTGGTCTAAAGAACTTTTGATGTTTCTTATTCAAGAGTCAATAGAAAAAGATATGACCATTAATGAAGTTATCGTTGATGCTATACAAAAATTTATTGACAATCATCCCGATGATCTCACAGACAATACCATTTCAAAAGCTTGAAGATATTGCTCTTTCTCTTTTAGACAATCACAACGCTAATCGTTGCAGGCACTTTTCTTTTATTCTTTATAAGAATCGTCTAATATCTACGGGTCTTAACGTCAACAAGACCCACCCCATGAATCTTAGAAATAAAAAAATTTCTAGGATTACAGGAGAAGATTATTCTGACCAGAAGCAAACTTGTTCTGAATTAAATGCTATATTGAAATTAAAAAGACTGACTAATATAGACACTCGTAAGTGCACCTTAATTAATTTAAGATACGACCGTAACGATAAAATAGCTTTAGCTAAACCTTGTTCTTCTTGTCAATCTCTATTGAGATATCACAACTTTAAACAAATCATTTGGTCTACCAATAATGGATACCAAACATACTAATATCACTTGGGGAGAATATGCTTTAAGGCTAGCTGAAGTAGCTTCTTTAAAATCCAAAGATCCTTATGTTCAAGTAGGGTGTTGTCTTCTTAGACACGATCACAGTGTAGCTTCTTTAGGATTTAATGGGTTTCCTTCTGGCATGTCAGAAGATTGGTCTGATAGAGATGAACGTAGAAAATATGTGGTCCATTCAGAAACCAACGCATTGAGATATGTAAAACCTAATGAGTGTTATCTAGCAGCAGTAACACTACTTCCGTGCAATGATTGCCTAAGGTCGTTAGCGTCTTATGGTATCAAGAAAATAGTATACCGAGATGTTTATCAACATGACCCTTCTACTATAGACTTAGCAGAAGCTTTCGGGATAGAATTAATTCAAATTACTTTTTAAGGCTTCTCTTAATAGCCTTAACGATCTTTTCTTCTTTCTTAGGACCGTAACCTTTTTTCTTAGCCATAGCTTTAGCAACTGCCCAAGGATTGACTTTTTGTTTTTTGGCTTCTTCAAGGGTCTCTACGCTTTCGTAGTATTTGTCTTGGTCATCGACATCAAATGGATTTTCTCCTTCTTCGTAGTCGGGGTGGGGGAGTTCTTCTTCTTCGTCAGAAGATTCAATATCTTCTAAATCTTTTTCAGCTGATCCTTGTTCAGAGGTTTCGACTACCCCTTGAGTTTCAAGATTGTCTAAAATTCTTAGAACAGCAGATACTTTTAATCCAGTTCTA
>Ga0315903_10009064_pt1 | contig 12107 bp, 7 predicted proteins | sample LakEriMetagenome_7_FD_203524 | JGI IMG/M metagenome (GOLD analysis project Ga0315903, IMG submission 203524) | Freshwater fungal communities from buoy surface, Lake Erie, Ohio, United States - Buoy 2 MA119 | ecosystem: Environmental > Aquatic > Freshwater > Lake | place: USA: Lake Erie, Ohio...
GCAATCGTTGGTAACTCACAAACAATTTCAGTTAACCCTACCACTACAACTAGCTATCAGGTTATTTTGACCGGTGGTCCTTGTATTATTAGAGATACAGTTCTATTGAATGTTGGTGCATTAGGCATTACTAATTTAACCACACCAATCACCTGCTTTGGTGCAAACAACGGTAAAATTAAAATCAATTCCACAGGATTAGCACCATTCAGTTATACATGGAGTGCTAATGCTTCTACAGCCAATATTGACTCAGCAGTGAACTTAGGTATCGGCACTTATTCAGTAACAGTGACAGACGCTTTGAGTTGTAGTGGAACAGCTTCGTTCACACTTATACAACCATCTGCCGTTACATTTAGTAACACATCAACAAATGTGTCGTGCAACGGTGGAAACAACGGAACTATTTCGGTAACAGCTAGTGGAGGAACAGGTACTCTAAATTACAATTGGAGTAATGGCTTACCTAACAATGCAAATGTCACTGGGTTAAATGTAAATACCTATACACTTACCATTACTGACGCAAGCAATTGCTCTGCTACGGGTAGCTTTAATATCACAGAACCTACCGCATTACAATTGAGCGTAATTCAAAGAAAGGATGTACGTTGCTTCAATGGTAATGATGGATTTATTACTGTTCTTGCATCAGGCGGAACACCAGGTTATACATACACTTGGAGCCATAATGCAGGATTAAATCAAACCACAGCTTCTAGTTTAACAGCCAACAATTACACAGCTACGGTGACTGACTTAAACGGATGTTCTGTTTCAATTAGCAATACAATTACTCAGCCAAGTTCCGGTATTACATTTAATCCGGCAACCATTAACGATGCATTGTGTTTTGGTGCAGCTACTGGTAGTGCAACTGTAAACCCTACTGGCGGTGTAACACCTTATACTTACCTTTGGACACCAAGCGGACAAACCACAGCTACAGCAACTGGACTTTCTGCCCAGTCATATACTGTAGTTGTGACAGATGATAGCCTTTGTACGGCAACAACTACGATTATCATTAACCAACCTGCTGCAATTCAAATTGCCTCTGTTGTTACAAACGTGCAATGTAATGGTAACAGCGATGGAGCAATAAATATAACCATAAACAATGGGGCTACTCCTTATGGCTTTGCGTGGAGCAATTTAGCTAATACAGAAGATTTGTTAAACGTAGCAGCCAATAACTACGCAGTAACAGTTGCTGATGCCAATAATTGTACGCAATCAGCTAATTATACTATCACAGAGCCAACAGCTTTAACTTTAAATGCTCCAACCATTACGAATGTATCTTGCTTTGGTGGCAACAATGGTAGCATTACAGCTAATCCAACGGGAGGGACCGGAGCGTACACGTATACATGGAACCCAACCGGAAGTTCGCAAACCGTTAGTAACTTGACAGCAGGATCTTATGATGTAACCATTTCCGATGCCAATAATTGCTCAATTACTAATAGTTATTCAATTACTGAACCTGCAACTCCATTAAGTATTTCTAACTCGATTGTGACAGATAATTTATGTTTCGGTCAATCATTAGGCACTATCGACATCACTGTTGTTGGAGGAACACCAAGTTACACATATGCGTGGAGCCACAATGCTCAGTTAAACAACAACACCGCTATAAACCTAGCAGCTGCCCAATACACAGTTACTATTACTGATTTTAATGGTTGTACTTTAAGTAATTCTTATACAGTAACTCAACCAACCGCTATCACTTTTGGCTCCTCAACTTCTAGCAATGTTAGTTGCTTTGGAGGCAATGATGGGCTAGCGACTATTTCACCAACTGGCGGTACAGGTGCTTATTCATACACTTGGAACGGTGTGGCTGGTACAAATCCACAGCCCGGTTTATCTGCAAATACTTATAATGTGATAGTAACTGATGCTAATAATTGTACAGCATCAACACAGATTACAATCACCGAACCGGGTGCGTTGACAGTAAACCCAATTATCAAAAACGTAGATTGCTTTGGTGGCAGCAATGGAGATATTGACATCAATCCAACTGGGGGCAATATTCCTTATCAATTCTTATGGAGCGATGGGCAAACCGCTCAAAAGGCGGTTCAGTTAAGTGTGGGAACATACTCTTGCTCGGTGACAGATAATACCGGTTGCACTGTTGTAGGAACAGCTACCCTTACAGAACCTACTGAATTATTCTTTACAACACAAGCTAGTCAAGTGAAATGCCCTGGGGATAAGAACGGAACTATTACTGTAACAGCTACCGGAGCTACACCTCCATACAGTTACTCCGCGAATCAAGATGGTTCAAATTTCTTTTTCTCAACAGATGGTGTAATCATCAATTTAGCATCAGGATTTTATGCTGTAATTGTTTCAGATAATAATGGTTGCACAAAAGTTGATACAGTTTTTGTGCCGGCTCCTGTTCCAGATGTTTATAATATCACCACTGATTCTACGTCATGTTTTGGTCCAGATTATAACGATGGTGCAATTTTCATTAATGGATTAACTCCACAAAATCAACCTTATCAATTCTCAGTTGATGGAAGTCCGTTACAATTCTCCGGAGATTTTTACAATCAGTCAGCGGGAGAGCATATTGTTGAAGGGGTAAATAATTTTGGTTGCAAAACAACATTAACGGCCTTTGTTCCTGAGCCTGCCAATGGATTTGCAGAAATATTACCAAGCGATACCACTTTACAACTTGGCCAAAGCATACAACTCAATTCAATATTTGGTCCGTTCTCCAGCAACACGATAGTATCTTACAGCTGGTCTCCGGCAGAAGGATTAAGTTGCATTGACTGTCCTAATCCATTAGTCACGAGCTATGCAAGAAATACAGACTACGTTTTAACCATAGTTTATAACGGACTGTGCCAAGCAACAGCAACAGCAAGCATTTCAGTAGAGAATAATTTACCACTATACATTCCCACTGCTTTCTCACCAAATGGTGACGGAAACAATGATGTGTTCCAAATCTATGGTCAAGGTATTAGAACAATTGATTTAAAAATATTCAACCGTTGGGGAGAAAAAGTATTTGAAACCTCAAATCAATTTGAAGGATGGGATGGTACTTACAAAGGTGTGATGCAAAATCCATCCGTGTTCACCTATAATGTAGATGTAACTTTCTTAGACAATAAAAAAATTGAACGAAAAGGAACGGTGTCTATTATCAGATAATGCCAATATTAAATCATAAAAAAGGAGATATTTTGTATCTCCTTTTTCGATAAATTAAATATGAAAAAAATCATCTTCACATTAGCGATTCTCTATCTTTCTCTATCAAATTTTGCTGCAACCGGTGATACTACTTATGTGTATTCACACACAGCAACAAACTTAAATTCTCCACCTTCTAATGATGATGTTTGGACCGTGTTCCCAAACACCTCAACTAATTATCAAAAGATTTTAATGAAGTTTACTTTGGGATGTGGAACCCCAAATTGCTCTGGTTGGGATTACACTGTTAATACCTATTTAGGGAAAAAAAATGGATTAGTTGATAGCACTATAGTATCAATTGACACTACCTCTGCTGATACTACTTGGAGTTATAGTGACCAAGTCAAATTTATTGAGATTGGTCGGCTGATTACTCCCTATGGTACATACATGTCTAACAACAGCAATGGATTTAATAACAGTTGGACACATCCTTATTATTATGATGTTACTGATTATGCAGCTTTACTTAAAGACTCAGTAAATATTCGTGTTTTTTATTCGGGCTGGTCAGATGCTTTTAGTGCAAAAATTGAATTTATGATGATAGAGGGTCAACCTACTCGACAAGTGGAGAATGTGAGAGAAATTTATAATCAATATGTGGGCTATCCTAATTCTGCTGCATTTGAAAATGTAGTCAGCGCTAAAATATTTCCTATTTCAGCCAATGTAACATCCGCTAAAGTATCACTCATCATTACCGGCCACGAAAGTCAAGGTGAATTTGACCCACATGGTTTTCAATTAAAAGTAAATAGTGTTTTAGCACATAGTGAGTTATTTTGGAAAGCAGATTGCGGAATGACTGCTATTGCTCCACAAGGAGGCACTTGGATTTTTAATCGTGCTAATTGGTGTCCGGGTGAAAAAGTAAATGAGTTTGAAATGGACATCACGCCATATATCACATCAGGTCAAAATGCAAGTATAGATTTAGATCTAGACGATTTTATCGTGCAAGCCGGTGAGGGTGCTGGCTATGGAATATCTGCACATTTAATTACCTACTCTGCTCAAAAAAATAATGATGTTGCATTAGAAGAAATCATTGCGCCAAACAACGATAAAAACTATTCGCGTTTTAATCCAATCTGCACAGAACCAATAGTCAAGATCAAGAATGCAGGTAAACTTCCACTTACTTATGCTGAAATTGCTTATCGAGTAAAAGGTGGAGAAACTTGGTATTATGAATGGACCGGTTACTTAAAGCCCTTTGAAACTGAAATCGTAACACTACCTGAGTTTAGTTGGAATGGATTAGATACAAATGACCGTCAATTTATAGCAATTGCCAGTTGGCCAAACAATGTGCCTGATGAATACGAATCTAACAATAAACTCGTTAGTCGTTTTGATATGACACCACAATTGAACGAAAGTTTTTATGTTTATGTCAAAGCCAACAACCAACCGCAAGAGAGTTCATTGTTAGTTCGCTATGAAAATTTAGACACGTTGCTATTCAAAAATAATTTTGTAGCCAACGGAATATCTCGCGACACATTCCAGCTTTTTGATGGAAGTTATGCTTTAGACATCTACGACTATGACAATCAGTGGGAAGGAGGAGATGGACTATCTTGGTGGTTAAATACTCAACAAGGTTGGGAAAATACCGGTTCTACTAGTATGCGAAAAACAAGTAACAATCAAGTGATAAAAAACTTTAATGGTGATTTCGGTTCGAATATTCATTACGAATTTACTGTGGGTTATCCATTGGGGTACAACGAGCCTAGGGAAGCACCTGCTGCGCCCGTACACACCACGAGCATTAATACAATCATTCCTGATTATATCAACCTCAATGTATTTCCTAATCCGGCTAATGAAAAAATTAATTTAAGCTTAGATGCCAAAACAAAGTTTTCAGGTAAGATAACTATGACTGACATAAATGGAAGAATCGTTAATGAGTTTCAAGTTACTCCATCGCTTGAAGTAAAACATGTTTTAGATACTAGAAGTTTGGCTAATGGATTTTACACTATCACTTTCAGCAATAATGTTTTACAAATTGTAAAGAAAGTAACCGTATTACATTAAACAACAAACTCCAAGTCAATTCTGCGTAAAGCAATATCCGCAGACAAAACTCGAACTCGTACTTTATCGCCCATTTGAAACTTTTTGCCGGTACGGAAACCGGTGAGTCGCACTTGCTTTTCATCGAATATAAAATCTTCTTCACCAAGCAAATCTACATTCACTAATCCCTCACATTTATTTTCATTCATCTCCACAAAAATTCCTTTCATAATCACGCCTGTGATTACTCCATCAAACTCCATTCCTACTTTATCTTGTAAGTATTCAATTTGCTTATACTTAGTCGCTTCACGTTCGGCTTCCATTGCTCTACGCTCCATTAATGAAGAATTTTTACAACGAGCTTCCAACTCAGGCTTGTCAATAATTTTATCGCTGCCACTCATTATTTCATATAACAAGCGGTGCACTAACACATCTGGGTAACGTCTAATCGGTGAAGTAAAGTGTGTGTAAAATTCCATGGCTAATCCATAATGACCTATATTACCGGTAGTATATATAGCTTTTGCCATACAACGAATAGCCATTGTTTCTAACACATTCTGCTCAGGTTTGCCCTCTACTTTTTTCAATAATGTATTAAAAGTTTCAGCGATTTGACGACCTTCTTCAAACTTGATAACATAGCCATAACGTGCTGCGGTAACTGCAAATTGTTCCAACTTTCCGGGATCCGGTTTATCATGTATACGATAAACAAATGGAACCGGAGACTTACCGATTTTTAATTTACTGCCGTACTTGGCCACAGTTTCATTGGCTAGTAACATAAAATCTTCAATAAACAAATTGGCGTCTTTGCGTTCTTTCAAAACTATGCCAATCGGCTTTGAGTTTTCATCTAACTTAAATCGTATCTCTGCTTTTTCAAAAGCAATAGCACCATTATCAAATCGCTTCTTTCTAATTTTTTTAGAAATTTCGTGCATCACTTTTATCTCTGCAGCGCAATCTCCTTCACCTGTTTCAATCACTTTTTGAGCATCTTCGTAAGTAAATCTTCTATCGCTATGAATAATAGTTTTAGCAATAGAGAAATGAACAACATCATGATTACTGTTGAACTCAAATAATGTAGAGAAAGTCAACTTATCTTCATTTGGTCGAAGTGAACAAAGTAAGTTGGAAATTTTTTCTGGTAACATTGGGCAAACTCTGTCCGGTAAATAAACCGAGGTGGCTCTTCGTTCGGCTTCAATATCTAAGGCAGAGCCTTCTTTGATGTAATGAGACACATCGGCAATGTGTACCCCAACTTCGATATTACCATTAGGCAACACTCGATAGGAAAGTGCATCATCAAAATCTTTTGCATCCTCCGGGTCAATGGTAAAAGTCAGCACATCACGCAAATCTACACGCGTGCTTATCTCCGCTTTTGAAACATTGCTACTGATTAAATCTAACTCTCGATAGACTTCTTTCGGAAACTCAACGCTAAATCCATTTTCGATTAAAATTTTCTTCATGTCAAGGTCAGATGAAAAATCATTTTTCAACACCTCGAGCACCTCTCCTACCGGATTTTTCGAACCCGTCTTCCAATCGGTTACACGCACAATGACTTTGTCATTGTGCTTTGCACCATTCAACATATCCAAAGGAATGAATACGTCTGAATTTAGCTTTCGTTGATCTGCTACGAAGAAGGCAAACTTTTCTGTTACTTCTACTTTTCCCGTAAAACTGTCTTGTGCACGTTTGACAATATCCACAATTTCGCCTTCAGGCCTTCTTCCCGCAGTGGTTACCCTAACCTGCACCCAATCACCTTGCATTGCATTGCGCACAAATTTTTGAGGGATGTAAACATCTTTAACAAACCCTTCAATTGATACATAAGCAGCACCATTTTTTGTCAAGTCAACACTTCCATAAAGCGCATTCGGTAGTCGTGATTTTGTTGACTTTATTTTTACCACATTTTCAGCTTCTCCATTGAGCAATTCAATAGCGCCATTGGATTGAATTGCGATAGTATTGCTATGCTCCAATTGATTTAATGCCATTACTACTTCCTCTTGTGTAAGCTTATGTTTAAGTATAGGGAAAAGTAATTTTAGGCTTGCTCTGTGCTCCAAAGATTTTATGCTGTCCAACACAAAAAGCTTATTGGCTTTAGCATTCTTATATCCCTTGTATTCCTTTTTAACTGTGGTACGTTTCTTCTTTGCCATATGATTATCATTCAACGACAAAATACGGATTTAATAGGTTAGGTTTGTTATAAGTTAGTGACATTCCTGTATTTAGGTTAATAACTTTGCGACCTGCATTTTCTGCCACTGCTTGGGCTGCAGCAGTGTCCCACTCCATAGTAGGCGCTAAACGTGGATAAATATCTGCTACTCCTTCGGCTACTAAACAAAACTTCAATGAGCTGCCCGAACTTACAAATTCTATTTGTTTATCCTTGCTTACTGTGTCAATGTAATCTTTCGTTTCGTCAGACAAATGTGACCGACTAGCTACAATGGTTAGTTCAGATTTCTGGCTATGATGCATATTGTTTTGACCAATAGGAATGAATGTATTGTTTTCAAAACGAAAAGCGCCAAAACCATTTACTCCAACATAAGTTTTTTTCAAAGCCGGAGCAAAAACAACACCTAGCACGGGCTGACCTTCCTCTATCAAGGAAATATTTACAGTAAACTCTCCATTCTTTTTGACGAACTCTTTTGTGCCATCTAATGGGTCAATCAGCCAAAACTTAGTCCAAGATTTTCTTACATCATAAGCGATAGATTTGCCCTCTTCTGACAAGTAAGGTATATCCGGGTAATGTTCAAAGAGCTTAGATTGAATTACATCATTTGCTCGCTTGTCTGCTAAAGTTAGTGGCGTTTCATCGTCTTTTGGTTCAACAGAAAATTCAGTGTTATAAATCTCCATTATTGCATCACCGGCTAGGTGGGCTATCTGCACAAGTAACGCAATATCTATACTTCCGTAATTCATTGTTTATTTAACTCTGCAACGCATGTTTGCAAACTATCTCGCCAATAAGGAATGTTTAGTCCAAATGTTTTCTTTATTTTTTTCTTGTTCAACACACTATACTTTGGTCGTGTAGCAGGTGTTGGATATTCTGAAGTTTCTATAGGTAAAATAGTTGTAGTCAAACCACAAATTTCTTTGATCTCAACTGCGAAATCATACCAACTGGCCACACCTTCATTACTATAATGATAGATACCCGATTGCCATTGATTGGTTTGTATGATTGTCAAAATAGCAGTAGCTAAATCCCGGGCATAAGTCGGTGTGCCAACCTGGTCAAAAATTATATTTAACTTATCTCGTTCCTTACATAACCGAATAATGGTTTTCACAAAATTGTTACCAAAGGTGGAATACACCCAACTGGTGCGTATGATGAGTAAATTTTTATTTACCGCTGAAGCAGCTTCTTCTCCTGCTAGTTTACTTGCTCCATAAACAGACAATGGATTTGTCTTACTTTCTTCAATAAGTGGAATGCTGCTAGTGCCGTCAAACACAAAATCGGTACTAATATGAACCATTTTTATGTTATTCAACTTACAGGCTTTTGCTAAATTTACCACTGCAGTCTTGTTCACTAAGTAAGCTAATTCTTGTTCAGATTCAGCTTTATCTACAGCCGTATAAGCTGCACAATGAATAAGGTAATCAAAATGATGAGCTTGAAAAAAATGATTGACAGCAACTTCATCCGTAATGCTTAATTCGTTTCGTTCTAAAAACTTGAAACTAAACTCAGCATTTCTTTCAGCCAAAAACCTAATTTCGCTTCCGAGCTGACCATTTGCACCCGTTACTAGTATTGTTGACATTGCTTATGTATTAAAAATTACTGATATGATCCCCAAAGGTAGGTTGTGCTTTATCTTTATCAGAAACCACGGCTTGACTTAAATCAATTTCCCAATCAATTCCAAGTGTTGAATCGTTGTAAAATATACCCCCCTCATCTTCTTTGCTGTAATACTGGTCGCACTTATATTGAAATACGCAAGTATCACTTAACACTGCAAAACCATGCGCAAAGCCATGAGGAATAAATAGTTGTTTTTTATTTTCTGCACTCAATCGAATTGAATAATACCTACCAAAAGTTGGTGAATTTACACGAATATCTACCACCACATCCAACACTTCACCTTCCACCACTCGCACCAATTTTGCCTGTGCTTTCGGATTTCTTTGGTAATGTAAACCACGTAGCACACCATAATTCGATTTCGATTCATTATCTTGTATAAACTCAGTGTTAATCCCTGCAGTGGCAAACAATTGCGTGCTATAACTCTCGAAGAAATAGCCTCTACTGTCGGCAAAAACAGTAGGTTCAAAAACAATCAATCCACTAAACTCTGTCTGGATAAAAGGCATATATTATAATAAAGTTTTATTTAATAATTTATTACTCATCATTAACTTAATCAAATGCTTGGACTGTAAGCAATCCGCAAGATTGTCAAATTGGGTAAGACGATGTAAATCTGAACCGAGAAAATCTATCATATTTTCGTCAATCAATCTTTCAGCAATTTGCTTAGCGGGCTTGCCATACTTACCACTCAATGAACCAATATTTAACTGAAACAATACACTACGGTCTTTCAATGCTTGGTAACTTGTGAAATCTTTTTCATAATAAAATGGATATCGCTCAGGATGAGCCAACACTACTTTGTAACCGGCCACTTGCAGTTTATAAATCAAATCAAAAATATTGTTTGCTTTCTGCTGATAGGATAATTCTACAAGAATATAATTATTGCCGAATGTCAGTAAATCTTTAGCAGCAATCTTGGGCACAATCGTTTCATCCAAATAATATTCAGCTATAGCATCAAACTTAATATCTATGTATCTTTCCTTTGCTGCAGCGATTACCTTATCCCTACCGGCAAGAATTGTAGTTGATGAATTATTATAACCATCAGAAACCACATGAGGTGAAGTAATGATTTTCTTGAACCCCAACTTAGCATAAGCCTCTAACATGCGTAATGAGGTTTCTAAATCGGTTGAACCATCATCAATCCCAGGTATTAAATGGGAGTGAATATCAACGGCTAGCCATCCATAATCTTCTAATAGAGGTAAAACTTCTTTCTTGCCACCAAATAATTCTTTGAATTTTTCGAACATTGTGACTAAAATAGTTAAAATAACAAGGTTAGATAAGACAAATGTAATTAGCTGTAAAGTTGCTTAAAATAGTCCACTGTTATAGCAAGACCTTTATCAAAATTAAACTTTGGATTATAGCCCAATAATGTTTTTGCTTTTGAAATATCTGCTAACGAATTGCGAATATCACCGGCTCTAGTTTCGCGATAAGTGGGTTGATGTGAGCTGTTCAACTGATTTTGTATAGCATGATAAAGTTGATTAACTGAAAAACTTTCTCCTACCGCTATGTTAAAAATATCCGCAACTATGCTTTTAGGGTTAGCTAACATCGCTAAAACATTTGCTTGCACTGCATTCTCAACAAAAGTAAAATCACGAGTTTGTTCTCCATCTCCATCAATAAAAACTTCTGTTTTGCCCATTATTTTGGAAACAAAGAGAGGAATTACTGCAGCGTATTGCCCATTGGGATCTTGTTTAGGCCCAAAGATATTGAAGTAACGTAAGCCTATAACATTCAATCCATACGTACTTTGAAATACTTTTGCGTATAGTTCATTAGTATATTTACTTACAGCATAAGGCGAAAGCGGATTACCTATTTTAGTTTCGACTTTGGGAAGAGATTTCTCATCCCCATAAACAGATGAAGAAGATGCAAAAACAAACATTTTTACATTGCTATCTTTTGCAGCAATCAACATATTTAGAAAGCCTGAAACGTTTACTGCATTTGTGTTTTCAGGTTCTTTAATTGACCGAGGTACAGAACCTAGCGCAGCTTGATGCGAAACATAATCTATGTCTAAGCATGCTGCTCTGCAAACATCTAAGTCGCGAATATCTGCCTCTATAAACTCAAAAGCAGAATTACTAAAAAAAGGTTCAATGTTCGATATACGTCCAGTACATAAATTATCGAGTACACGAACTTTCTTTGCGCCATACTTTAGCAAATACTCAACAATATTAGAGCCAATAAACCCGGCTCCACCAGTTATTAAAAAAGTTGAGTCACTGATATCGTGTTGATGGTATTGCGTGTTGTACATGAACTATCGATTAACGTATTGATTATCGTAATAATTCTTGTAATCACCGGAAGTGACAGAGGCTAACCATTCTTCATTAGTTAAATACCAATCAACTGTCTTAGCCAGTCCTTCTTCAAATTGCAAAGATGGCTTCCACCCTAACTCATTTTGAAGTTTGGAAGAATCAATGGCGTAACGCAAATCATGTCCGGCACGATCTTTTACGAAAGTAATAAGTTGCTCACTGGTACCCATAGGCCGATTTAATTTGCTATCCATAATCTGACACAATAAACGGATTACAGCAATATTTGTCCATTCGTTATGGCCACCTATATTGTAAGTTGTTCCATTTTTCGCTTGATGAAAAATAACGTCAATAGCTGAAGCATGATCTTCTACATACAACCAATCGCGAACATTTTCTCCTTTCCCATAAATTGGCAATGGCTTGTTATTCTTGATATTATTGATGCAAAGTGGAACCAATTTCTCAGGAAAGTGATTGGGTCCATAATTATTAGAGCAGTTGGAGATAACACATGGCATATTGTAAGTGTCAAAATAAGCTCTTACAAAATGGTCACTACTTGCTTTTGATGCAGAATAAGGACTATGTGGGTCGTATGAAGTTGTTTC
>Ga0315903_10009065_pt1 | contig 12106 bp, 11 predicted proteins | sample LakEriMetagenome_7_FD_203524 | JGI IMG/M metagenome (GOLD analysis project Ga0315903, IMG submission 203524) | Freshwater fungal communities from buoy surface, Lake Erie, Ohio, United States - Buoy 2 MA119 | ecosystem: Environmental > Aquatic > Freshwater > Lake | place: USA: Lake Erie, Ohio...
TTTTCAAATCGATACTATTTTGGCTATTCTGAGAAATTCATTGTCCATAGCTGGATGTTTTTTGGTCGCTTCTGTAAACGGTGTGTCCACGATCTCTCCGTTTCGGATACCGACCATGACACCAGTTATACCTGCCATCAGATACTCCACTGCAGATACACCAAGTCGGGTTCCCAAAATACGATCGGAAGCGGAAGGGCTGCCGCCTCGCTGAACGTGTCCCAGCACTGTTACTCTCGTATCAAAATGAGGATCGAGCTTTTTGACCTCCTCGGCAATCCGGACAGCTCCCCCGGCATCATCGCCTTCGCAAACGATCACAATACTGGAAGATTTCTGCGATTTCTCACCTTTTCGGAGTAATTCCACCAATTGCCCGACGTCTGTTTTCTCCTCAGGCAGCAGGATGGACTCAGCACCTCCTGATATACCAGACCACAAGGCAATATAACCGGCATCACGGCCCATTACTTCAACAAAAAACAAGCGATCGTGAGAAGCTGCAGTGTCTCGAATTTTATCAATAGCCTCTACGGCGGTATTGACTGCCGTATCGAAGCCCAGGGTAAAGTCGGTTCCAAAAAGATCGTTATCAATTGTTCCGGGAATTCCTACCACCCGGATGCCGCATTCATCAATTAAAACATTTGCCCCCCGGAAAGTACCGTCTCCTCCGATCGCAATCAGGGCATCTATATTGTGTTTTTTAAGGTTTTCTATGGCTCTCATACGGCCTTGCCTGTGCATGAACTCCTCACTTCTGGCCGATTTAAGAATGGTTCCGCCCCTTTGAATGATATTGCTGACGGAACGTGCATTCAACGGTACCATGTCATCCTCAATCATGCCCTGGTAACCACGCATGATTCCGGTAATCCTGATGCCGTTACCGACTGCCGCCCTGACCGATGCCCTGATGCAGGCATTCATCCCGGGACTGTCGCCTCCGGAAGTGAAAACAGCCAAATGACGAATCTCCGACTTCATTGAAATTGAAATTTACAGCGAAAATAAACTTTCCTCCGTGGTAAATGGCAGGATTAGAACTTAATTATCAGCCCTGCTTTACAGGAGTTTCCTGATGTCGGGGATTCGTTTGCAAAGAAGTACCGTTTTTCTTAAGTTTGCATGATGGCATTAGTTTGTTTGCTAACGAAACCGATGAAAACATCCAAACACCTCTTGCAATTTACGTTCTGTTTGACAGTTTGTTTGCTGATGTCAATGAATGCATTGGCACAATCAAAAAGACCTGAAGCAAATGCCTCCGGGACTTCGCTTCAGTCAACAAATCCTAATGACCTGAAGCCCGCTACCGGAAGAGCCTGCAAACCAGCTACGCGTTCCAACCCCTATTCCATCAGCAAAAAAAACTTTGATCAGCTTCCTGCCGACAGACAGCGATTCGTTCTCGACAACTCACACAAATACACTATCACCGACTGATAATCTGCAAATTATGAAATTCAAATTTACTCACCTCCTTCTATTCTTTCTGCCTTTTATTCCGGTGGCAGCAACTGCCCAGACACAGCTCGTTACTGACGGCGGATTTGAGACAGGTCCCGGAGGTACAGCCTGGACTCAATCATCAACCAATTTCGGAACTCCCATCTGTAACCTTCCATCGTGCGGAGCCGGAACAGGAACCGGATCACTGAACGGAAACTACTGGGCATATTTCGGTGGATTTCCGGGTGGAGTGGAAACCGGAACCGTCTCTCAGTCTTTTGTCATTCCATCGGGAGGAACTGCCATACTTTCCTTTTGGCTTGAAATGAGCCGTTGCGACAGTCCTCAGGATTTTCTTCAGGTAAAAATGGACGGAAACGTCATTTTTACTGCTGACGGATCCAACGCACTTTGCGGAATCACCGGGTATTCACTGCAAAACGTCAATATCTCTGCATATGCAGACGGCAATTCTCATACGCTTGAGTTTACCTCTACTACCTTTTCAGCCACTGGCGATGTTTCTAACTTCTTTGTTGACGATGTATCGGTAATTCACACCGGAGGAACCGGCGGTTGCCCGAACATTTTGACTGATGGCAGTTTCGAACAGGGGCCAACAGGAACTGCCTGGACACAAGCCTCCACCAGTTTTGGCACTCCTGTATGCAGTGCTGCTAATTGCGGATTCGGATCCGGTACCGGACCCAGAACGGGAACTTACTGGGCCTGGTTTGGCGGATTGGCAGGCGGGGTAGAAACCGGTTCTGTTTCTCAGTCTTTTATATTTCCTTCCAATGATTCCATCACTCTCAAGTTTTATCTCGAAATTCCTCTGTGCGATGGCCCTCAGGATATTCTTAATGTGACTGTAGATGGCAATTCAGTGTTTCAGGTAAACGGTGGCAGTGCATTGTGCGGAGCAGCAGGATACACCCTGCAGTCAGTTGATCTCTCGTCTTATGCTGATGGTAATTCACACACCATCACTTTCAATGTCAATACTGTTTCAGCCAACGGAACAGAAACCAATTTCTTTGTAGACGATATTTCCGTTATCAGTTGTCCTAACAGCTCCATCGGCGAAAATCCAAATTCCATCCAATTCCATATTGCACCTGTTCCCGCATCAGACTACGTTAATTTCAGAATAGACAGACTAACCGGAAAAGAATCCAAGATTTCCGTCAGCAACTATCTTGGACAGCGCTTTCATCAGATTGCCATACCGGCATCAGGCAGCTCGTTCGCAGGAAAAATTGAAACCGGTGCCTGGCCCAAAGGGATTTACCTGATTACGGTAGAAAATGAATTCGGAATATCAGCTCACAAAAAGCTTGTCATCCAGTAATCTACCAGTCTCAATTCAAAAGGCTGCCATCAAATGGCAGCCTTTTGAATTTTTACCAACAGTTCTTTCGATGAAAAAATCAAATGAAAGCAAATCTGATCTGAAGTTCACTTTTTTTCAGGATGTTTTTGATGTGGTCAGACTCATTCCGAAAGGCCGGGTGACTACCTACGGGGCTATTGCCAAGTACCTCGGAACAGCGAGGTCGTCGAGAATGGTTGGCTGGGCGATGAACAGTTCACATGGTCAAAAACCACCGGTTCCGGCTCAGCGTGTTGTAAACAGAAATGGAATGCTGACCGGCAAGCATCATTTTGGAAAACCTGATGAAATGCAAAAACTGCTTGAAATGGAAGGTATCAGAGTTGAGAACGATCAAATAGTAGATTTCAAAGAACTTTTCTGGGATCCTTCAAACGAATTGACTCCATAAGTATTTCTTAATTTTGCACAGTTAAAAACTGCATTCAGCAAAGTTTGTTTTAACTGTAAACCCTTTTCAAAAAAATCCACCATGAGTATTACAAAAGAGCAAGTGCTTGAAGCCTTGAGTCACGTTGAAGAACCGGATCTGAAAAAAGATCTGGTCACCCTTAATATGATCCGTGATGTTGCCATCGACGGCAAAAAAGTATCCTTTACGGTAGTACTCACCACCCCTGCCTGTCCGCTGAAAGCCCTGATCGAACGAGCCTGTATCAATGCGATCGTTCATTTCGTTGAACCGGAAGCTCAGGTATCGGTTCATATGACGGCCGATGTTACCTCCAAACGCACAGCGGAAAACACACTGTTACCCGGAGTGAAAAATATCATCGCAGTTGCTTCCGGAAAGGGTGGGGTCGGCAAATCCACCGTTGCCGTTAATCTGGCGGTGGCACTGGCACAAACCGGAGCCAAAGTAGGTTTGATTGACGCCGATATTTACGGCCCCTCACTGCCAATCATGTTTGGAGTGGAAAATGAACAGCTGTTCGTTAACGAAAGAGACGGTCGGCAATTCATGGTTCCTGTGGAAAAGTTCGGTGTCAAAATGCTTTCCATCGGTTTTATGGTTGATCCTGATCAGGCCATCGTTTGGCGGGGACCCATGGCCTCAAAGGCTTTGCGACAACTTTTCTCAGATGCCGACTGGGGCGATTTAGATTATATGCTTATTGATCTTCCTCCCGGCACAGGTGATATTCACCTCACCCTGGTGTCGGCGGTACCTGTTACCGGTGCGGTAGTAGTTTCTACACCTCAGAAAGTAGCACTCGCTGATGCCAGAAAAGGTATTGGAATGTTCCGCCTCGATAATATCAAAGTGCCTGTTTTGGGATTGGTAGAGAATATGGCCTGGTTTACACCCGCTGAGTTGCCGGAAAGCAAATATTTTATTTTTGGGAAAGAAGGTTGCAAAAATCTGGCTTCCGAACTGAATGTACCATTCCTCGGTCAAATACCTTTGGTACAGAGTATTTGTGACAGCGGTGACAGCGGCTCTCCGGTGGTGTTGGATGAAAACTCTCCCGCCTCACTTGCATTCATGACTGTAGCCGGAAACCTTGCACAACAGGTGGCCATCCGCAATGCCACCATGCAACCAACTCTTCCGGTTCAGGCCGCAGGTTATTGATGTTAAAACAACGAATGATATTGACTATTTTCGCAGCATGAATCCGAACGATCCAGCACTGATCACCAGAATTGAAAACGCACTTGATTCCATCAGGCCTTATCTGCAGGCTGATCAGGGGAATGTTTCATTTGTTGAGGTGACTGATGATATGATTGTCCGGCTTGAACTGCTTGGTTCCTGCAGTTCCTGTTCCATGAGCAGCATGACCCTCAAAGCCGGAATTGAGCAGACTTTACTGAAAGCCATTCCGGAACTGAAAGGTGTTGAAGCTGTAAACGGAGAATTGTAACCACCCCGTTTTTCTACTTTGAACTCAGAAATTTTGAGATTTTCTCGAAGTAAATGTTTTTGTCAGTTGAAAAATTATCTGCGTTCGCAGGACTGTTTTTTACTACATAAACTTCACTCACCCCTTTAATACTTTTAACATCAGAAGGACCAACGATCGGATCCTGGGCTGAAATAATCACCAGAACCTGCTTCAATGGGCCTTTAGGTTTGTCGAAGGCATAAATGGGCTCATGGTTCTTGTCGAAACCAAATGGCATGGTTACATCTTTACCACTGCGCTCTTTTATTTTCGATTTCATTCCTTCCAGACTGGTCCATGGGCCATCGGCAATGATGCGTTTGGTTTCCGGACGATTGGCCCCGACACCGATTGAGAGACCAGCCCCGATATTCAGACCGTAAAGATCAAATTTGGTAATGGCTCTGGATTTTCTGAGATGATCCAAAACCGCATTCAGATCGGTGATGAACTGAGGATAAATAAAGAGATCCGGATCAATTTTGAAATCGCTGCTCGCTCCGTAACCACGGTAATCATAAGTGGCCACATTATAACCCGCCGATAGGAACGAGTTGACAATTTCAAGATTGTCGGCCATGTTCCCGTCTCCACTTCCGGAAATCACCACCCAGTTGGGTGATTTCTTGGCGAGCTCAAAGAACCATGCATTGAGCATAGCGCCATCTGAAGTTTTTACTTTCTCTTCCTTGTATTGCATTCCGAATTTATCCGGAGTCACTTTGTATTCCCTTGAAGGATTTAATGCAACAACATTCAAAGCAGTCACCAGCAAAATGGTGATGGAAAGGATGAATCTGATCATGATAGTTTATTCTTGGTGGGTATGCTCATTTAACGCTGACAAAAATATATTATTTCAAAACGGAAGGTTCGATTTTTTATCCACAAAACTTACATCTATTTTATTGTTTTTCAATGAGCTTCAATTGTTAACAATTTGCCCTGTTTTTATGTTAAAATCATGACAATTAGTTTGACTCATTGACTCAAACATTCTCTAAATTTAACCGTAAAAGCAACCAAATTCCAGCCTGATGAAAAACCTGAAATATATTTTGACCTCATTGATCTTAATTGTCTTTTCCGGAAACGCCTTTGCACAAGGAGGCGAAAAGATCAATCTTTATCTTCATAAGATAATGAATGACAATGAGATGCAGCAAAAACAGATCAATCTGCTGGTGCAAGGTGATGTGTCATTTATCAAAGGCTTTGCAGAAAGCCATTCAGGAGTTTTCAGGTATTCGGTTGCGGATATTGCGACCATCAAAATTCCGGTCAGTGCTATCAGGAATCTCATGGCATTTGCCCAGGTTAAAAGAATTGAAAGTCCGGTCAACAATTATACTGTCATGAACGACTCTACCAGATCCACGGTGAGAGCCAATGATGTTCACGCCGGCCTGCCTCCACTTCCGCAGGGTTACAACGGAGCGGGTGTAGTTGTTGGAATCATTGATACAGGAGTTGATCTTACCCATCCCGATCTGCAGGATAGCCTCGGAAACACCCGCATTAAATTCCTCTGGGATCAAAGACTGCCTGCTGCTTCCAATACGCCTTCCTATGGTTATGGTCAGGAGTGGAACAACACTGAAATTGATGCCGGACTAGCTGCTGCCTCCAACGATGTACAATGGTTTGGCCATGGCACCCACGTATCAGGTATCGCGGCAAGCGATGGCAGCGCCAACGGAAAAAACAAAGGTATAGCTCCCGCAGCCGATCTGATTGAAGTGGCTTTTGATTTTTATAACACTACTGACCCCACTTACATTGATGCCGTCGATTATATATTCACCAAAGCTCAACTGCTGGGCAAACCCTGCGTGATCAACGCCAGTCTGGGCGATTATTACGGATCACATGACGGATACGATCTTCAATCACAAATGATCAGCGCATTGCTCAATCAGCAATCCGGTCGTGTGATGGTGGCTGCCGCCGGTAATGCAGGCACTATTCCGTTTCACTTAGGCTATACCGTTACCTCCGATACCTCCTGGACCTGGATGCGTCATAACCCTGCCTACCAGTCCAACTACTTCCAGGTATGGGGTGATACTTCCGATTTTAAATTCACCAATCTCGCTATCGGTGCTGACGTAAATACCACTACTGCTTCTTTCAGAGGCAGAACGGCTTTCCGAAACATCTTTTATAACCTGGGTGTTTTCCGTCAGGATACCATATTCAGTCCTTCCGGAAACCGCCTGGCTATTGTACAGTCTTATGGAAGCATCCAGGGGCCTGCCTATCTGTACGAAATCAACATTGTGCCTGATTCATCCTCCTATCAATGGCGGCTGATGACCACCGGAGCCGGAAAATTCGATATCTGGAAATTTTATGACGGAACCGGTCAGCCGGGATATGTAAACACCAACCTGCCTGCCGCATCAATCGTTCCCGAAATCATACACTACAAATTACCTGATTCACTCTCCACCATTGTCAGCGGATTCAACTGCCTGGAAAATGTGATCTCAGTGGGCAACTTCGGTAACCGTAAGTCATATGTTGACTTTAATGGCAACACCTACACCGACAATAATGTAACTCGCGGACAGATCATCACCAACTCCAGCTGGGGCCCAACTCGTGACGGCCGGATCAAACCTGATATTTCCGCTCCCGGAAGCATCACTTTGTCTGCTGGTCAGCTTTCACTGATGGCCATCTGGCAATCACAACCCGGCAACGTGGTCAAGATTGCGGAAGGCGGGTTTCACTTCCGTGACGGCGGAACCAGTTCATCTGCGCCTGTAGTAGCAGGAATCGCGGCACTTTATCTGGAACAAAATCCGACTGCAACCGCCATGCAGGTCAAAAATGCCATCCTGAATTGTGCCGTACAGGACACTTTCACCGGAACCAATCTTCCTAATGTCATCTGGGGTCACGGAAAAGCGGACGCCTTCAATACTCTGACCAATTGTGCACTGACATCATTGCAGGAAAACAACAATCCTGTTTCATTTATCAATTTATATCCGAACCCTGTGAGTGCCGGCGAATTTATCAGCATCAGATTCAATAAATCATCAGGCAGAGCGACACGTCAGATAGTCATTTCTGATGCCCTTGGAAGAGTTGTGCAGCAACTGGAAGCCTCTGACAACGGGGCTATGGAAATCTCTACAAAAGGAGTTCGTTCCGGGGTGTATGCCGTTTCGCTGATCGAAGATGGAAAAATCAGCAAAGCAGGCCGATTGACTGTTCTTGAGTAAAGCTCAGGCGCTTCATACAGTACTCAGAAAACAATCTGCTCGCTGAATCGCAATTTTCTTCTGAACAGAAATTTGCCAATAACGATTTCACCCCGAATGGATAAAGACTCCTTTTTCCCTCCTAAAAATTCCGCCAGTCCTGCACCCGCTATTGCCGAAAGATCCGCATAGGATGGCTGAAGTTTTACAGGCAGCGTGGCTGTTCCTTTTCGGGGAATTCGCAAATGACGTTCAATACTGATTCCTGCCAGATTTTTTTCACCCAGACCAAGACTGACATCCACACTTTTTAGAGTCACTCCAAATCCGTTAGGATTCATCACATCAACATCAAAAAGTATTGATGGTTGCTGAACATTCATATCCGTTCGCACACGGTCCAGCTTTCTCACCTCAACCGGCTTGATCACCATACAAGACGACACAAACAGCGAAACGAGAAACAATGACGCAAATAAGTTGGTCTTCATCAATTAATTAAAATGGTTTTAAAATTCCCGGCAAAGAATATTATAAGCACACTGATTTCAGAATTGTACAATTACCGATTCATCAACCACCAAAGTAATCAACATTTATCAGTCAATATTACTTCGTTCTCACCTTATCCCATTTCTTAAATTGCCATTCTGTGGTAGCTGTGGATATGTGATTCCCCTGCACATCAAAAATACTGGTGTTCAGCTCAACCAACACAGAGTCGTTGGTTAATAGCGGTTGCCGGATTTTATCTCTTACAAATGCTTCTGAAACCTCCTGGGAAGCGAAAACATGACTTTTGGCCTGATAATGATACTCCATATTCAGCCGCTTGAGAATGATCCGGTAATCTTTCTCCGATATCCTGCCCAGCATGGCAAGTCCGGCGGTAAATTCACTCAGCGTGGCCAGTCCGCAGGCATGAATGCTATTCACATGATTGCGGTTGATCCTGTGATTCGGGAGTTTTATTTTAGCAAAACCCGGTCTTATTTCAACAATATTAAAATGATGTGGCCTGTTGAATGGTATCGCATAAGCAGCGGCAGTGTTCAGCAACATTCTGCTGAACCATGAGTGCTCAGACTTCCTGATCAGATTTTGAATTCTGGACATAAGTTGAATATTATGAATTTGAAATTTGGCGCAGATGATTCAGTGATTCCTCCATTTCCTTTTCCATTGCATGAATGATTTCAGAGCAAGACTTGATATCACTGATCAGTTCGACAGATTTTCCGGCGCACCAGAGATTCGCATAGTTACCTGGCTTAACCGCCTGCTCCAGCTTTTTCATTCCCCGGATCTGCACCAGCATTTTAAAATACTTTTTAGTGGTACTGTTCTTACTCAGCAACCGTTCAATGAAATTCTGCCGGTAACCGATTTTTTTAGCATAAGGAGTATTGATAATAGTGCATGGTGTGCCCGACAACTTATCGGTCATAACAATATCATCCATACCGGAAGTAACGATGGCGTTCTTGTAGGCGTCACTGACAGCTGCTTCGCGTGAAGCAATAAACCTTGTTCCTACTGAAACGCCGGATGCACCCAGAGCCAGCATGGAAACAATTCCATCACCACCGGCAATGCCACCGGCTCCTATGACCGGGATTGTGGGAAACTCCTTCCTCAATGAAGGCACCAGGACTGTCAGAGGATTCGGTCCGGCATGACCTCCGGCACCCTGCCCTACCGCAATGAATCCATCACAATCCAAAGAAGCGCATTTGGCGGCGTGCTCCAGATTGGTGACATCGCAATAAACCCTGGCACCATAAGCATGGGCTTCCCTGATGACCTCTCCCGGATTACCCAGGGAAGTAATATAAAAAGGAACTTTTTCCTGAATACAGATTTCAAGGTGTTTTTTGTAAAGCGGATTTGATTTCTGCACAATGAGATTCACGCCAAAACTGCCCCCTCCGGAAGAAGATTTGAGGCGTGTGTTCAGACTTTGTAAAACAGCTTCAAGTTCCCCCTTACCCCTGTAATTCAAAGTAGGAAATACTCCCATGATCCCGTGATCGATGGCGGCTGTTGTCATAGCTTCGTTGGTCACCAGAAACATAGGTGCCATGATCACCGGCAGACGGACACCGGTTTGTTGTGTGAATTCTGTATGAATTTCCATAATAAAAGAATCAAATATCAGCTATCCAATCCAAACTTAGTGTAAAATTCCCTTATTTTGTTTGCGTTAGAAACTTACAGCGCTCACCGTTATGGAAGTAACCAGATTATTCGACCTCATACCTCATCAGCTGGCCAAGAGGCCGCTTGAAGTAGCCTTTGCAGGCAAAGAAAATGGTGCATGGAAGACCTATTCCAGTCATGATTTTAAAAACATGGTAGACGATATCAGTTATGGACTGATGGCCAAGGGAGTTGGAAAAGATGATAAAATTGCCATAATATCCAATAACCGACCCGAATGGAATTTCGCCGACCTGGGCATTCTTCAAACCGGTGCTGTGGATGTTCCCATCTACCCTACCATCAGTTCCCATGACCTGAAATTTATTTTGGAAGACGCTCAGGTTAAGTTCATCTTTGTTTCCTCTGAAGAGCTTTTTGCCAAAGTGAACGAAGTGGCTTCTCAGCTAAGTCCTCAGCCCGGAATTTATACATTCAACAAGGTTGCTGGAGCTTCGCACTGGACAGAACTGCTGGAAACCGGTAAGCAAAACCGTGATGAAGCAAGGCTGAATGCCATGAAGGCTGCCATTGGAAGTCATGATCTGGCTACTTTGCTTTATACCTCCGGCACCACCGGCAACCCTAAGGGTGTAATGCTGTCACATCACAACCTGGTCAGTAATTTTATCTCGGTTAGAGAACTGCCTCCTGTTCATGCCGGCGATAAGGTACTGAGCTTTCTGCCTCTCAATCACATTTATGAGAGAATGCTGACCTACCTGTACATGTACCTGTGTTCATCCATCTATTATGCAGAAAATATGGATACCATCGGTGACAATATCCGCGAAGTACACCCCGTGGCTTTTTCAGCTGTTCCTCGTCTGATTGAGAAAGTTTACGACAAAATTGTATCCAAAGGCGCCGAGCTCACCGGAGTCAAAAAAGCGCTTTTCTTCTGGGCACTGGAGCTGGGACTGCAATATGATCCGAATGTCGACAAGGGGGCCTGGTACAATTTTCAACTGAAGATGGCCAACAAAATCATCTTTACCAAATGGCGTGAAGCCCTGGGAGGTAACCTGAAAGCCATTGTATCGGGGGGTGCCGCTCTCAATCCCAAACTGGCCAGGGTTTTTTGGGCAGCACAGATTCCTGTACTCGAAGGATATGGCCTTACCGAAACTTCACCGGTGATCAGCGTTAATACCCTTGAACCTAACGGTATGGGCATAGGAACTGTTGGCCGGGTGATCGACGGTGTGACTGTGAAAATTGCCGATGACGGTGAAATACTTTGCAAAGGCCCCAACCTGATGCTCGGTTATTACAAACGACCCGACTATACCGCCGAAGTGATTGACAGTGACGGATGGTTTCATACCGGCGACATCGGCGAAATGGTGGGCGATAAACTGAAAATCACCGACCGGAAAAAGGAGATTTTCAAAACCTCAAGCGGAAAATACATTGCACCGCAGTATATTGAGAATAAACTGAAAGAATCGCGGTTCATTGAACAAGCCATGGTGATCGGCGAAAACGAAAAATTCGCAGCTGCCCTGATCGTCCCCGCGTTCGCCTTTATCCGCGACTGGGCCCAGAGAAAAGGTCTGAAAGCCGGCACCAATGATGAAATCGCTTCCAGCACGGAAATCAAAAACCGTATCATGGAAGAGGTTGAAGAAGTCAATAAATCGCTTGGAAAACACGAAACCATCAAGAAAATTGAGCTGCTGGCTGCAGAGTTTTCGATTGAAAAGGGCGAAATGACCCCAAAACTGAGTCTGAAACGGAAAGTGATCATGAATGCCAATCGGGAAAAGGTGGAAAGAATCTACTCTGAAAGCTGAACCTTAAGAAATTTTAAACATCAGGCCGGTAACTTATCCGGCCTGACCTTTTTTCCATACTTTTGAGCAGGTTGGGAATATGCCGTCTCAACAACGGTTTCCAACACAGTTATCAGCCTATTTTTGATTTCACATGAAGAGAACCATTAAGAAAGTGGCCGTCCT
>Ga0315903_10009071_pt1 | contig 12102 bp, 10 predicted proteins | sample LakEriMetagenome_7_FD_203524 | JGI IMG/M metagenome (GOLD analysis project Ga0315903, IMG submission 203524) | Freshwater fungal communities from buoy surface, Lake Erie, Ohio, United States - Buoy 2 MA119 | ecosystem: Environmental > Aquatic > Freshwater > Lake | place: USA: Lake Erie, Ohio...
TTGTTATGGTAGTTTTTTCTAATATAACTTTTATATTTTTAATTGCTAAGGATTTACTAAAAATACTCTCCTCTGTTTCATTGTGGATAGCGTTGATAATTGCTCTTTTTTTACCATTTATTTGAACCACCACATTAAATTCATCTTTTTTTAATGATTCATTATCAAATTTAGGCCACTCCTGAATAGCAAGATCTGTTTTTTTTGTAATTTTTTCCCAGCATTCATTTGCAATATAAGGAATAAAAGCTGAGATAATTATTAAATATTTTTTAAAAACATCAATTAAACTATTTTTATCAACCTCTAATTTTTCAATTTCATCATTAATAAGATTTAAAAAGGTATATAATTTTGCAACAGCAACATTCATTTGAAATTTTTCAACACACTCTGAAATTTCTTTTACTAAAATATCAACTTTAATTGAAAAATTTTTATCAAAATTTTCGTTTGTCTTTTGATAAGATGATATTTTTTCACCTGTTCGAAAAATTTTTTGGATATATTTATAAGCCCCTTGAATACCACTATCGCTCCATTGAATGTCACGATCTGGAGGACTGTCCGATAAGATAAACCATCTTACTGCATCGGAGCCATAAATTTTTATAATGTCATCGGGATCTACAATATTTTTCTTTGATTTTGACATTGCTTGACCATCTCCCTTTAAAACTTTTAAGTTATTTTCTAAAAAGTATTTTCCACCCTCAAATTTTACATCCTTTGGAAATACCCATTCTCCTTTTTCAGTTTTAAAGGTTGGATGGCAAACCATTCCTTGAGTAAAAAGATTTTGAAATGGCTCTGAAAATTTAAATTTAAATTCATCTTTTAAAGCAAGGGTAAAAAACCTTGAGTATAAAAGATGCAAAATTGCGTGTTCAACACCGCCAATATATTGATCAACGGGCATCCAATAATTAACATCCTCTTCATTAAAGGGATGATTTTGTTCGAGGGGAGAACAAAATCTTAAAAAATACCAAGAGGAGTCAACAAAGGTATCAAGAGTATCCGTTTCACGGATAGCCTTCATTCCAGTTTCTGAGCACTTCGTATATTTCCATGTCGGATGGTTTTCTAAAGGATTTCCGGGTTTACTAAAATCAATGTCTTCAGGAAGAGTAACAGGCAAATCTTTTTCAGGAACAGGAATAATTTTACCATCTTCACGGTAAAGAATTGGAATAGGGCACCCCCAATATCGCTGCCTTGATATTCCCCAGTCTTTTAATCTGTAAATTGTTTTAGAATTTCCAATTTTTTTATCTTCAACAATTTTAGTTATTTTTTTCTTTGCCTCATTAACGCTAAGATCATTTAAAAAATCAGAATTAATTATAAAACCATCTTCCACATAAGCCTCATCTTTAATTTTTATGTCTTGCGATTTAACAGGTGATACAACAGGCAAAACCTCTAATTTGTATTTTAAGGCGAACTCAAGATCTCTTTGATCATGGGCAGGGCAGCCATAAATTGCACCTGTGCCATAATCCATAAGTATGAAATTACTCACATAAATTGGTAGTTTTTTATCTTTAATAAATGGATGATGGACAAAGTAAGCAGTTTTAAATCCTAATTTTTCATTCTTCGATAATGAAGACTCAATTGCGATATTTTTAAGTGCTTCATTTTTAAATTTTAAAAAACTTTCATCGCTTTCAAAAAATTTAGTGAATGGATGATCAGGAGCAATTGCAATAAAGGACGCACCAAAAATTGTATCTGGTCGAGTTGTAAAAATTTTTATTTTTTCTTTATTATTTGTTAAAAAATCTATCTCGCATCCGATGGATTTTCCAATCCAGTTTTTCTGCATTAACTTAACTTTTTCAGGCCACCCTTTTAAATTTTCAAGAGATTCTAAAAGCTCATCTGAATATTTTGTTATATTTAAAAACCATTGACTTAATTTTTTTTTCTCAACGATTGCTCCAGACCTCCAACCTTTACCATCAATGACTTGCTCATTTGCAAGCACAGTATGATCGATGGGGTCCCAGTTTACATAACTTTCCTTTTTATAAACTAGACCTTTTTTAAAGAAGAAAGAAAAAAGAGTTTGTTGTTGTTTGTAGTAATTTTTATCACAAGTTGAAACTTCTTTATCCCAATCAATAGAAAGGCCAAGGCGTTGTAATTGACTTTTCATTATAGAAATATTTTTTTTGGTCCAAACTGCAGGGTGAAGTTTATTTTGAATTGCAGCATTTTCTGCAGGAAGACCAAAAGCATCCCAGCCCATGGGATGAAGGACATTATAACCATTCAATCTTTTAAAATTAGCGATCACATCACCTAAGGTATAATTTCGAACATGACCCATATGAATATTTCCTGAAGGATAAGGAAACATTTCAAGACAATAAAATTTTTTACCTAAATTTTTTTTAGTTTTGAATATTTGATTTTTTTCAAAGAAAGTTTGCCACTTATTTTCTACGACTAAAGGATTATAATTTTCCATCCCTTAAAAACTATTTTTTCTCTTTTTTAGCTTCTTCAATCTTTAAAGAGCGTGCAGAGGCAATAATGCTTTCCTTTATAGAGTTTGCAAAATTTTGATCTAGAGTAGAGTTTGAACAACGTTCCAAAGTTTCACAGATTTTTTTATGAGCTGTTATTTTAACAGAATCAGATCTTAACTCATTATTTAAAAATTGAACTGAAATCTTTATTTGCTCTTTGGGATTGTTAGTTTGGGAATACCAGTCATAAATTATAACCCCACCACTATAATCTGCGTTAAGTAAGGGCAAGAAATCTAAAGATTTAAGTGTTGCTCTCCACAAAACATTGGATGTTCCAAACTCAAAGTTTGTACCAGAACTGCCTTTACCAATATCTCCAAATATACCTCCACCTCTAGCAGCAAATTCCCTAGCCTTTTTTGTCTGATCTGTTTCAATAATTACTTTTTCCCCTGTTATTGGGTCAGTTTTTGAGCAATTATTTAGAAGAGGTATAAAAATTATAAAAATAAACAATTTTATTGGGTTTTTGATAATAATTTTTAAGAAATTCATAAAATCTGAAATTTTTATCATAAAAATCTAATAATATAACATAAATATACTGTTGCAAAAATAACACAAATATAAACAATATTTTCATATTATCTACTATTTTAGGCAAAAAAATATCAAAAAATATAGAAAGTGAATGTTAATTAAAAATTATTTAATTAACAAATTACTAATAACAAAAAGGAAAAGTAATGAAAAAACTAATGTTAACAACAGCTATAGCTTCAGTATTAACATCTGCTGCAATAGCTCAAACATCAATAACCGGTGAATTAAGAATAAACTGGAAAGATGTCTCTGCAAGCAAAGGTCTAACACCTTCTGCTTCTGGAACAAAAGATACATCATATGGTTTTGGTGCTGAACAACAAATCAACATACAAAACAAAGGTAAATTAAAAATTGGCGGCCTTGATTATGCTGCTGGTTTTGCAATTGAGAATGATGGAGAACAAACTGGTACTTTATTTAATGAAAATGTTTACATAGATCTTACAAATGCAAGTTCTGGTACAACAATTTCATTTGGTAGAGATCACATTCAAAGATCAGACTCAGATCGTTCAGCTACGAACTTAGTTGGTTTTACACCAAATGAACTATCTCAAACAGGTAATGGTACAAACCAAGGAACTCGTTTTGCTCAAAACCTTGGACCTGCTGCATCTCAACAAATGGGTATTGCTTTAGTACAAGCGATTCCTAATATTGGAACTTTTTCTGCGAATTACGTTCCAAACAATGCTGCACCATCTGTTGGTAGCTTTACACAATTAACTACATCTGCATCAACAACCGGTACAACAGTAACTGGTACTGGTACTCTTGTGGTGAATGCTAGTAACGTGGGTACTTCTTCATCCGAAGCTGTAAACGCTAACACAACAGCTGCTTACGAAGTAGGCTTTGTTGGAAGTTTAGGTGTAAAAGGTTTAGAAGTTGCTTATTTCAAATCTGAAAATAACGACTTTGCAAACACTTGGCTTAATGGAGCTGTAAAAGCTGAAGCAGTAAACTATGGAGCTAAATACAATTTTGGTAGTTTCACTGTGGGAGCTAACAAAAAGAAATATAATCCAGAAGCTGCAACTTTAATTGAAAATAAAGAAACAGCTTATGCTGCCGCTTACGCAATTAACCCTGATTTATCAATTGGTGTGTTATATGCAAAAGCCGAGCAAGGTGGCGGTGCTGGAGCATCAAATATAACTGTAGATCAAAAAATTAAGGCAGTTAACTTAGGTTACAACTTAGGTCCAGTAGCTTTAGCAGCAGGTTATGCTAAAAACGAAGACGCTAATGGATTTGCAGGTGCTGATAATGATATTTTCATGATCAGACTACTAGGAGCGTTTTAATTTAAGTTTTTATAAAACTTAATTATACTAAGTAAAAAACCCACCTATTTAATTATAGGTGGGTTTTTTTATGCCTATAAAGTTATTAAAGATTTAATTCCAATCGAATCACATCTAGTAAGGTTGATTAATTTTATATTTTTTGAGTTTATTCCACCTAAAGCACAAATTTTATTTTTCCAATTTTGAGTAATAAGATTAAATCTTATTGGATTGAGTATTTGATTATAAGTGTATTTAGAATTATAAAATATAGGCGATAGCATTATAATTGAACAATTCTGCTTATTTTTTATAAAATATTCTAGTTGGTTGTGTGCAGAACCAATTACTAATAAATTTTTTACCGCTTGAACATTATTTATTAACTTTTTATTTTTACTAGTTAAAAATATTCCATTAGCCTTATGCTTTATTGCAAGCTTTACATTATCTTTAACATAAAAAGGAATTTGATTTTTTTTTGCAAATTTTAAAATTAAATCTGAAATATTTCTGATAATAATGATATGTATTTTTTTTCTTTGATTTTTTAATTTAAGTATATTGTCAATTATTTTATCGTTGAGTTGTTCAATAAATATATAATAATCAAATTTATTGTTCATTAACATTTTATTATATGAATTATTTAAATAATTATAAAACTATAAAAGAAGAGGTAAGTAAATTAACAAATAAGACCAATTTAATAATTGTAACTAAAAATCAATCTTTTGAGAAAATTCTTCCATTTATTAATAATGGACATCTTCACTTTGGCGAAAACAAAGTTCAAGAAGCAAAATTGAAATGGAATAATATTCTCAATAATAAAAAAAATATCAAATTACATCTGATAGGTAAGCTGCAGTCTAATAAAGCAAAAGATGCATTTGGTTTGTTTGATTTTATTCATACCCTGGATAGTGAAAAATTAGCTAAAATTTTATCTGGTTTGGAAAAAGTATCTGCAAAAAAAATACATTATTTTATTCAGATTAATATCGGCAACGAAATACAAAAAAACGGAATTGATTATTTACTTGCTAGAGAATTTATAAATTTTTGTCGCAATGATTTAAATTTAAATATTGTTGGGTTAATGTGCATTCCACCTGTTAATTTAGATCCAATTCCATTCTTTAAAAAAATGCAAGAATTAAAACTAATAAATAATTTAAATGAGCTTAGCATGGGGATGTCTGTTGATTATAAACAAGCTATAAATTACGGGGCCACATATATTCGAATCGGTTCTGCAATATTTAAATAGTTTTTAACTTATTTTAATTTTAGTATTCTTTTTAATAGAAGATAATAGTTGTAAGAGATGATTTTTTTTTAGAGCAATACAGCCCTTCGTTTTTTGATAATTTTTTTTTGCAATATGTAAAAAAATTGCACTCCCTTTATTTTTAATTGTTGGATTAATGTTATAATTTATCACACAAACGATATCATAAAGATTATCTTTTCGATAAAGAGGTTCGTGACTAAGTGAACTCGGTAGATTAATTACTCTATTATAGTATTTACTATTAGTATCATCGCACCAGCCGATTTTCTTAGTTATTTCAATTTTTTTAAAATTTGCATTATTGATTTTGACTCTATCTGCTCTATAAAAAATTTTTAATATTCTATACAGTCCTCTTGGAGTAACGTTGTCCCCCTCTTTAATTTTCTTTTTTATTCCAGCCTTACCTAAAGCGCATTTAAATCGAAGGCTTTTATATTTTAAAATTCCAGATTTATTTATAATTATCATTGTTTATGTATTATATATGCTTTTATGAATAATATTCATTTAACTATTTTGGGGTCTTTACCATTTATAAAAATTTTAGATGAACTTGATTTTAGTAATATTTTAAACACAGTTGATCAACAAAGTGGCAAAGATAAACAAATTGAAGTTAAGATTTTATTTGTTGAAGATCTAAAGATAAAAGATGTTAAAAATTATTTATTAATAAATGAACCAATTATTTTGTTCCTTAAAAATAAAGACTTTATAAAAAGAAATAACTTAAATTTATTAGATTTTCACGTCAGTTTAGAACTGCCAATTGAGATTCTATCATTTAAAGAAATTTTAAATATTTTAATTACAAAATATAATTTTTTTAAAAAATCCAAGATTATTATAAAAAAATATGAAATTGACTCTAACGAGAGATCTATTGCTAAAGAAAATGTAAAAGTTAAATTGACTGAAAAAGAATTAGAATTAATTTTGGCGCTTCATAATAATAATGGTCTAAATAAATCTTTTTTACTTAAAAGTATTTGGAAGCATAGTCTCGATTTGGACACCCATGCTTTTGAAACTCACCTCCATCGTTTAAGAAAAAAAATTAATAAGAATTTTAATGATAAAAATTTTATAATTGAAAAAAATTCTCTCTATTATTTAATTAATTAAGTCTTGCGCCAACTTTTTGGATTATCTTTGCTGCAAGTTCTGAACCTGTTTGAAGACATTTTTTAATATTAGAATTATCTAAATATTCTTTAAAAAAACCTGATGCAAATAAGTCGCCCGCTCCTGTCAGGTCTTCAATTTTTTCAGTTTTAATACTTTCGCAGTTAATGATTTCGTTATTAAGAATAGCTAAACTTCCATTTTCACTTCTCGTTATAATAACAAGTTTATTAATTTTTTTTATTTCTTTAATACTATCTAATAAATTTTTTTTCTGCATTAATTCATTTATTTCATTTTCATTTCCAATAAGAATATTTAAGTCATTTATAAGTAGCTTATAAAAATCTTCTCTATGCCTGGTGACGCAAAAAATATCAGATAAACTCATTGCAATTTTAATATTATTTTCTTTTGCTAAGCTGATTACATGTTTAAACATTTCTTCACTCATTCCCTTATCCCAAAGATAGCCTTCCAAAAAAATGAGTTCATAATTTTTTATATCATCTTCATTAATATCATTCTTTGAAAGTTGAGAAGAAATTCCAAGGTAAGTGCACATGGTTCTTTCAGAGTCTGGTGTTATAAAAATAATTGATGCTCCAGTTGGTAAATTTTCATTCTTTTCAACATAAGGAAAATTAACATTTATTTTTTTAAGACTTTTTTTATAAATTTGTCCAAATTCATCTGCATTAATTTTTCCTACAAATGCTGAGTTTCCTTCAAGATAAGATATACCTGCCATTGTATTTGCTACAGAGCCACCCGCTTCAATTTTTTCAATTTTAATTGTGTTTTTTAAAATCTCAAACTCTTCTTTCTCAATGAGTTTCATGGAGCCTTTGCTGAGATTATTTTTTAATAAAAAATTATCATCAACCTTCACAAATACATCTACTATTGCATTGCCAATACCAAGAATTTTTTTAGACATTTTTATCTTTATACAGACAAATTTTATTAATTATACATTTTGTACAAAGAGGGTTTCTAGATTTGCAGACATATCTTCCGTGCAATAGGATTAGATGATGGGCTTTTTTTAGGTATTTAATAGGTAGTATTTTTAAAAGTTGCTCTTCTACTTGATCTGGATTTTTCCCACTTGTTAATCCAGTTCTATTACTTACTCTAAATACATGGGTATCTACTGCAATAGTTGGTTTATTAAAAGCAGCATTTAAGACAACATTTGCAGTTTTTCTTCCAACCCCTGGAAGATTTATTAAATCATCAAAATTATTTGGAACTTTACTATTATATTTTTCAACTAAAATTTTTGAGAGATTATATAAGTTTTTAGCTTTAATATTGAAAAGCCCAATACTTTTAATCATTTTTTTTATTTTTGCAATTCCAAGATCAGCAAAATGTTTTGGCGTATAATATTTTTTATAAATATTTTTTGTAACATTATTAACATTTGTATCAGTGCATTGAGCAGAAAGAACAACGGAAGTTAAAAGTGTGAATTGATTTCTGTATTTAAGGGAAGTTTCTGGATTTTTAATAGATTGATTTAAAAATTGAATAAGTTTTAAGGCCTGTAATTTATTTAATGCCATTAAAAAAAGATAAGAATTTTATTTATTTAAGATTAAACATGTCCTGCATATCAAATAAGCCTTTATTTTTTTTACTTATCCATATTGCAGCATTTAATGCTCCATCTGCAAATAACTCCCTTGAAAAAGCAGTATGTTTTAATTCAATATTTTCAATTTTATTATTATAAATGACTGAGTGTTTGCCAACAGTTTTGCCTTTGCGCGTAATAAAGAAATTAATTTTATTATTTTGAAGATTTCCTTTTTTATTTAAAAAATATTTTCCTTTTAATTTATCTAAATCTTTACCTTTACCTTTGGCAACTGCATTTGCCAGCATAAGCGCAGTGCCAGATGGATAATCTATTTTTGCTTGATGGTGATTATCTGAAATGCCAATTTGATAATCATTTGGGATTTTTTTTGTTAGAATTTTTGTAATATATTCAAGTAAATTTATTCCTAAACTCATATTACCTGATTTAAATATGGCAATTTTTTTTGAGTAATTTTTTATTATATTTTCATCTTTTGTTGTAAAACCTGTTGTTCCAACGATAACTTTTTTCCTTAATTTTTTTGCAAAATTTAAAATTTCAATTGAAGATTTAGGTCTTGAAAAGTCGATGATAACATCGGTTTTTTTAAAAGCTTCTAAGCTATTATTTTGTATTTTGATGCCTTTAATTTTTTTTCCAACTCTTATGTCAGTTAAGCTATAAAGTTTTAAATTTTTATTTTTTGATATTCGGTTAATTAATATCTGACCCATGCGACCAAGGGCTCCTGTAATAGTGATATTAATTTTTTTCATTAACCGCCGCTCCAAAATTTTTTAGCTTTATTAAAAAAATTTTTTATTTCAGAGTTATTATCTAAATCTTCTAAAGATTTAAATTTTAGGAGCAAGTCTTTTTGTTCTTTGCTTAAAGACTCTGGAATTATTACATTGGTTTCAAGGTAAAGATCGCCAAAATCATTTTCTCTTAAAATGGGCATTCCTTTGCTTTTTAATCTGAATTGTTTTCCAGACTGAGTTCCCTCTGGGATTTTAACCTTTGATTTTCCACCATCAATGGTTGGAACCTCAATTTCAGCACCTAATGCGGCATCGGTCATGGAAATGGGTAATTTATAGTATAAATTTTCCTCAGATCTTTGAAAAATTTTATGTTTTTGAACATTAATTAAAACATAAAGATCTCCATTGGATCCTCCTCTGTAACCCGCATCTCCTTTTCCAGATAATCTCATTTGTGTGCCATCATCAACTCCCTTTGGAATTTGAATGGATAGATTTTTTTTAGTTTTAACAGCGCCAGAGCCTCTACAATCTTTACAAGGATTTGATAACATTTCTCCATCTCCACCGCAGTCAGGGCAAGTTTGTTGAAGTGTAAAAAAGCCCTGTTGGGTTCTAACTTTTCCATATCCATCACATGTTGAACATTTTTTGGGTTTTGAACCAGGCTCAGCTCCACTTCCAGAACATTTTTCACATTTTTCGTTCGATGATAAATTGATAGTTTGTTTTTTTCCAAAATAAGCCTCTTCTAAACTTACCTCTAAATTAATTTTTAAATCAGATCCTCTATTAGATCTTGATTTTTTAGATCGCCCACTTCCTCGACCAGAGCCCATAAAGTCGCCAAAAAAATCATCAAAAATGTCAGAAAATGCCCCAGACTCAAATCCACCAAAATCAAATCCACCCGCGCCTCCACCTCCTCCTTCAAAGGCAGAATGACCAAACTGATCATAGGATGATTTTTTTTTAGGATCCGATAAAACTTGATAAGCCTCAGATGCTTCTTTGAATTTAGACTCTGCAGTTTTATCACCTTGATTTCGGTCAGGGTGATATTTCATTGCTAAAGTTCGATATGCTTTTTTTATTTCCTCAGGTGTTGCTTTTTTATTTATGCCAAGAATATCATAGTAGTCCTTTTTAGGCATATTAAACCAGGTTTATAGACTAATGAGCGATTAGCCTGTTTTTTTGTTATCGTTTTTTACTTCTTCAAACTCTGCATCAACGACATCTTTTTTATCTTCAGTTTTAGCATCACCTTTATTGTCTTCAGGTTTTTCTTGTTGAGCTTTATAAATTGCTTCACCTAATTTCATAGAAGAAGTCATAAGTTGCTGAGTTTTAGTTTTAATATCTTCAGTTTTGTCAGATTTAATAGCTTCTTTTAAATCCTCCATATCTTTCTCAATTGCTTTTTTATCTGTTTCAGAAATTTTGCTTCCATGTTCTTTTAAACTTTGTTCAGTTGAAGCAATTAAAGAGTCTGCGTGATTTTTTGCATCCACTTCTTCCCTTTTCTTTTTATCAGCTTCTTTATTAGCTTCTGCTTCTTTAACCATTTTTTGAATTTCTTCATCAGTTAGACCACCTGATGCTTGAATTTGAATTTTCTGTTCTTTTCCAGTTCCTTTATCTTTTGCTGAAACATTTACAATTCCGTTTGCATCAATATCAAAGGTTACTTCAATTTGCGGAACTCCCCTTGGAGCGGGTGCAATTCCAGTTAATTCAAAATTACCAAGTAATTTATTATCATTCGCCATTTCTCTTTCCCCTTGGAAAACTCTAATGGTCACTGCAGGCTGATTATTTTCCGCAGTTGAGAATACTTGGCTTTTTTTAGTTGGGATGGTTGTGTTTTTATCAATTAATCTTGTAAATACTCCACCTAAAGTTTCAATACCTAAAGATAAAGGAGTGACATCAAGAAGAAGAACATCTTTCACATCTCCTTGTAATACTCCCGCTTGAACTGCAGCACCTAAAGCAACAACTTCGTCAGGATTCACACTTTGATTTGGTTCTTTGCCAAAGAAATTTTTTACAGTTTCAACAACTTTTGGCATTCTTGTCATTCCACCCACAAGAATAACCTCATTAATTTCAGACGCTGTGTAACCAGAATCTTTTAGTGCAATTTTGCAAGGTTCAATTGTCTTTTCAATTAATTTTGCAGTGAGAGCTTCTAATTTTGCCCTTGTAATTTTCATATTCACATGTTTTGGACCAGTTTTATCTGCAGTAATGAATGGTAAATTTACCTCTGTCTGAGCAGAAGACGATAACTCAATTTTAGCTTTTTCAGCAGCTTCCCGAATTCTTTGTAAAGCTAATTTATCAGCTTTTAAATTAATTCCACTTTCTTTTTTAAATTCTTCAATAATATAATCTGTAACCACTGCATCAAAATCATCACCACCTAAAGAGGTATTTCCATTTGTAGATTTTACTTCAAAAACTCCATCACCTAACTCAAGAACGGATATATCAAAGGTTCCACCACCCAAATCATATACAGCTATAGTTTTTGCTTTTTTCTTATCAAGACCATAAGCAAGTGCTGCTGCAGTCGGCTCATTTATAATTCTTAAAACTTCTAGACCTGCAATTTTTCCAGCATCTTTGGTTGCTTGCCTTTGTGCATCATTAAAATAAGCTGGAACGGTGATGACTGCTTGCTTTACTTCACTGCCCAAATATTTTTCAGCAGACTCTTTCATCTTCATTAAAACAAATGCAGATATTTGACTTGGTGAATATTTTTTATCACGAGACTGAACCCAAGCATCGGTGCCGTTATCAGATTTTATAACTTTGTAAGGAAGTCCTTGGATATCTTTTTTTAAATTAGAATCATCAAAACTTTTTCCAATTAATCTTTTGACCGAAAAGAAAGTATTTTCAGGATTTGTAACCGCTTGTCTTTTTGCAGGAA
>Ga0315903_10009072_pt1 | contig 12102 bp, 10 predicted proteins | sample LakEriMetagenome_7_FD_203524 | JGI IMG/M metagenome (GOLD analysis project Ga0315903, IMG submission 203524) | Freshwater fungal communities from buoy surface, Lake Erie, Ohio, United States - Buoy 2 MA119 | ecosystem: Environmental > Aquatic > Freshwater > Lake | place: USA: Lake Erie, Ohio...
TTATACCCAAAACCGCTCATCACTTATCGCTCAAGCCCGCCGAATTCTTCGAAGCGATGCTGATGCAGCAGAGGTTGTCCAAGATGCCTTTCTTAAATTTATCCTGGCAGCCCCAGAGCTGGATACTGCAGATCGTGCCATGGCATATCTGCGCACCACAGTTAATAATCTCTGTCTGAATGTAATTCGAGCAACAGGATCTCGTCCCAACCTAGTTGCAATTGATTCAGATGCCACTCAAGAGCGTTTGTCTGAGATCGCAGCAGAGAACCACATTCCAATGGATGCAACTCTTGCAGCAGCAGAGGATGCTTCAATAATCCGTGAAGCATTATCTCGCCTTTCAGAAACACAAAGAACAGCACTTGTCATGTGGGAGGTTGAGGGTCGCACAACTAAAGAGATTGCAACTGCAATTGGCACGAGTGAGAAAAATGTTCGCCATGTTGTACAACGCGCTCGTGCTTCATTTATTCGTGTTCTTACCGAATGGGTAGTGGACGAGAAAACCGGTGCTACTGCACTTGATTCTATCTCTGGCACATATAAGAAGGCAGCAGAGCTTGCTAAGAAATCTTCTAAGGTTGCACTTTCATTACTTATAGTAATGGTGGCTTTCCTAGGTTTTAACTCTGTAACTGGAAGTGAATTCAATAATGGTTCGCTCGTTTCAACTTTGACTCAGGAAGCACCAGCTTCGATTCAATCTTCAACTCCATCTCCTGCAGAAACAAAGTTAGATCTTTCAAATCAAAAGCTTATTGAAGATAATTCTGCGATTAACTTCCGCACATCAAAGTCTTTATTTGCTGGTCTTTCTAAGGACGGACTACCAACAGGATTTACAGTTTCTGATGCAACTGGAAATATTGGATCACTTTCTGTTTCATCTCAATCAACGCTGACTAATCCTGATGGTTATGTGCTGGTCTCATATGCGCAATCACTGGGCGAATCAACTCTTAATGCCTTGATTTCTCAAACGATCACAGTTGATGGCTCAGGCACCTCATACTTTGCAAGCCCTTCTGTGACTGTGGCAGGATCCTGGTTCCCACTGACCCAAACTAGCTCAGCCTCCACCATCACCCGCCTTTCTAGCGGAAATTACCTTCTAACGGCCACCATATATATAGATTCAACTGTGGATTCAGCCCTATTTGTGGCTGCTACTGGTGGGTTAGATGTCGATGTGATTCCAAATGAGATATCTACCCGTATAATTTTGAACTCTAGCAAGAGCACAATCCTTGCTCAGGCGATCAATATTGGCGCCAAAGGGGTCAAATAAATGACACCTAACAAACAGGTTTCTCTTGTGATCCGGATATCACAGGGGGAAAGAGATGCGTCAGCACGTGCGACTCATCTCGAAGCCGCTACTAGGAAATTCCTGGTAACGACTAACGAAAGGAAATAAATGTCTACAAAGACAAACTTCAAGCGTATTGCGCTTGTTGCTGTAGCTGCTTTAGGTCTGGGAGTTCTTAGCTCGGTCCCTGCTGCTCAAGCTGCAGTTTCAAGTTTAACAATAACCGCTACTAACGGTACCGCTGGATTGCAGAACGTTCGTACAGATTCTTCGAACGCAGCTGTAATTCGGGTTGCAGGTTTAATGTCAGAAGATCTTGATTCTGCAACAATTACTATTACTCAAAAGAGTGTTACTTCAGGTATAACTCCATTAATTGGAATTAGACTTAAGGACACAAACACTGGTACCACTGCTAATTCAACAGTAATTGATTCAGTCGGTGCGATCACAAGCACTGGATCTGCAGCAGCAGCCGGAACAGGTTTTGTCTACGGTGCTTTAAATTCCCAAAGCATTACAGACTCACAAGCAGTTAACTCAATCACAGGTTCTGCAAACGCAGCAGGAGGCGCCGGATATTTTAGAATTGGTGCCGGTGCAGCTAACACTTTCGTGGATGCATCCTTTTACGTTCAAATGGATTCAGCTGGCTCAACTCGAGTGGCTGGAACATTCACAGGTATTGCTAGCGTGACATACTGGACAGGTTTGGGCGGAGCAACACCAGTTGCAGTCGTTCAATCTGTCGAATTCACTATAACAATCGCAGCTGCAACAAGTGCCTCAAAGGTTGCTAGCGCCGCATACTCAACCGCAGTTATGTCACAAGGAACATCAGATGCGGGTAGCACAGTTGACTCTGCTGTATCTGTTGCATCGACGGCATCAACTACTGCAAATGCAGTTATTAAGGTAACTCTGAAGAACGCATCAGATGCTGCTAATGCTCAGGAATCGATAACTGCTACAACATCTATCGGTCTTATTGGTGACGGTACGACCATGGGTCGTTCTGTAACCCTTGCTGCATCAGCCGGAGTAAATACTCTTCAGTTACGTGCTGATGGAACTGCTGGAACTGCTCAAATCAATATAAGCACTCCAAATGTTACCTTCCCAACAAAGACTGCTGTGTTCTACTCAGTTACAGCTGCTACTGGCACCGCTGTTAAGCGCTTAAATACTCTTGCAACTGGTACAAATTCAGGTGCAATCACTGCAGTATTTAAAGATGCAAATGGAAACACAATTGGTGGCAATACAACCGTTTATGCGTATTCAGATGCATTAACTGTTGTATCTGAAACAGCATCTGCATGTACTTACGATAGTGCAAATTCTAGACACACTTGTTCATTAACTGGTGTAGCGGCAGGTACTGCAAATATCGTTGTTGGAACTGCTGGAAAGACAGTAGTGGCGACAGCAATTCCTGTTACAGTTTCTATAGCAGCTCCTGCAGCTCTTAAGATGGCATGGAATAAAGCTTCTTATGCTCCTGGAGAGAAGGCCTATTTATCTGTTTGGGCTGTTGACGCAGCTGGTAAGCCAGTTGGTTCACGAACAATTCCAAACCTAACCGCTAGCGGATTATCAACTACCGCCGGATTTAGTGGTACTGGAAGCCCAACAATACCAAACTCAACTACTTCATTTGCTCTTGCAGGCAAAATTGCTGATACAGATGGAATTGACTCTTTAGAGCCAGTTTATGTCTATACAGTTTATATGCCTGCTGCAGGCGGCACTGTAGTAGTTAGCGCAACAGGTGGATCATCATTACCAGTTTCTGGTCAAGTTGAGGTAAAAGCCTCAGCTACAGTCACTGATAGTGGTGCAGCTGCTTTGGCTGCTGTTACAGCACTTGCAACAACTGTTGCATCACTTAGGACCTTGATTACAACTCTGACAAACCTGGTCTTAAAAATTCAGAAAAAAGTAAAAGCCTAATCAGCACTTAATTCTCTGAGTTAATAACTTGGGCCCGATCCATGAAATATGGATCGGGCCCAAGTTCTATGTATACTTACAAAGTGAATATAAAGAGCCGTACTGAAATAAAAAAGAACAAATTAAGCTGGATTTTTCTATATGGAATATGCCTCGTAACAATAGTTTTTGATATAAATATAAATGACCCGTTTAATGTTCCAAAGCTAATTACTTTGATTCTAATTGCCAGTTGGTTGCTAATTGATGTTGTTATTACTCTTATCGTAAGTCCGGTAAAATTAAAATCCTTCCAATTTAAAGTAATAAATATCGTAGTATTATTTGTTATTACACAGTTTATTTTAGTTTTTTTTAGTCCAAATATTTCTATAGCTCTTTTTGGAGAGACGCAACGTCGCAATGGATTTTTTACATATTTTGCTCTGGGAATTATTTTTGTCTATTCGATGCTTAAAATTAATTTCTTAAACCTAACTGTATTGCTCAGAATGTTTTTATTCACAGGATTGATCGTGGGAATTTATGGATTGATACAAGCTACTGGAAATGATTGGGTGTCATGGGAGAACCCATATAATGCTGCAATAACTACATTAGGAAATCCTAATTTCACTTCAGCTTTTCTTGCATTGATATTCGTAGCCTGTGTAACCATTCTCCTGAGTAATCAATTTAAAGCTCCGATACAAACGTTAGCAATTATTTTGATTCCTATCAGTCTATACTTGATTGGATCATCAGATTCACGACAAGGTTACTACGCTTTAACTTTAGGAATATTTTTTTACCTTATTATGCAAGTTTTTATAAAGAAAATGAGATTGAGATTTATTCTGCTAATTTCTACATTAGTAATGTTTGCTACAGCGATTGCTGGGATGTTACAGGTCGGACCCTTGGCTGATATTTTATATAAACAGTCAGTGAGCGTAAGAGGCTATTACTGGCGAGCAGCATTTGAAATGTTAGTTAACAATCCAATTACAGGTGTTGGATTGGACAGTTATGGTTTGTATTTTCGTAAATTCAAAGAGGTTGGGTATGTAAGAAATTATGGGATTGAAATAACTAGTAACAATGCCCACAACACATTTCTCCAATTTTTTGCGACAGGTGGCCTATTTCTTGGGATTAGCTATATGGTGATCGTGTTTATGACTTTCATTATTGGGTTAAAGGCCATAAGGAAAAGTACTGACATTCATCAACAACGGTTCCTATTAATTCTTATGTCAATTTATGTGACATTTCAATCTCAATCATTAATCTCTATAGATAATTTGGGACTCACTATTTGGGCGTGGGTTTTTGGTGGGTGCATTATAGGACTTTCAAATTCCATAATGACTAGTGACAAAAAAGATAAAAATACCAATCAAGAAGTATCTTTTAGCCAAAAATATAGACGTCTAATACTCATTAAACCAATAATTAGCTACCTAACAATTTTACCAGTTCTATTTTGTTGCGTTTTATTGTATAGACCTGAATCAGAAATGTTTATTTTAAGAGGTCTAGTTAATCCAGCAGCGGCTCAAAATAAAAATGAAGTGTTAGAATACTCGTATAAGATAATAAATAATAGTTTTGCAGATCCATTTCTAAAGTTAAAAGCCGTGTTATATTTAGCAGACATGGGTTTTACTTCAGAAGCTTCTGCGAATTTGAAACAACTGCTATTGACGGATCCCGATAGATTCGAATTACTATGGGCTCAAGCATTTTTCCAAAAACAGAATAACCTTATAAATGATGAGATAATAACCCGTAATAAGATTCAGGAAGTTGATAGATATAACACAAAAAATTTATTAGAATTAGTGAGGATTTATATCTCTCAAGAGCAAATTAGTAAAGCTAAAATTTATCAGAGTCTCATATCGGACATTTCACCTAATTCAGCGGATAGCCAAGACGCTAAAAAACTATTCGTGTCAAAATGAAAAAAATCGCTGTAATCGGTTTAGGTTATGTGGGATTACCACTTGCAATAAGCGCTGCAAAATCTGGATATGACGTGGTTGGAGTTGATACTAACTCAAAAATAGCCGACATGATAAATTCTGGTTTGTCACCGATAAAAGATATTTCTGATTTGGAAGTACTTGAACAAATAACTTCGAAAAAGTTCAGAGCAACTTCTAATTTTAAAGGAATTGCCAATATTGATGTTTTCGTTGTTTGTGTACCAACTCCTTTGACATTAGAAAGAAAACCAGATTTAACCTATATAACCAGAGCGGTGGAATTAATAAGCCCAATATTGAAGTCGGGATGTTTAGTAATTTTGGAATCTACAGTAAGTCCAGGGACTACAAGAGATTTCCTTATCCCTTTAGTAGAACAAAATTCAGGAATCGACAAAAAGTTTTTACATTTTGCATATTCACCTGAAAGGATTGACCCAAGTAATAAAGACTGGGGTCTTGTAAATACTCCTAAACTGATTTCTGCATATAAGGAAGAATCTTTGAAAATTACTTATGACTTTTACTCAAAGTTTATAAAATCAATTATGGAATGTAGTTCACTTGAAATTGCGGAAACAGCTAAACTACTAGAAAATAGTTTTAGACTAATAAACATATCATTTATAAATGAAGTTTACATGTTCTGTGAAAAATTCAAAATAGATATACGGGAAGTAATTAAAATGGCAGCGACTAAACCATTTGGATTTATGGAATTTTATCCAAGTTTGGGCATTGGTGGACATTGTATTCCTATAGACCCGCTGTACCTTTCTGATAAAGCTAAAGAGATTGGCTCGCCCTCAAAATTTATAGATTTAGCAGATTTGGTCAATAGAAATATGCCATTATATTTTACAGACTTAGCAGAAAGAAAACTTGGCAATTTGTTGAATAAAAAAATAATGGTTTTAGGTGTTGCGTACAAACCAAACGTTGCAGATGTACGTGAAACTCCAGTTGAATCACTGATATTAGAGTTGGAGAAAAAGGGTGCAAAAGTTGATTGGCATGATGAAATTGTTAAACAATGGAGAGGTCAAAGCTCGTCCCCTTTGAATAATACGTATGACTTAGCAATTTTGGCAACACCTCATGATTGTTTCGATTTGAGAAGTATTGGTAGCACCCCACTGCTAGACACTCGCACATCGATTTAATGAAATTCTTAATTACTGGAGGAGCAGGTTTTATTGGCTCTTACCTTACTGAATCCTTAATTTCTCGGGGCGACCAGGTAGTTGTTTTTGATAATCTTTCAACTGGATCAACAAATAACCTAAATGGAATTAGTAAAAAGATTAAGTTTCAACAAGGAGATATTCTTGATCGAGTTAAATTAGATAAATTAGTAGCAGCGAGTGATTATGTAGTTCACTTAGCCGCGGCACTTGGTGTATTGAATATTGTTAATAAGCCACTTGAGAGTTTGAAGACAAACCTTCTAGGTAGTGAGATAGTGCTTGAGGCGTGTGATAAGTATCGTAAGCCAGTTTTAATTGCTTCTACTAGTGAGATTTATGGAAAGAATGACAAGGTACCTTTGAATGAGGAGGATGATCGAATTATTGGCCATCCACTTAAATCTAGGTGGTCATATAGTGAAGCAAAGGCTGTTGATGAAAGTCTTGCTTACTTTTACTACTTAGAAAACAAATTACCAATACGGATTGTTAGATTCTTTAATACAGTCGGACCACGCCAAGTTGGCCATTACGGAATGGTAGTTCCAAGATTTGTGAGCGCTGCATTAAAGAATGAGCCACTGTCTGTTTATGGCAGCGGTGATCAGATTAGGTGTTTTTGCCATGTGACAGATGCAGTCAAGGCACTGCTTTTGGTAATGGATTCAGATAAAGCGGTCGGTCAGGTGTTTAATGTTGGAAATAATTCTCAAATATCTATTATGGAGTTGGCTAAGAAAGTAATTGAAATTACTGGTTCAAAATCTGAGATTGAAAAGATTGCTTATGAGAAGGCATACCCAGAGGGCTTTGAAGATATGCAGAGGCGCGTTCCTGATATCTCAAAAATTAAGCAGCTTTTAGGATGGGAGCCTAAGATAAATCTTGATCAAATAATTAAAGATATAGCCACCTTTAACGCAAAGTAAAAACTCCAATAGGCTTGGGAACCTATGACCACCGGTGGCTTTAGCAGCATGAAACTACTTAATGAAGAACAGATTTTAAAACTGCCCTCCCTTACCAATAATGATGCAATTGAAATTGGTCAGATTGCTGTAACTCTTGGTAGTCAAAGAAATCTACCTATTGCCATTGAAATAAGGATTGGAGAATGGATTGTTTTTCATGCTTCCTTAGAAGGATCCAAACCTGAAAATGATTGGTGGATTAATCGCAAAGCTTCAGTTGTTATGTTGAATAAACATTCAACAATGTTTGAACGGGTATCGGCCGAAGAACGTGGAGTGGATTGGCACAAGGAGAATGACGTGACCGATGAAACACATGCAATTCATGGCGGTGCCTTACCATTAATAACGAAAGATGGATTTAAAGGGATATTAATAATTAGCGGACTGCCCCAAGTAGAAGATCATCTATTGGCCGTTGAAGTATTAACTGAGTTTTTAGCCCGCAAAGGTGAATTACTTTGAGTGATCAAGTTTGGGTAGCTGGTGAAGTATTAATTGATTTGATTCCAAATGCAGATCAATACCAAGCAGTTGTTGGTGGAGGCCCGGCAAATACAGCCATAGCATTGGCAAAGCTTGGCGTAAAAACATGTTTCATCGATGGAATTTCCAGTGACGAGTACGGCCAAATGGCAAAGGATGAACTTCATTCAGCCAATGTGTTACTTGATTACGTGCAGTATTCAAATAAACCAACCTGTACTGCGAAAGTTACGTTATCTAAGTCAGGTGGCGCTACATACGAGTTTGAAATTGAAGCCACCGCAACCTTTGATTTTTCTACCCAATGGCTACCCGATCCACAAAGATTAAAGCCATCCTTACTTCACATCGGAACCCTTGCCACAGTAATTGAGCCAGGTGCATCAGTTTTGTTTGATTGGGCACAAAGGGTTGCGCAAGTTGCACCCATTGTTTTTGATCCAAATATTAGGCCGGCTGTTTTGAGGAATAGAGATGAGTATGTGAAAAAGGTTGAAAAATGGGCGGCAATTTCATCCGCTATAAAGGTTAGTGATGAGGATTTACATTGGCTATATCCAGGTGAAGCAATTAATGAGATTGCAAACAATTGGTTAGAAGTTGGCGTCGAGTTAGTTGTAGTTACACTCAGCGATAAAGGGATTATTGCCTACCGAAAGAATGAACATGAATCTGTTGATGCAATTAAAGTTGTTGTGGCCGATACTGTGGGTGCTGGCGACACTGTAGGGGCTGTATTAGTTGATGCCATTGTTAAGAACGGTCTTGAAAAGTTAACTGGAGAGGTGCTCAAAAGTATGCTAAGTCGGGCTACAAAGGCTGCCGCGATAACTGTTTCGCGAATTGGGGCTAATCCACCAAGTAAAGAAGAGATTGATTAAATGTTAAGTATTGATGGGGATCAAATCTCAATTGCAATTGATTTAGATCAAGGAGCACGTCTTGCATCTGTGCAGTGGCGAGATATGCAGTTTGTAGTTCCATTTCGTGGACAGGATTTATCCTGGGGTTGGTTTTCTATGGTTCCATTTGCTGGAAGAATTAAAGATGGAATTATTAAAGATTCAAAGGGCAGTAAGTATCAATTACCAAATAACTTTGATCCACCGCATGCATTAATTGGATATGGCGCTCAATCCTCTTGGGAGGATATTGGCGGAGGCAGACAACACTTAGAATTACCATCACCCTTTAATGGCGCAACTGTTATGCAAAGTTATGAGATCTTAGATAACGCAATTCGTTGGTCACTTGATTACGAAGCAAATGGTTGTGATCTGCCAGCAACACTAGGTTTTCATCCTTGGTTTGCCCGTGAGATTGGTAAGGGAGATTCAGCCGAGCTTTTATTTGCTGCTAATAAAATGTTTAAAAGAGGTGATGATCACCTTCCAACTGGTGAAATCATCACGCCAACTCAACCACCATGGGATGATACATTTATAGCGATTAGAGGAGTTCCTGAGATAATTTGGCCAGGAGCTGCCAGGTTAACAATGGAGTGCGATACGCCCTACTGGATGGTTTATAGCCAAGATGATGAAGGTATTTGCATAGAGCCTGTAACAGCACCCCCTGATGCCCAAAACTTAGGAATCCAAGGCGATACATATATCGAATGTTTAATTACCTTTACTGAGGATTTATAATTTAGCTTTTAACCCGATACATAACATCACTGCCAAACACATTAAAGCCAAGTGATTTATAAAGATTAAATGCAGGTTTATTTTCAACCCCAACATATAACATCACATTATTTAAGCCTTGATACTTAAAGTAATTAAGGCCAGTGATAGTTAAATCTCGCCCCACATGCTGTCCTTTGTAATCAGGGTTTACAGCTAGGACATAGATTTCACCGAGAGCTTCATGGCCATGATCATCATCCTCACCACTATGTGAATGGGTGTGGGCGCCATGTATTTTGGTCCAACAAAATCCAATTAACTCACCCTTATCTACTGCAACAAAAAACCCTTTTTCATCAAACCAGGATTCATTAAGCCTTACCTTTAAATCATCCTCACTCCACCCACCTTGATCTGGGTAACCAGCAAAGACTTTATTGTTTAATGATAAAAATGCTTGATTATCAAAATCAGGCATGAATGTGCGGATTGGGTATTTCGAAGTTACTGGTTGAATTTCACCTAATGGCTTGCTCATTAAAAGATTTAACCAAAGCCTTTCTAGCTGTAGCGATGCAGCAATCGCCTTTGCAGCTGGGAGATCACCATGTGACCAGAATCGGGTTTTATCACCGCATACCTTTATCGCCTCTTTTAAAATAGAAGATCCCAACCCTTTGCCACGATAGTTTGGATGGACAACTGCTTCAACACTTGGGCCTGCAACTAGATCAGTTGTATCAAGGTGGGCGTAAGCGATTACTTGATTGTTTTCTTCAATAACTAGGTGTGAATCTGATTTATCACCACCATGGCGTAGGTGAAGTAATACATGCTCTGCGATGGGAGGTGTGCCATCAAAATCATGAGCGGCCTTAATCAAAGCCAAAACACTTTCCTGTTGTGATTTAGATAGGTGATTTAAGTGTTGCAAGGGGTATTAATTAATATCAGCTGTTGTTTGATTATTTTGTACTGAAAAGCGATAGCCAACATTACGCACCGTTCCAATAATTGCCTCAAACTCTGGACCAAGCTTTGAACGTAGACGTCTGATATGAACATCAACAGTTCTAGTTCCACCAAAGTAGTCATATCCCCAGATCTCTTGCAGTAATTGAGATCTAGTAAATACTCTGCCTGGGTGTTGAGCTAGGTACTTTAGTAATTCAAACTCTTTAAAGGTCAGATCAAGAACACGTCCTTTAATTTTAGCTGTGTATGAGGACTCATCAATTATTACTTCACCACTTCTAATCTCACCAGCGGATGGATTACTTGCTAATTGCGCAATTGCTGAATGGCCAATCACAATCCGAATTCGTGCATCAACCTCTGCTGGGCCTGCGGTATCAAGAATTACATCATCAATACCCCAATCTGCATTTATTGCAGATAGGCCACCCTCGGTTGTAATAACCATGATCGGCACATCCACCCCAGTTGAGGTAATTAACTTGGTAAACGATTTAGCACTTGGCAGATCTCTACGGGCATCAATTAGTAAGCAATCAACTACCGGTGGTTCAACTAACACTGAGGCCTCAATAGGCAAGATCTTCACATCATGCTGCAACAAGCCAAGGGAAGGCATCACATCAGCGCTAGCACCGGTTGAGTTTGTCAGAAGGAGTAGGCGTGCCATAAGAGTGCAAGAATACCGCTATGGAAAGTTTGCTGCCACTTCTTTTACTTATCTCGATAACTTCAGTAATTGGGCTAACTCTGCGGGCTAAAAAGGGTGTTATTAAAAAGGGATCAAGATTGAAAATTTCAGAGCTTGAGTTCGGTGGAAAATATGGCAGCCGTCTAACCATCCTGCAATTTTCTACCACTTTCTGCTCTGAGTGCCGAACTGCAAAGTCAATTGTTAAAGATGTAGTTAAGGATTCTAAGGACATCACCTATGTTGAAGTTGATGCTGAATCTAATCTTGATTTGGTCAGAAGAGTTGATATCCGCTCCACCCCAACCACCATATTTTTAGATAGCAAGGGGTTTGAGATTGCAAGGGCCAAGGGTGCACCAAAGCGTGATCAACTTATCAAGGCCATCAAAGCTATCTAAGGCTTTTGTGCAAATCCTTTGCAAGAAGTAATTTAGTAAATATCGTAAAATCCTCTTCATGTTCTTCATACAACCTGTTTACTTTACAAAGCGGCGCGTAATTGATTTTGCCCGCGCTAAAGGTTGTTTGTGTTGGATAAATAATTAATTTCTTTAGCTTTACAAAATTAATTTCATTTATCTAACAATGGAGAGAAAAAAGTGTCAAATACTATCCAAGCAAAGCCTGAACGTTTAATCGATGCCAGAGGTCCAAGATATACCGCAGCAATTACAACTGTGGTTCTGTCCGCTGCACTGGTAACAGAATCTAATTTGATTATTGGATTTCAATTTGCTGTCTTTTTATCAGCTGTTTTATTTGGACTTCGCAGGTCTCTTTATGGTTTTATTTATCGCAACTTAATTCAACCACGGCTTTCAGGCCCGGTACCAAGTGAAAATGAGGCAGCCCCAAGATTTGCCCAATTAGTTGGTGCACTTTTTGCCGCAACCGCGCTCCTTGGCGGATTAACTGGAAACACA
>Ga0315903_10009073_pt1 | contig 12101 bp, 10 predicted proteins | sample LakEriMetagenome_7_FD_203524 | JGI IMG/M metagenome (GOLD analysis project Ga0315903, IMG submission 203524) | Freshwater fungal communities from buoy surface, Lake Erie, Ohio, United States - Buoy 2 MA119 | ecosystem: Environmental > Aquatic > Freshwater > Lake | place: USA: Lake Erie, Ohio...
GTCGTCACTTGCACCAGAGCCAATACCGAGATCAGATGCATCTGCAGCTAAATCATCTGCACCACTCATTACGTCTTCGAATAATTTGTCGAAAATAGATTTACTCATATTGGATGTATTTATGCTTTCTTTTGTAATTTTTTCACAAGGTTTGCAATTTTCATTTCTTTTTGAAAAATCAACTTCACTGGGTGTTGGTACACCCATAGATGATACGCCATTTTTACCGGCCAATGTTGGTGGTGACATATATGGATGGATTTTTTTATCTGTGGCCTTTGAAAATGTAGGTGCACCTTTTTTGTTCATATTGATAACTATTTATGTATGGGCAGACAAAAAGTCTATTTGAATAATCCTAATTTACCTACTGTCGACGCCCAGTTTGACTATGGTATAGAAGAAATTAAAGAAATTAAAAAATGTGGTGAAAATATTTTACACTTTGCTGAAAATTATTTTCATATCATATCACCAGATGATGGTAAAATAAAAATACCTCTTCATACATATCAAAAAAAATCACTTCGTATGATGAGGGATAATCGATTTTCGTTATTATTATTTGCACGTCAAAGTGGTAAAAGTACGATATCTACTATATATTGTCTTTGGACTGCTTGTTTTAACGAGCATCAGAATATCCTGATTGTTGCAAATAAAGAAAGTACCGCGAAAGAAATTTTCAAACGCATACGTCTTGCATATGAAGAGCTGCCAAACTGGCTCAAACCAGGTGTTAAAGAATACGGTAAAGAGTCTATGGAGTTGGCTAATGGATCACGCATAGGCATTACTACTACAACTGGTTCTGCTGGCCGCGGCAGTTCAGCAAATTTATTATTTGTGGACGAAGCCGACTGGATTGAATGTTTAGAAGGCACTAGCCAAATACAAATAAGATCCAAAAAAACAGGAGATATTAAAAATTTATCAATAGAAGAAGCTTTTAATTTTTTTAATGCACAACAATAAAATTATGATAAAAAATATTGAATCACTTTATTCGATAAATGAAACCATAACTTTGATAAAAATCAATTTTTTTAAAAAACAAAAACTTATAGTACCAAAAATAAATTCGCAAAAATTCAATTCTAAATTAGTGGAATCTATATACCACCATACAAAACAGTATAAAAACATTACACTTTTTATGAGATGCAAATTTTTGTGTGATTTAATTGACAATAAACAACTTGAATGCCCCTTTTGTCATAAAGAAGTAGTAATGGTAAATCGCAGCTTGGGAAAAACGTGTAGCGAGCTAGTTTGTAAGCATAGATTATTATCTCAAATTGCAAAAGATCGCGGCACATGGATGCTTCAAACAAGTGAAGCCAGAGAACATAAAAGAGTATCGTTGACAGGTAGAAAATTATCTGAAATAAACAAACAAAGAATAGGTGAAAGTAACGCGAAAAGGTGGACTGAAGAGTACAAAAAACTCGATAAGGAAAGACGTATATTAAACGGTATCTGTGAGAAGATTTCACACACAATGAAAAAAAAGATACTGAGTGGAGAATTGACACCCAAATCTGAAAATAGGAAGCGCGCAAAAAGAATAAAATCACATATAACCAATATACAATACAGGAGTAATTGGGAATTAATATTTCATGAAGAAAATCCCAATTTAAAGTATGAATTTACTAGAATTGAATACACAGAAAATGAAAATGTGCGAGTCTATATAACAGATTTCACAGATCCAGAAAATAGAATCATATACGAAATAAAACCTTCTTCAGAATTAAATAGTCTTAATTTTATTAGTAAGAAACGCGCAGCAGAAGAGTGGTGTAATGCAAATAATTTTACTTATAAGGTAGTAACAGAATTGAATTATAAATTTTATGGAAGATAATAATGCCAAAGACTGGGAAATTCTCACAGCTGAGGGATGGAAAACATTTGAGGGTGTCATTAAGAATAAAAATATATCATCAGTTAAATTGATATTTAATGATACATCTGAGCTCATATGCAGTGAAGACCACGAATTGCAGTGTATAAATGGTAATTTCACAACAGCAAAATCAAGCAGAAATAAAAAAATTAAATCTTTAGAAGGATTTAAAATTGTAAAGAGTATAAAAAAATACAAAAAAATCGATGCGTATGATGTCGTGGGTGTTGATGGTGGAAAATATTTGTCGAACGGTGTTGTGTCACACAATTGCCATCTATTAGATAGTTTTTGGGCGTCTGTATATCCTATTATATCGAACTCAAAGAAGTCAAAGATCATAATGGCATCAACGCCCCGTGATACTTCCGGGTTGTTCTACAAATTATACAGTGGATCTATAAAAGGAGAAAATAATTGGGTTAGTATGAAAGTACCTTGGTATGATGTTCCAGGGCGTGATGAAAAATGGAAGAAGGAAACCATGGGGTCATTGGCTTCACCAGAAGACTTCTTAAGAGAATTTGAGTGTATATTTGATGAAATAGGCGAATCATCAATTAATGCTACGACATTTGATAATTTAAGAAGCAAAACTAGTCAACCTGAACACATTTATATGGATGGTGCTTATAAGGTATGGGAATTGCCAAAAGAAGGTAGAATATATGTAGCTGGTGTTGACGTAGCAGAAGGTGCTGGAAAGGATAGTACTATAGTACAAATACTAGATTTAACTAACTTAAGAGCAATCAATCAGGTTGCTGTTTATGCTAGCAATTCTATTACACCTATCGAGTTTACGAGCAAATTACATAGTATATTAACACAATGGGGATCACCTTTATTATTAATTGAGAGAGATAAGTGTGGTGCACAGGTTGTTGATAATTTAAGAAAAGATTTTCAGTATGAGAACATAATTTCACACGGATATAAAGAATTGAGTAGAACTAATATACCTTTGGGGGTTGTTTGTCATACAAATACAAAATATGACAATGTCACCAATCAACGTTATTGGATTAATACAATAGATTCAGTGAGGATTAATGACATGGCTACTGTTGAAGAACTGAGAGACTTCGTAAGAACACCTAATGGCACATGGAAAGCTAAACAAGATAAACATGATGATAGAGTTATGTCATTGGGCTGGGCGTTATTAATATTGCATGAAAAATTAATATCAAAATATTTTGAAATAATTGCCACAGACGATAATAACAAACCAGCTATAATTAGGCCTTATGATTGGATAAAATCTTCTCTCAAAAATAATAATTTAAAAGATGAAAGTGAATCATATGATAATATGCCTATAGTCCTAGGAGCTCCTGTATTTAATAGTGATTTAAGTGACCTGATGTCGGCCGGATGGAAATTTATGGGGTAAATAAAAGAATATGAAAAAATTTAAAGATTATTTTATGTTGATGGAAAATGCCGACCAGACCAACAAGCATTTAACCCATCTAGATGAATTAATTCTTAAGAAAGGCAAGGAAGGAGCTATTAAAACACTTCAATATATTGAATCATTGATGAATATACTTAAGAGTGGGTCAGATAGAAAGATTAATATGACCGTAAAAATAGATGGTGCACCCGCAATAGTTTGTGGCAGGGATTCTAAAGGCAAATTCTTTTTATCAACAAAAAGTGCATTTAATGCTGAACCACTTCTATCATATAGTATAAAAGACATAAAGACTAATCATAGTGATGCCCCAGGATTAGTCATCAAACTAATTAATGCATTTAACTCACTCAAAAATGTAGATTTTGATGGTGTATATCAGGGTGATATGCTATTTTGGCCTGGGCTATTACAAAAATATACTATTGATAATAAGAAATACATTGGATTTAGGCCCAATACTATATTATATACATTTCCTGAGTCTTCAAAAGAAGCTAAAACATTATTGAAATATAATATAGGTGTTGCATTTCATACAAAGTATGATCCTAGTATAGATAAAGATGGTAAACAGCGATTTATAAACAAACAATTTGGCATTTCTGTTGAACACTTAAAAAGTAAAAGTGCTTATATTATAGATGCTTTATTTGAAAACAAAGCAGGATCTATTAGCTTGACAGAACTTGAAACAAATTTTGTTTATAAAACTTTAAAAAATGCTAATACGCATATTAATTTAATTAATTTTGCATTATTAGATAAAAAAACATCTGAATTGATCAATATATTTCTTAATTCAAAAATTAAACAAGGAGAATTTTTAAATGATTTGAGATATTCATTCAATGAGTTCGTAATGTGGGTCGGTTCCAGAATGGATAGTGAGATCGAAAAGTTAAAGAGGAAAGAAACAAAAATTGCTGAAAAAGAAAAATTTATTACCAAATTAAATACTAATGAAGATATATTCATTCATCTATTGAATTTTATCAGAGATGTTAAACAAATAAAAGACATTTTTATTCAAAAATATAATGAAATAATGCGTTCAGCAGCGATGGGGACATTCCTGGTAATGCCCAATGGTGATATAAAGGTTACAAACCCCGAAGGATACGTTGCATTTGATCAAGATCAAAATGGGATAAAATTTATTGATCGTTTAGAGTTTTCACGTGCTAATTTTATTTTACCAAAGAATTGGGCTAATGATCAAACTAACTTAATTCAATAAAATGATAGGCAATAATACAACAATTAATGATCAGGCTTTACTTAATAAAGCTAGAGACGATAAATTTTTACTTGTTTTTGATGTACCGCCGTTATTGAGACCTGTATGCAAACGATTTAATAGAGAAAATGAATCAATATCTATAGATACAATGACGTTCTCTGTACATGGCTCTATAGTACCTTCTATTAAAGTGCCATCTATAGATCTGAATTATGCAGGGGGGCCTCTCAGTATTACTTCACACACACATCCAAAATATGATCCATTGAGTGTGAAATTCACAGTAGATAATATGTTCAATAACTATTGGGTCATATATACTTGGCTGAATGCATTGAGAGATGCAGATAGTGGTTTGTTTGCACGTTGTGTGGATAAAAATGATAATTTTTCAGGTAATGCATTATTGAAAGATTATAGTACCGATATAACCATATACGGTAAAGATGAATATAACAATGATGTTATAAAATGGGTGTATAAAAGAGCATTCCCAACATCATTAGCAGGGATAGATTTTAATTATCGATCATCCGCTGAAATAGAATCTTCATTTGAATTTGCATTCTCAGAACTATATTGTGTTCTAATATAAAAAATGATTTAAAAAAACATAAATAAGTCCAATATGAGAACAATTCAGTCGCCCGGTGTCGAAATTCGCGAAATTGACATTTCACAAGTTGGATTTCAACCAACCGGAACAAATGTATTTTTAGCAGGATTCTCCCAGCGTGGCCCAACCGACGAAGTAATTCAAATAACATCACTTCAAGATTTAGAACAAATTTATGGCGCACCAGTTACACCAGCAGAACGATATTTCTATCACACAGCAAAGCAAATTGTAACTGATTCTAGTGCTACTTTATTTGTAAATAGAATTCCTTATGGGCCTGGTTCTGGATATGGTTATGGCTCGTCTTTTGGAGCGTTAGTTTATCCTGTTGTAACCTTAGAAAAAAGCAGCACAGACGTATGGCGTGCTTCAAAATCTGTGCCAGCATCTGCATTTAATTTTGCAGGTACCGCCGTATCAACACTCACAGGAGGCGGTTTGAGTGCAGTGGATATTATCTCATTAACTGCAAATGGAATTGCGTTTGATAGTGCAGACTATGCAAAATTTTCATTACTAGAGTATCAAACATTGATTGATAGGCTATCTGTTTATGGTACACAAGCAGTATCAGCAGCCACTGATCTAAAATCGTCTTTCTTCTCTGCTGCAGATGTATATCAAACTAATACCCTAGATGTTGTTTCAGGTACTTACATTTTGGGTGCGCCTAAGTTTTTCGAATTGACCTTAGATCAATATAATGCAGTGGTTGAAGGTACGGCATTCAATTGGGCTACATCATCAGTTGATATTACAAATATTAATTCAATTGCTGACTTCGGTAAGGCTGGATTAATTATTTTGAATAGGGGTCAGACTGTGACAGAAGCACAAGCTGAAGGGTTTTATGCCGCCATCACAGACAATACAAATGCTGAACCTACTACAGATCACGATAGTATCGTAAAAGCATATACTGTTACACAGACTGCACCATCTAATGGTTTATATGGTGATGGGTTTACTCAAATTCCTGAAGAACGTTTAAATTTTGCCCTTTCAGGTGGTAATGATATTGGTATTAATCGTGATGATTCAAATATATCTTATAATCTCGAGCGCACTTTCTTCAATTTCACAGATTCAACATCTGAAAAATTTGACGATACATTATCAATTAGTTTATATAAATTGCGTCGTTCCATTTATACACCAGATGCAATTAAAATGGATTATGTTCTTGAACGCAATTTTATTGGATCATTAGATTACAATAGAAAAATTCAAGATACAAACGGAGGTTCTGCTGTATCTTATTTTATATCTTCACCTCAAAAAGAAAGTAGATCTATTAAAATTTTAGTAAATGATAATATTACAAATAGAGGCGGTGATACATGGTTAAATGCGCAAGGCGTTCCTAGTAAAAAGGTTCGTTTATATACAAATTCAGCACTCAAATCATTAACTGATAAAAATGAAGAAAATGGTAAGCGTTTTGGTGGTTACTTCCTAGACTACAATGCACTATCTACAAAACTAAAAACAGTAGATGCTCTATATCCTACTGGGCCTTATACTAATCTAAACATAACAACAAAAGAAATTGGTGATTTGCCGACCAAGATTGAAAATGCCTTATATAAAGTAGAAAATGATGAATTATTTGATCTAGATTTAGTTGTTGAAGGGGGCCTAGGTACAATTTTCACAACATGCTGTGCAAATAAATTACCTTACTTTGATGACACAGTTGTTACTGCAAATTTTGCAGCAGGATTAGAATTATTGAAATCCACTGGCGAATACAATTCGCCATCTGACGCGACACAAGATCTAAGGGCACTTTATAATACTATTTTCTCTAAATTTGATACTTTTTGTTCACAAGGACGAAAAGATTGTATGTTCATAGCAGATCCATTACGTCAAATTTTCGTTAAAGGTGAAAACAGCAAAGTATTACCTAATGCTAGCAATTCATTTTCGCGTGATATATATTCTTCATTAAAACACTTATTTGAATTAGCTAATTCAAATTATTCATGCACTTATGGCAACTGGGCAAAAATTTATGATGCTGTTGCTGGATTGAATGTGTGGGTACCATTCTCAGGATTTGCAGCTTCTAGTTTTGTGAATACAGATTCTAATTTCTATCCATGGTATGCACCGGCAGGATTTACTCGCGGCAAAGTTCGCAATGTATTAGAATTAGCTGTTGCGCCTAAACAAAAGGAAAGAGATCAACTATATAAAATTGCTATTAATCCTGTTGCATTCTTCCCTGGAGATGGCATCACCATATACGGTCAGAAGACCATGCAACGACAACCAAGTACATTTGACCGCATTAATGTGAGAAGGTTATTCTTATATTTGGAAAAGGCTACAAAAAAGACAGTAAAATATTTTGTATTTGAACCTAATTCAACATTTACTAGAACACGTTTAGTAAATGCACTGAATCCAATATTTAATTTTGCAAAATCCACAGATGGATTAGCAGATTACATGATTGTTTCAGATCGCAGAAATAATACACCCGAATCTATAGATAATAATGAATTAGTTGTTGATATTTACATTAAACCAGTACGTGCATCTGAATTTATATTAGTGAACTTTATCGCTACAAGAACAGGTGCTGACTTTAATGAATTAGTTGGCGGTCCTCGCGTTTAATTATATTAAAACATAAATAAGAATATGGCAGACACAACACAAACCATTAGGAATTTTTATGATAAGGCAGCAATTGCTGACTTTGCACGAGATTATCTATTTCGTGTGATGATGATTCGCACCGGAACTATGTTCTTAGGTGAAGACGAATTAGTATATGTGAAGTCAGCAACTCTGCCAGGTAGGGATATTGAAAATTTGACTACCCAATATATGGGCATGACATTCAACTTACCTGGTATTGCAACATATCCAAATTCCGAAGCGTTTACTCTTTCATTTTATTGTGATGCAAATTCTATTTTAAGAGAAAGATTAATCGCCGAAACACGTGCTGTGTTCAATGATGCGACTAGTACCGGTACTTATAATACACCAGACCGCAATAGTTTTATTGAATTAGTTCAATTAGATAAAAAATTAAATCCTGTATTGCAATATACATTATATGGTGCATCTATTCGTAGCGTAGGTGAAATGGATTTTGACATTGCTGAAGGTACCGGAACAATTAAGAGTTTTGATGCGACATTTGCCTATCATTTCTTTGAAACAAAGCGACCAGGTGAATTCATTACAAATAATCTTAACAATGCATTCCCAAATATTAATGCATTCTTAGGATAATAATCCTATTTGTGGATACAATATATTCCCCGAGAGATCATTTTTTAAATAATTTGTCTGATTGGGACATGAATATCCCTCTGCAGACGCAGTGGGTTGTCAATATCCAACCACAATTAGGTATAGATGGGTTTTTTAGTGTTTTAAAAAATTATTTCAAAACAGATCATAGTATGCTAGACAATGCTATGATCCATGAACAGGTGCGTAAAATACTCGGAACGCGCGCAAATCCATCAGAAGATGGTTTAGGTATGTTCTATGCGCGTGAAGCAGTATTGCCTGAGGAAGCGATAGAATTGCAAACTATAGGCATGGATGGTGCTAATGGGTTCCTCCAAGGATCAGTCGTGTCACGAAGGTCAGGTAAAAGAGAATTATCATTAAAATTGCTAGAAACTAACTTAGATATCACAGACGCACTCATGAGACCATGGATTGCAGCATGTGGATATAGAGGCTTAGCTGAAATACCAGGAGTGCCGTCACTCAAGGCAAATATACAAATACGCCAATATACTAAAGGTGAAAATAAACCCTTAAGAAAAATACATAATTTTTACGATTGTATACCATTTTCTTGTGAAGGTTCTAAATTAAATTACGGAGAAGAAAAAATAGTTGAAAAAGATGTAGGATTTATATATAATTATTATACTTATATCTTGACATAATGTTAAATTCGAATTTTAAAATATCTTTTAATCTCCCATTTAGTAAAAAAAAAATTTCGTTAAGAGAAATTTCTAATTTTTATTATTTGGATCTTTTAAAATACTTAGAGAATAATAATTCGTATGATATAGAATATTATTTTAATTTTTTAATAACAGAATTAACAAATATCGATGCAACAGATCTATCCAATATAGATAAATTTTACATCTTATTAGAATTAAGAGCGCTTTCGCTAGGTTCAAACATAGACCTATTGCAAGAAAATACTAATTTTAAAATTAATATAGATAATATATTAACAAAATTAACTGATTTGAATTTATCAAATAAACATTTTCATGCTGACAATATAAAATATGAATTATCTATACCAAAAAATTTATATTTTGATGAATCTATAGATATATATCACGCCACTATAGCAAAAATTGATGAATTTAACATGTCTCATATGCGTGATATTGATCTAGCTAGTATGTTACCAGCTAATATATTCACATATATCAAAAATTATGTTATAAACACTAAGAATTTATTAGATAATTATTCCATATTAGATAAGAAAATGTATTCTTCAATTGAAGAATGGCCACTTAATGTATACAATAATTCATTATTTGATTTTTTAAAATTGATTTATCATGACAATTTAATGAATTTTTACGAAATGCAATTCAATTTAATTACGAAAATGCATATATCATATGATCATTTCATGTCTATGACATTTAATGAATCAAAATTGTTTATAAATTTACAAAATAAAGAAATTAAGAAACAAGAAGAAGCAGAAAAGAAGAAGAACAGTGGATATCCATTACCACTTTAATATATAATACATGGTAGTTAATGACTTAATTTCGAAATTGCAGAAAATTAATAATGAAAATTACATTAATGTATACATTCCCAGCTTAAAGAAGCACACAAAGTTTAAACCTCTAACGTTAAAACAACAAAAAGATATTTTAAAGTCGGGAATTAATAATGATGTATCATCAGCACTTCAATTTAACCTGGTAATTAATCAAATTATAAAAGAAAATAGTGTAGAACCATGCACATATAAAATAATTGACAGAATACCAATTATAATTGGTTTAAGAAACAAATTTTCTGCAGAACCTTTAGATTTAAATGGAAAAAAAATAGATATACAACCATTATCAAATAAGAAAATGGATATGGATTGTGACGAAGTTTTTACATGCAAAGAAAATACATTAGTAATTTCAGCATCTATTCCTTGTTTAGATTCCGACGATAAATTTAATAAAAAATTATTAGAAAATATTGAAAAAAATAATGATGCAAAATTATCAAATGTCATTGGTGATATGTATCTTTATGAAATAACAAAATTTATTAATACAATTACTGTAGATGACACGTCAATTAATGTATCTGATTTAGATTTTAATGATGCTTTAAGCTTGGTCAGTAGTTTACCAGCCTCAACTGTCAGTAAATTGAATAATGTCATCTCTAAAAATATCAGAAATGCAGAGGAAGCATATATTACTGTAGATGAAGAAAAAATACCACTAGACGCTTCACTATTCGTTTAATGATATCCATCCTTAAATATTAAGGATGGCAGAAGATGCATCAATTTTTCAAAAAATACAAGAATCATTAGCTAAATTAACATCATCTAATGATTCTTTAAAAGATTTTCTGCAAAAACAAAGTGATCCAAGTAATTTTGATAACAGGAATGATCAAGAGAAAAACAAAAAGTCGAATTGGTTGTCAGTATTAGGTAATTATTTTTCTTTTAAAAAAAATGTATCGCGGTCTGAGGAAAACCATCATAAAAAACTAGCACAAATATATGATAGAGTAACACACGTGTCTTCCATAGCTAGATCAATTGATGATATGCGTATATCATTTTTAGATAGAATGGATATGCAAATATATCACACAGAAAAAGTATCAAGAGAAATTAAAAAATTACGCCAAGATATTAGTGATAGGGAAGAAAGTAAACAACGTACTTCTTTATTTACAAAGATATTACCAAGCCAAAAAACTAAAAACATAAAAGAAGATCAGCCAGTCAAAAATAATTATAGTGGGTTATTGAAATTATTGCCGTTATTGGCTGCATTGAGTCATTTTATGAATGCAGAAATTGCCCCATGGCAAGGTACATTAGATTTATTGGGGAAGCTTGGAGCTAGGTTATTACCGTTTTCAAAACTGACATTTATTGAATTAGGAGAAAAAATATTAAATCTAGTAAAATGGCCATATGCATTTTTGGAAGAAAAAATACCTTTTTTAACTAAATGGTTTACAACTACAAAAGAAAATTTAATTAAAAAAATGTCACTAGTGACAGATTTTATCAAAAATAGTCAAATTTATAAACTATTAGAAGAAAAATTAATTTTTCCACTTAAAGGTTTTTTTGTATCGGTATTTAATAATATAAGGAGCAGTATAGATACTTTGTTTAAAAAAATTCTGTCTTTTAATGAGTTGCCTTTTATAAAAAATACAAAAAATTTTGTAACTAGAATAACTGAAAGTGTTTCTGGATTGTTTACTAGATTAGGCAATGCATTAAATTTTGGTGGTATTAATGAAAAAATATCAAAAATAAAAATACCATCTTTGGGTAATTTTTTCAAAGGCGGTGGTTGGATGTCGTCTCTTTTCAAAGGTGGTATAAAATTTTTATCTAAATTACCGATAATAGGTACTTTAATTACTCTCTATTTTGCATATGACAGATTTAAGAAAGGTGATATTACAGGGGGTTTAATAGAAATTGCTTCGGCATTAGCAGTAAACGTACCGATAGCAGGTACTGCTATATCAATAGGATTAAGTGTATTGAATGCTTGGAGAGATGCTTCAGGTACAACTGAACAAAGTATAAAAGACAGAAGAGAGGGTCGCGGCATATGGGCATATATAGGAAGCTTTTACAATAGTATTGCAGAAAAAATATATGATTGGCCTT
>Ga0315903_10009077_pt1 | contig 12099 bp, 11 predicted proteins | sample LakEriMetagenome_7_FD_203524 | JGI IMG/M metagenome (GOLD analysis project Ga0315903, IMG submission 203524) | Freshwater fungal communities from buoy surface, Lake Erie, Ohio, United States - Buoy 2 MA119 | ecosystem: Environmental > Aquatic > Freshwater > Lake | place: USA: Lake Erie, Ohio...
TTACGTTTGTTGTAGCAGGAAGGTTAGGAGTGCTATCTGCTGAATACAGGAACTTGTAATTTCCACCTCCTGTATCCATTCTCCAAAGAGTTGTTGCTGTATTAGAGATGAATACGTTAGGACACCAAATTGCCATTCTTCCAAGTGTGTTGTACATATTACCTGTAAGGTTCACTACTTGTGTTCCTGTGCCTGTTAAAGATATGCCATTAATGGTTGTAGAGGCATATACATCTCCTGTTACTGTAACTGTGAAGGAGTTGTTACTTATCCCATTATCAATTCCTCCTCTTGTTGAGCCTGCAAAAACATCACCAATTATTGTACTATTTGCAGCTACAACCATGCCTGCTCCTATATTGCCTATTATATCTCCTGTAACATTAACTCCTCCAGATGTTGCGTTTACCCCATGAGAACTTGTACCACCACCTCCCGTAACATTACCATTAACAGTACCTAATGTACCACCAAAGTTAATACCAGTAGCAGATGAACCACTACCACCTCTCACATCCCCATTAATAGTGAATTGTGATGCTGCTCCTGTTAGGGATATGCCATGAACAGATGTACCTGTACCACCTGTAACATTTCCTGTTACTGTTACGTTTCCTGCTGTTTGTCTTATACCAAAATCAACACTACTACCAAAAATACCCCCTATAACGACTGTATTACCATTTGAAGAAATTAGTGCAGCGGTGTTACCAACACCCACACCTCCAAACAAGTCTCCTGTTATTGTAATAGTTCCAGTTGATGATTTATTTATGCAATAAGCTGGATTTCCAGTACCTCCAGTAAACCTAACACCATTTAATATAAAATTACAAGCTCCTGTATAAGAGAATATCTGTGTATTACTAATTGATAATCCTGTCACAGCACTCCCCAAACTCAATGTAACTGTACCTGTTGTAGCAGTGACAGTAATAAGGTTTGTAGCACCTGCTGATAGAGATGCTGAAGTGGATGTACAAGTTACAGTTACACCTGCTGTGTTGAAGTTGAAAGAACCTCCTGCTGCACCACCAACACCTGTACCTGTACTATCTGTTATTTCAAAGTCTGATATTGCTGTTATAGACGCACCATTATTTGCAGTAATATTTAATCTATATCTTGTATAAGAAGTTATGTTAGCTAAAATAGGACTTATGTAGTTTCCCGTAGCACCATAGTTTTGCCCTGTTACAGTTTCTAATGTTGTCCAAGATATCCCATCATTACTACCTTGAAATGTCCAGCTATTAGGAGCATTAGTACTGCCTCCCCAGCTTCTCACACCATATCTTTTAGCAACTATTCCAGCAGCAAATTGATAAGTTAATTGTCCTGTTGCAACGCCAGATGTATTATAAGATGTAGAAAAGTTTTGGTCAAAAGCTAAATAAGCCTGAGATGAGTTCGATGAGGCACTTGCAACACCGCTTGGTACTGTATTGCTTGTCATCAAAGGAATTTGATTGCTTGGTACAAGTCCAGAAGCAGCAGTATTATTCATGCTAATATACGTAGCATTAGCCACCATATTAACAGTGAAACCATTAGTGAATACATCATCCGCAGATGTAGGTAAGCCTAATGTTGCCCCATCATTCCATGTGGAAGTCTGATTATTATCACCATTTGCTATTGCCCAGCGTATTGCCATATCTATGCGTAAGTATGCGAACTAAAATTTGTCCAATTGGTTCCCCCAGCAGGCTGTGCTGTTGCTGTTGCACTTACACTTCCATCTGCTGCTATTGTAAGCCTTGTAATAGTCCACACAGCTGATGCCTCACTGCTACCTGTTAAAGCTATCCCACAATAAAGGAATGAGCCACTTTGAGCAAATCTCCTTATCGTATTGTAAGGATTGAAAGCATCCCAAGCATAACCGTTCCACTTCCAAGATGTTCCTCCTGAAGTGTATATTTGATTAAGCGTTGGACTGGATGGAAAATCTAAAGCCATTAAATATCTATTTGATAAGCGTTTACAAATATATCATCCACCTGTGCATCTGTAAGACCTAGCACCGCCTGAATCATGCTCACAGTAGGGCTTGTTCTTTCGATGTTATTCGAATAATCCCAAGCATATTGAGCCTTAATCTTAAACTCCTGTTCTGCCTGTGTAGATGATGGCAGAGCATTAATAGCAGTAGTCACATCATCCTCTAAGCCTTGAATAGCAAGTTGCGCTCTAAGCTGCCACCTTGTAACCCTAACAGGAACACCATCCACAACATCCTGTACAAGAGGGAAAACAAGCTTACTCTTAGCATAGTTGTCAATATTGAGGGAGAGGAGAACATTTAATAAATGCAGTCTTTCATCCTCAATAAGAGCTGTTTCTCCTGTTGTTTCAAGGTCTGATGCTATCCTTGCTTCGAGCAAAGGTTTGTCAGATGACACTCTTGAATAGAGAATGTCGCTGATGTATGTAGCAGCCTTCTCTGTTGTCAGATAGGGTTTGTTGTCTTTCTCAATGTAAAAGTCAAAGTTGTATGTCATAATTTTATATTTCGTAGAAGAATTGTCCTACTATTTGTTTTGTTCCTGATGCTGTCCATGTTGTTGTTAGCGCACTTATTGTTGTGTATCTTTGAAATGTAATGCTATTTACAGAACCACTACTTGAACCAAGTGCAACTTGACCTGCTCCATTATCATTACCGTATGTCATAAAAACAATAGACGCATTTTTTGATATTATAGGCAAAGTAAAAGAAGTTGATGTGCTATTTGAAGTCCCTTCAATGGCATACATTATATAAACTATATTACCAACTACTTTATACCTTATTCTTTTTGTAGTGTAAACACTCCACCCAACAATACTAGATTGCTCCGAGAAGTCTATCCACGGAGTGTTAATTTGATTAGGTAAGTCACCACCATAAACACCATTTGCTACACCATTCATACTGTATCAATTAAGGAGCTAAGTAATCTAATCCTGAAGCCTGAATAAAAATAGAAGCACTTGCTGTAAGAGCTGTTAATGTTGTTGCCCTAAGTACATCACCTCCCAAAAGAGGAATATACTGCCTTCCTGTGTTATCCAATGGTAATCCTGGAATATTCGTACCATTTAGAAAATCCACAGCAAACCTACTTGCGCCAGTTACGTTACCACTTGATGCAGCCACTGTAACAAGTCCCAAAGGAATTACAGTAGAACCACCTCTTAATATGTAAACAAACACATCCCTTGCTACTGTATCATTACTTGTGGCTGTAAGGCTGATTATCCTTGTGCCATACGTTCCCGCTGTTTCAATGGTAGTACCATTCGTATTGCTTCCCAATGTACCTATTGTTGTACCTGTAAGCACCGCAACACCACCATTGGGCTGGTTGGCAACTCTTACTAAACTTCCTGCTGGTAAACTCATAATATTAAAAATTAAATAAGATTCTTTGATTAACCATTATCGCATAATCCACATCATCCGCAAAGCTATCCAAACTTGTCTTAACTAAGTTGTTTGTAGGATATTTTGTTGACGAAGTATCTAAAGTTGTATTCTCTTTGTTTGCTACATTCTCAGGTGTAAACCCTAATTCTGTAGCAACTGTTGTAGCACTTATCGTAGCACCATTCCCCTTTAACAGCCCATTAAATGTTGTAGCTGTTAGGTTGTTTATTGTGTTTGTACCACTTGCTCCTTGAGGACCTTGAGGACCTAAAGGTAAAGTCTCCTGTGTCCACTGATAAGTATTCCCATCGTAAAAGTACGTGTACTGAATACCTGTATCCGAATGAAACCATAAAGAACCTACTGGGATGCTACTAGTTCCGCTTCCAGTAGGAGTAGTATTCTGATTGTAAGTTACAGGAGGGGTATACCCAAGTACTGTAGATATAGATGCTGGCTTCCAAAGATTAGGAGAAACCGTAGTATCTCTATACAATACATCCTTATTTACAGCCCCCTGAGACTGAACGTCATGTAGCTCGTCCATCTCATAACCGTTCACGCAACGGACATATATCTGACCGTTTCCTGCATTTGCTCGCTCTACTATACCAACGTAAACTAGGTGATTAGGAGCGTATGGCTTTGTGGCTGTGTAAGAGCCGGGAGTTGCTCCTAAGTACAATGTATCCCCTGCGTTATAAGCTCCTAAATTAAGATTCTGAATAACCCCTTGCGTGATGATAAACCCTGTTCCATTAGGTGCTATTGACGTACTAAATACAAGCCCTATCGTCTTTGCAGACGTAGCATCTCCTGTATTGTTAGCCAGCTTAACAGACATCCTATCACCTGAAGCCCCAAAAGCATACACAACCTGACCCTTGTTAATAGTCACACTGTCTGCATTTGTTACGTAGGCGAACATCTGGTTAGGAGCAATACCAAGCATTTGGAAGTTAGTGCCATCGTATATGATGATAAATTCCTGACCTACCTGAATATCGCCACCCGTAATGATAACATTGTTATTCTTTACAAGCTGTTTAGCTCCTAACCCATTTATATTGATAGTCGCACCATCCGAATTAGCTGTATTGAACTTAATAACATAAGCGTCATTAGTTGCATATCCTGTTACCCCTGTAATAGTAGTTGTGTAAACATCTGTTACCGCAGCAGTAGCGATACCCGACTTTAGCCCACCTGCGCCTGAGCTAAGTGTACCTCCTGAAAGAGTAAGCCCATCACCTATCGTAATTTCTTCTATATCACCTACACCTGCCGTACTTCTACCCAAAAGCTTATTGGTATTCATCTGAGCTTCCTGCACAGTAGTACCATTACCAGCAAGTATCCCTGTAATATTTGTAGAGGTAGATGTAGTTACTTCGTTTGGGCCAGCCGCACCTGGAGGGCCTGGAGGTCCAAGCGTTCCAGCTGTTGTTATTGTATAAGACTCTGGCTCAGCAACAGTAACAGTGTACGCCTCAGGAGTAACCACCTCTATGGTGTACGCTGCAGGAGTCGTAACCGTTACCGTATAATAACCTATAGGTAAAATTTCTACACTCATACTGTTATTTCCTTAACAACCTCAAATTGTCCACCAAGAATTGTTATTATAGAATCGTCTGGCGCTGGCCATGTACCCTGTAGGTCGTACTCATAAATACCCTTTTCAACATCTATGATAGTACCGAAAGATATTATATTTGGCAATGTTAACGTCAAATCAGTTCCTTGTAAAAGAGTCTGCATTAGTGTACCATCCTTCTTCCTGATCTGCATCTTAAATGTTACACCAGTGAAATCTAGTGCAGCATCGTTAGCATCTGTAAATGTAAGCTCTGGAGAAAACGTATCACCTTGGTAGGCCCTTATGTTAGCCTCTGCTCTTCTTACCGAATTAATTACTGTAGGCATATTATACTAATTTAATTTTACCCAATTTGTCCCATCGAATCCCCACCATCCCTTAGATGTTATGGTAGTTCCGTTGCCATTAGTTGAGTATATCATTAATCCTTCTGCTGGACTATTTATTAATTCAGCCTGAGCACCAGTCATCCTTGGAGGCAAAAATCCTTGTGTAGTAGATGATACATTCAAAATAGCACTAGCATTGTCAGTACTTGTACCTATAAGCGTATTCCCTGAAGTTGTATTCAATAGATTATTCCCAACTGTATTTTCGTAGGCTATGTGATTTAAAGGAACTCCTAGATATTGCACGTCAGGATTATAGTAAATTCCTCTCCATTTACCTATTCCAAATGAATCTATTATCTGTGGAAGTATGGCTATTTGATTATGAACAGTTGTATTGCTACCATATATATTTAGTAAACTACCAGCAATTTCAACAGTATTCACATTGCCGCTTAAACCTGCTCCAGTATTGTGTTGGTCTGCAACCTTAAAATCAAAACTATTTGAACTTCCTCCTAAGTAATTAACATAGGCTATAGGAGCATTACCTGACCAAAGTCTCAATGTATTGCTAGTCCTATCCATTCCGGTTTTTATTCTTGGAGCATTGTTTGGAGCAGCTAAAAAGAATCCATCTTTAGCAAGTATTTCCTTATCGGAATATATGTTTACATACTGGTCATTGATAGTATCTCTATCAGTAGACCCTACTGTTAATGTCCTAAATACTTTAGCATGTCCGTTAACATCTAGCTTATACGTAGTATCAAATGTACTATACCCTATTCTTGTATTTCCAGATACTGAATTAAACATATTGCCTCCGGTGGTATTCTCAAATCCAACATGTGTAACGCCATCTAGCTTATTTAGCTTAGGCGCATAATAAACGCCTCTTATTTTAATGTTGTCAAAATTATTACCAACACCTCCTCCAACACTATCTACATTTATTCTTGGGTCAATCAGTAATGTACTAGCCGATAATCCAGACTGGTTTGGAGAACCCCAACCCATGTTTATATTTATTATAGACGAGTTTGTGTTAACCCAACTTCTTGGAACAGAATCATACCCTCCAAATTGACTAATAAACGCCCACTTATCCTTTGACCCACCTTGGTTAGTCTCCATAAAATAGGTACTATAAGGGTTCCCCGTCCTTCTATAAATACCAGGTCCAGTAAAACCAGACGCAATTGTACTTGTTGTATTTATATTAAAACTATTACCTAATGGAGAACCTATAACTAAATCATCTGAAGTCCATGTGCTACCAAATACATTTAATTTATACGCAGCACTTGCATTTGAAGGGGAACCAGCTACACTCATTGTACCACTTGGGAAGAATCTTGTAGTATCACCTCCTGTTATAATACTAAGATTTCTAGTATTAAGGTTTATACTTGTATTTTCTGTAAGAGAGCCGCCAAGCTTTACATCCTTGCTAACCTTTGTAAGTCCATTGTATGCATTTAACAAGTACCCAGAAAGCATTGAAGAAGTATCACTGTACCTTACTCGCTGCTCTATTCTAGAACTAAGACTGGACGTGTCATAACCTGTCACTCTTATCCATTGATTACCAGTCCAAGAATATATTGAACTATCGGCATCACTATACCTTACTGCACCAGGTCGCTTACCATTTGGAGATGCGACTCTAGGTATTAATAATGTCGTATCAAATGCCCCACCCCTCCACTTATAGTAGTTGTTAAATGGACTGTAAGTCTTCCCATCTATAACCTGAGCATTACCAAATATTGGTAACAAAAGAATCAGTATCTTAAATATATATCGAAACAACTTCTCCAGAATTTAATGGTGTACTAAATGTTATGGTGTTGGTTGGCAAATCAAATGACACATGCCTTCCAGGATATCCAACTCTATATGTAAGTCTTATTCCGTCAACAAAAACCATTGGCTTGCTTGTCATGTCAACATTTGTGTACACGGTATCTCCATCCTGCAATTCAGTAGGATCGCCAACTATAAACTCATCTATAAGCACAAGTGAACCAGTTGTTGATTCACAGGCACAATCATACGGTTCTATAATCTGATTTGTGTTAACGTATGGAGGAGATACAAAGTTATTCGTTACAGACAGAAACTCCTCAACATAACTCTTTAATGGAAGCGTTAACCCAACCTTACAAGACTGAAGTATATTAAACAACAAAGATGCTGCGTATTCGTACCTCTTCTTGTACTCGGTATGCAGGATACAATTGTTTATGTTTGCATCCATCTCAGTTTTTAAGTCATTTAGATAACCTACAAGATCCTCTATGGATGGAGGAGTATCAGCAGACGTGGTCCATTCTTTACCTATCTGATCGAGTATTGTCAGGTAAGAATACGAATCACTTTCATACAAAACTTGTACACCAAAACTCATTTGATACACGGCATCATAGTAATCAGAACCAAAAACCATGTCAAATATAGATGCAGTAGGACTTGATACATTTATAGAGCCAGTTGGGATACTTAAAGCCTCCCATTCTCTTAACAAAATTGTATATGAAAAATTCGGTATCCCGTAAACAGTCTGGTCGTAGTACTTCAACTGTGGAGAAAATACATCAAAATTCTCAACAAGGTTCAACGTAACCGGGACATACGATATGCTAAATGTCCTACTTAATACCGTAGGTATATAATCAGGATGGTCTATATTGTAGACTACAGTATAGCTACCGCATTGTATGTTACCCTTATCATTTAATCTTAAAACAAGATCCTTAGGTGTTAAACTATCACCATCCCATGTCACATCTGGAGATGCCCAAGATCCTGAATCGACTCCCTTGTCTGGAGATGTAATTGAAAAATACCCAGTTATGTCTTCTTCAACACCAGGTGGGTATGTAGAGGTGTCCGTAAGAATCATCCTTGGCGTTCCCGTTGTGAGATCAAACCTTACAGAAAAATCAATGTATGAACTTAAGTCTGGCATATTTATTTTTTTTATAAAAACTAGGGGTAGAAACCCCTAGACTGACCAACCAAAAAACAAACAACCAACCGAATTAGGATGCTTGTTTGCTACCCTTCAGGCTCTTCTTAATGGTCGGCAATACCTTTTCATATCTCTTGTCGCTAAGCAACAAATCTGAAAGATATTTAATGTGTTCAATTCCGTCAGCTCTAGGCACAGAGGCTATCTTCTCACCAGATCCAGGCCATGTAAATACCAACTCAGTAGTATTAAAGGCTATAACACCTTGATCAAGAGCCCTCTTAATTGTCGCCTTTGTAGTAGCCTCGACATCATTTATCTTAACTAGGAAATCTTCCGGATTCTTATCAGCCCAATCAAAAACATAATCCTTAAGTATGTCTATTGATTTCTTATCATCACCACCTGTAGCAGCAACAAAATCACGGATCTGGTCTGAAGTCATGTTGTTTGCAGCAAGTAATGCATCAAACTTCTTGCTTCTCTTCTCATTCTTCTCCTTAGCCTTTTTCTCCTCATCTATTCTTACGAATTCAATCGGCTTAGAGATATCACGATTTTCATTAGATCCATTTCTGTTTGAAAGAGACAGGAAGTAATAAAGATATTCATCCTCCTGAACTCCACCCCTTAGTGTTATCTCTCCACTAGGAGCTGAAAATTTTATAAGTTTTTTGTTGGCAACTACCTCACCATTTGAAAGTACCTGTCTGTCAACAAATCCAATCTCTACATAGTCATTAACACCCTCATCCCAAACGCTATCAACTGGATGAATATTGTAGAATCTCGGTCCAGAAAACCGTCTTTCATTTTTTAAATCAGGGTTGATAAGAACGCACTTAAATCTGGCAGTTTCACCCTTCTTTAACTTAGGCACTTTAGATATTGTCTGTTCGGACAAATCATTGTAGTGAAGAATTTTTTTAAGCATGGTATATTTGTTTGTGGTTAAAAATAAGCCAGCCTTACGGGGCTGGCCCTTTAGTTAAAAATCAAGCATTAGGAGATCTTCTGCTTAACAAAGTGCTGTGTACCGAGAACTTGAAGACCCATTGTTGCACTGTAACGTACATTGATAGAATCTTCTTCGATAGCGTTGTCACCTTGTTTCAGACCATCTGCAACCTTAACACGGTATTTGGTGTTAGAACCATCTTCACCAACCAGGTAGCGAACAGCCATACGATCTTCTGAACCACCGTCTTGAGTCTTGATTTTATCAAGAGGAACATAGAAAGCACAGTCAGAGATAGTAGGAGCACCAGTGTAGTCAACCACGTTAGGATGATTGAACCAGTCCATAGTCTTCTTAGCGAATTTACGTCCGTAGAGTTCGAAGCTCTGAAGATCAAGACTGATATCCTTACTGATGTTCCACTGAGCACCAGTTGTAGAGATAAGAGCAGTACCACCGAGATTCAGGAACAGATCATCGTTCTTATGATTCCAAGAGTTACCAGCGAGAACCAGGTAGTTCTTAGGAGCACGAACAGCGTCCAAAGAAACGCTCAAGCGCTTCCAGTCAGCCAGGTCAATACCAGCACCCATTGTATCAACGATACCGCCTTGGGTCTCAATCCAGCTATTCAAACCGCGAGTAGTAGAAACAGTGTTACCGCTAGCATCTGTAAGAGTTGCAGAACCACTACTAAAAGTATTAGCAGTAGGCTCAGATAACAACAGAGCGTTAGAGATGTCAGCACGGAATTTAAGAGCAGTTTCATACTCGGCCTTTTTGAATACATAAGGCTTACCATTAAAAGTAACCTCTACTTCAGAACCCCACTGAACGTCAGTGATTTTAAAGGCATCCTTGAAAATTTGGAGTTGACCACTGTAAGGGGTAGCGCTGTAACGGCGAGCAGTAGGATATCCTGAACCCTCACCATAAGCGCCAGAGAAGAAAGCCAACTGAGCATTATCAGCCAATGCGATGTTAGCTCCATCAACAGCAGCAATTGTGATTTGAGTTCCACTTACAACAGACTTTACAATTGCAGTACGAACTGTAGCTGTAGTACCAGGAAGCAACACAATATCACCAACACGAATCATGCTAGTGCTATCAAGTGTTACAGTCAGAGGAGATGCGTTAGTAGCAACACTAGAAGTTATTGCCCCATCAACAGTACCAAGAGCATACAGCTCATCGTTAACGTGGTAGTGGAAGGTAACGGCTTTAGTCGGCTTCATTGTACCGAACATTTCCATTACATCCATGAAACAACTTTCTTCATTACGAACATCGAGAATCTTACCAAGAATCTCACGCTTGTCCATAAAATTAATAGCCGAAACAAACGACTTATTAATTGTATTATAGCTTAAAGCCATTTTTAAAAAAATTAAAAGTTAAAAATATTAACCTCGGCGTACACCCTTTTCTAAGAATGCCTGTAGAAGATCGGCATTAAAATCACCTGTTCCTCCACCTGGCACTTGACCGACATCTGGTCTGGCCGGGTTCTTAATCTCATCAAACAACTCCTTCTTGCCCTCAGATCTTGCAGCATCCCAGATGGTTTTTTCATAAGCCTCCATATTATTAATAAAGGCCAATGCTTTATACCACTTGTTCAAATCCGTTTTGCCGTTTTGATCTAAGAAGTTTTGGAAGAACTTGTTTGTATCGTATGTCTGGTCAAGAATGGCATTCGGGTCTACCTCGAAGTTAGCTCCTGTGCTTGAGGAAATTCTCTTTCCGCTAAGCAGATTTTGTGTAGCAGGATCTGACTTCACAGATTCAAACCACTTAGCCATCTCTTGTTCCTGGTTTACCTGTTCAACCTTTGGCGCTGCAAATCTTTTCTGATCCTCAATAAACTTATCTCGGATGTCCTTGACAGCATACTTTAATTCTATTCTGCCAACCTTTTGCTCGTCATCGGAATAAACATCATCCAGCTTGTATTTGTCAACAACCTTCGCTCGATAAACCAAGTCAAAATCCTCATCGCTCAAGTCAGAATATGTCTGGCGTAGATCCCGTCTCAGGATTTCCTCATCAGACAATTTTGAATAGTCGATAGATTTAGCCTCGATATATGGAGCCAGATCTCCGGTTGATCTGTAGTACTCCAAAGCACCAAGCGAAAAGTCATCGTATCCCTCGTTTTTAAGAACTTGTTTCCAGTCTAGATACTCAACATTATCATCCTGATTATTAACGCCCCAAGACTTGGTTTCCCTATACTTCTCTATAGCGCTAACCGCATCGTCATCGTATCCCTCATTCTTAAGTATCTGCTTCCAATCTAAATACTCGGTAGTATCAGCGGAATTTTGCGTTTCAGAATTAAGATTTACCGGGGTCTCAGTGGATGATCTGATATCCTGAACTGGTTCAGAAGCCTCTCTTCTAGTAATCTGGACATTGTCAAGATTGCCGGAAAATAATTCATCTAGTTCTGACATGGTTTATTTGTTTATGGTTGTAAAATATAGATACAAAATAAGTAATATAAATCAATATTCCAACAAAATTTAGGGTATGACTATACCGTATATTGGAACTCCTCCATGCCAGGCTCTGGTTGTTCTATAGACTGCTGCACCTCCTGTACATTATCCGGAGGAGCAGATGGCGTATATGTCAACTCGGCATCCTGAGGTATGCCAGATGTAGACTGTATCTTAGCCGCTTCAATCCTTCCAGCCTCCCTAGTTTGTACATTGCTTCCGTCAGACTGAATCTTCATAGTGGCTATCTGAATCTGTATCTGCCCCTTTAACTTCTCAAGCTCCATCTTAAGCTGGTACTCCATTTGTAGAGTTTGTT
>Ga0315903_10009078_pt1 | contig 12098 bp, 10 predicted proteins | sample LakEriMetagenome_7_FD_203524 | JGI IMG/M metagenome (GOLD analysis project Ga0315903, IMG submission 203524) | Freshwater fungal communities from buoy surface, Lake Erie, Ohio, United States - Buoy 2 MA119 | ecosystem: Environmental > Aquatic > Freshwater > Lake | place: USA: Lake Erie, Ohio...
GCGCCGCGTGCGCCGCCGCCGCCGCCGCGATCGCGGCGGCCACGGCCGCCCGGAGGTGCGGCCGCCGCACGGCTGGTCGCACCTCGGCTGCGACCACGCCGGGCCAAGCCTGCGGGGGCCATGGATGGCCCCGCAGGCGTGAAGCTAGTGCTCCACCTGCGGCCAGTACTCGTCGAAGTCGAATTGCGGGCTGTTGTCGAGGTCGTGACACTCCAGGCAGTTGTTGACCGCCTTCTGCTTGCCCTCCGGCGTGTCGATCGAGAGCTTGAGTTCCGCCCGCAGGCGGTCCCGCTCCACCTCGCTGGCCCGCACGTCGCCCCGCTCCACGGCCGTGTGGGCCGCCGCGGGCCCGTGGCAGTTCTCGCAGCCCTGATGGGCCAGGTGCGGAGTCGCCGCCATGCTCGCGAAGCCGCCGTCGAAGGGCTCGAAACGCTGGGGCGCCCAGCCGACCACGTGGCAGGAGAGGCACTCCGGGTCGCCGTCGCGTCGCGGCTTCTGCTCCTCGAGCGTGGTCAGGGCGGTGGCGTGCCCCGACTCCTTCCACACCTCGTACGCCGCCTTGTGGCAATCCGCACAGGCCTCGCTGCCCGCGAACCTCCGGCCGGTCGGATGGCGGATCGGCACGATCCCCAGGCCGGCCAGGCCGAGCGTCTCGAGCTTGTTCTGATAGGCACCGAGCAGCTTGATCATGTCCTCGGCCTCGCCCCAGCGGGCGTCGAGCGGCACCCGCTGCGACCGGACGGCCGGCGTGCCGCCCGGGAAGAAACCGATCGCCACGGCGAACATCCCCTTGTGCCCGAGTTCCACGAGCCGGCCGCCCCCCGGCAGCGTCGGCAGCTCCAGCGGCGGCTCGTCGGCGCCGCCGGCCGTGACCACGATGTCGAACTGCGGATGCTTCGCCGCCAACGCCGCCGTCTCTTCCGGGGTGGCGGCGCAGAGCAGGATCTGGTGGGCGCACCGCTCGCCGGCGAGTTTCGCGGCCACGTCGGCCAGGGCCTGGGCCGCCGGCAGCACGTCCACGTTGTCGTTGCGGAGTTGGGCCGCCGCCTTGTCGCCGAGCACGCTCGTGATCCCGATCCGCAGGCCGCCGGCCTCGACCACCCGGAACCGCGGAGTGATGCCCGCGTCGATCCCGAACAGCCCCACGTTCGCCGTCACGAAGGGCGTCGGCGCGTCGCCCACGGCCGCCACGGCCGCCACGAGTTCCTCGGCGGGGAGCCGCAGGTCGCCGGCACCGAGGCCGACCGCGGCGTATCCCATGATCCGCAGGCCGTCGGCGATCGACTGGAACTTCGCCTCCGACTGCCTGCCGAACCGCCGCACCTGGCCTCCCAGATCGACCGCCACGGTCGGCCAGCCGACCGCCTCGAGCGCCGCCAGGAAGTTGCGCCGGCGGCTCAGCCCGCCCTTCTGGTTCTCCTTGCCGGTGCAGCCGCAGGGCTCGATGTAGCCGTCGAGTTCTCCCGTCACGACCAGCACGGCGGCCGGCTTGGCCCAGCCCGCGAACACGCCGCCATTCCGCTCCTGGAACTTCGCGACCACCGCGTCGGCGACGCCGGCGCCGCGCTCGGGCACCGCGGCCCGGGCGGCGGCGCAGGCCGCCAGGGCCAGCGGGACAGCGAGCCACACGAGCGGGCCGCCGCGGTGCGGCATGCCAGGATCACGGACCGATCGCGATGCAGACATGGATGGTGAGCGTGGGGGTGTCGGGGTGGCCGGTGTCGAGGACGATGCGGCCGGACGGCGCCTGCTCCGAGCAGAGGTTGTTGGCCGGCGGGCTGCCGGGCGGGATGACGACCGTGAGCGGCGTGCGGACCACGCCGCCGGCTCCGACAGGTTTGCTCTCGCCAATCTCCACCTGCAGGCTGCCGGGAACGACCTCGCGCACGACCGGCCGCACCAGATCGCGGTGCGGCCCCCTGGAGGTCAGGAACAGTTGTGTGCGGAACCCCGCCTTGCCGGAGACCGTCCCCAGCGACAGGATCTGGCGGGAGGAATCCCACGCCGCTCCGGCCAACGCAAGATCACCGGTCACGACGCCCTCCACCGGCAGTTCGACCGCGACCGGGTCGGGCGTCCGGAACGAGACCAGGATCGTGTGCCGCAGCGGCCCCAGCGGCAGCCCCGGCTTCACGCCCACGGACAGCAGCAGACCCCCGGTCGCCCCCGGCTCGTCGGCCAGTTCGGCGGCCGGCAGGGCCGCGGTGGCAAGCGAGAAAAACTGGGCTGCCTGCGGGTCGTCGATCACGGCCTCGGCGTCGGCCGGCGGATGCGCGCCGAACGTGAACAGCCGCACCTCGGCCCGGTCGCCAGTCGTCGCGGAGAGCCGCGGGAAAACGACGGCCTCGGGCACCGCCTTCCAGGTGGGCACCACCCGCCCCGCGACCACGAACACGATCTCCGGCCGCCGCGGGTCGTTGGTGAAGATCGTGGCCTGCTGCCGGAACGGACCGCTCCCCTTCCCCTTCCAGCGCACCGTCACGACCGTGCTGCCGCCCGGCGGCACCGTCTTGGTTCCGGCCGGATCGCCGCCTTCCGCCTTCTCGAAGTCGCTGATGGTGCACGTGCAGCTCGTCGCCCCCTTGGTGAGCGCCAGCGGACCGCCGCCCACGTTGCGGATCGTGAAGGCGTGGCCACCACTCTCCCCGGTGCCGATCGTCCCGAAGGCGTGCTCGGTCTCCGTCGTCTCGGCCCGCGGCGCCGCCGCGGCATCGACGGACGCGTCCGGACGAAAGTCACCCACCTGCCAGGGGATCAGCGCCGCCCGGATCGCCGCCGCGGCGCCGCCCAGCCCCGCGCCGACCAGCAGGGCGAACACGGCGACGAGACGTGGGTTCGGGGTTCGCAGGTGCATCGCCGCGGCCGTCGCCTCCTTGCCGTCAGTGTAGCGGGGTCCTGAACCGCCGACCGTGGGCGGCAGGTGGCCCAGACTTCCGACGGCGGGCCGCCGCTGTATCCTGTCCTGAGCCCGGCGGCCCCGCCGGCAAGCCCTGCCAGGAGTCTGACGATGCGCCGACCCATCCTGTGTGCCCTGCTCGCCGCCGCCCTGCTCGGAGCGGCCCGCTGCCCGGCCGCCCCGCCGTCGGCCCCGCGGCCCAACGTCCTGTTCATCGTCTCCGACGACCTCAACACGCTCGTGGGCTGCTACGGCGACCCGCTCGCCAAAACGCCGAATCTCGACCGCCTCGCGGCCCGGGCCGCGCGGTTCGAGCGGGCCTACTGCACCTTCCCGCTCTGCGGGCCGAGCCGCAATTCGTTCCTCACCGGCCTGTATCCCAACTCCACCGGCATCCTCCGCAACGGCGAGATCTTCCGCCAGGCGATCCCCAAGCAGGTGAGCATGCCGCAGGCGTTCCGTCTGGCCGGATACTTCGTGGGCCGCATCGGCAAGCTCTACCACTACGGCGTGCCCCGGTCCGTGGGCACCAACGGCCACGACGACTCCACATCCTGGGAACTCGAGCTCAACCCCGCCGGCGTCGATCGGCTCGTGGAGGAGCCCGACATCTTCACGTTGGAACCGGGGAAGTTCGGGGGCACCCTCAGCTGGTACGCCTCGCCGCGGGGCGATGCCGAGCACACCGACGGGATGATGGCCGCCGATGCCGAGTGGGTGCTCGAACGGTGTGCCAAGGACCGCAGCCGGCCGTTCTTCCTGGGACTCGGCTTCTTCCGCCCACACACGCCCTACGTCGCGCCCCGCGACCCCTACTTCGGCTGGCACCCCCGGGAGCGGATGCCGGTGGTGACGGACGTCGCCGCCGACCGGGCTGACATCCCGCATGCCGCGATCGGCTACAGCAAGCCGCAGGAGGACGCCATGTCCGACGACCTGCGGCGCGAGTGCCGCCAGGCCTACAACGCCAGCATCAGCTTCATGGACGTGCAGCTCGGCCGCGTGCTCGACGCCCTCGACCGCCTGGGCCTCGCGGAAAACACGATCATCGTGTTCACCAGCGACCACGGCTACCACATGGGCGAGCACGGCCTGTGGCAAAAGTTGAGCCTCTTCGAGGAGAGCGCCCGCGTGCCGCTCCTGATCGTCGCCCCCGGCAAAACGCGGGCCGGCAGCGTCGTCAAGTCGCCCGTTTCGCAGATCGACCTGTTCCCCACGCTCGCCGAACTCTGCGGCGTGCCGGCCCCGACAAATCTCCAGGGCCAGAGCCTCGTGCCGCTGCTCGCCGACCCGGCGCGGGCCGGCCGCGGCTGGGCCCTGACGCAGGTGAGCCGCTCGAACGGCAAGGACCAGCCGCCGTTCTTCGGCTACTCCCTCCGCACGCCCCGCTGGCGGTACACCGAGTGGGACGAGGGCCGGCGGGGCCGCGAGCTCTACGACCACGACGCCGACCCGCGGGAGCTGACGAACCTCGCCGACGTCGCGGCCCACGCCGCCACGGTCGATTCGCTCGCAAAGCAGCTCCACGACGCCGTGGCCGGCTCGCTGCCGGCCGACGGCAAGGTTCCCGAAGTCCGCCTCGGCGGCTGGGAACCGTTGCTCAAGGAGTGAGCGGCCGCGGTCCGTCGTCGCCGGGGAAGATGACGAGCCTCTGGGCGGCGACGATGTCGTTCCAGCGGGGAATGCCCACGGCCTCCGCTGCCAGGGCGGCCGTGCCCTCCGCCAGGGCGTCACCGATCTCCTCGAACGAAGGCAGGGCGTCGATGGACGGCTCCAGGGCGACGGCCGAGGGCGGTGCTGGCACGAGTCGCGGCCCGCGGCTCGGCAGCCAGACAGCGACCGCGACGCAAGCCAGCGCCACCGCGACGGCGGCCGCCCGGCCGGCTCCCGGGCCGCGCCGCGGCACGCCGGCGGCATGCTCGCGGACGGCGGCCTCGACGATCCGCTCCTGCAACGCGGGCGAGACCGCCGGACGTGTCCGGGCGGCCTCCAGTCGCAGCCGCCGGCCCAGCCCGCCGCCGTCCCGCCCGCCGACCTGTTCGCGACGATTCATGGCCGGCTCCTCCGGCCGCCGACCTCGTCCGCGGCATCCGCATCCGCGACCAGCGGCCCGAGCCGCCGCCGGCCGCGGTGAAGCAGCAGCTTGACGGCCGCCGGCGACCGCTCCAGCACCAGGGCGATCGCCGCCGCGGGCAGGCCCTCCACATAGTGCAGCCAGAGGGCCGTGAATTGCCGCTCCGGCAACTCGCGGCGGGCGATGTCCCACAGCCGGGCCCGGCCCTCGGCGGCGGCCGCCAGGGCGTCGGGCCGCGAGGGGCCGACCGGCGGCGGCACCCGCGCGACACGATCGGCCCGCCGCCGTTCGGCCCGGAGATGGTTGAGGCATGTCCGCCGGGCGATGGCGAACAGCCAGGCAGCGAACGGCCCGGTGGACCGGTGCCCGCGGATGTCGCGGAATCCCGACAGGAACGTCTGCTGCGCGACGTCCTCCGCATCGCACCGGGCTGGGCGGCCGCCCAGGCGGCCGAGCAGCTGCTCCGCGTAGTGGACGACCGCGACCTGGTGGCGGGCGACGAGCGTCGCGAAGCTCTCCAGGCAGCCCGTCCGGGCCCGGGCCACCAATTCCGCGTCGTCCGCCGTCGGGTCGATCATGCCGCGACTCCCGCTCAGAACTCGTCGTCGCGAAGCGGCTTCTCGTCGCGGGAGCCGTTCTTGCCCTTGCCCATCGGGCACTCCCCCTTGCCGCAGCCCTCGCAGCCGTCCTTGTCGCAGGCGGAGCAGCCGCCCCACCGGCCGCCGCGGCTGCGATGCCGCTTCTGCCACTCGTCCATGGCCCGCTCCACTGCCTGGGCGACCCGCTCCGCTTCCGCGTCCCAGGCGATCGTGCAGCTGTCGCCCGCGACGTCGATCTCCACCGCGTTGACGAGCCGCAGCGCGTCGGCGTCGTCACCCCAGCGGAGCCGGCCCAGCGCCACGAAGCCCTCGACCACGTCCTCCACGGCGTCGGCCGCGGCCGGCGACTCCATCTGCAGCCGGGCCCGGTAGAAACTCTTCCCCTCGCTCTCACCCATCGCCACCCGGAAGGCCCGGCCCTGCTTGAGCACCGGGCACTTGGTGTCGGGATCGACGGCGGCAGCGCGGGCCACGAGGATCGAGCCGGGACGCACGCGGCCGCCGAGCGGGCCGTCGCCGGCCGCGGCCGCGGCCTTGCCGTCGAGCACGTCGAGGGCCGCCTTCACCTTCTCCGGCGTGCGGCCGAAGACCAGCACGTCGTCGCGGTGGAAGGCGCCCACCACGTTCTCACCCCCGCGGCCGCGCCAGCCCTTGTGAGTCCAGGCATGGAGCATGTGCGTGCGGTGCTCCATCGTCTTGTGGTCGGCCGCCTTGGCGACCATCTTCTCGAGCATTTCCCGGTTGACCTTGCCGCGGACGATCATCACGCCGTTTCGCTTGTCGGTGTCGAGGCCCCAGGCCGTGACGTCGCGGAGATCCTTGCGGGGATCCATTCCGCTCATCTTCGCGGCCATGTCCAGCATGCCGCCGGCGTGCGGGTGCATCTTCTGCATCTTCTCCCAGGCCCGCTTGACGACGACCGAGTCGCGAACCGCGTCCATGTCGAAATGCATCAGCCACTTCGCGTCCCCGGCCACGGTCGCCAGGTCGAGCGGGGCGGCGGCGAGCGGGGCCGCGGAGAGCAGGGCCGCGGCAAGGGCGGCCGCGGGCAGGCGGGCGAGGAGGCGGTTCATCGATCGATCTCCCGGAAAAAGGGCGTCGGGCTTCAGGCTGGACGATCGTATGACACCGCCCACCGGGAAAAGGTTACGCGCCCCGCCCCGGGCTTTCAGTAGGCCCGGGCGATCACGCTCGGCCGAGTCACCGCGCGGCCGGTGACGATGCACGTTCCCGCGTCGTCGGGCCCGTCCATGGGGATGCAGCGGACGGTCACCTTGAGCGGGTCGAGGGCCGCCGCCACGGCCGGGTCGTCGGCGACGTGCACGTGGGCGAAGCCTCCCTTGCCCGCCGCACCGTCGCCCGTCCCGAAGAAGTCGTGCACCGCGGCCATCGAGCCGAGCCGCACCGACCGCGCCTCGCGGAAGGCGCTGGCCTTGTCGAAGAGCCCCTGCTGGATCTCGGCGAGCACCGCGGCCGCCCGCCCGGGAAACTCGGCCAGCGGCACAGCCTCCCGTTCCTTCGGCCCGCGATCGCGGCGGGTCATGCTCACCGCGCCGGCCGCCAGATCCCGCGGCCCGATCTCCACGCGGATCGGCACCCCCTGCTTGACGTGCTGCCAGACCTTGTCGCCCCCGCGCAGATCGCGGGCGTCGATCTTGGCCCGGATCGGCTCGTCGCCGTACCGGGCGGCGGCGAGGGCCTGCTCCAGCCGGCGGCAGGCCTCCATGACCTGCGCCTTCTCGTCGTCGGTGCGATGAATCGGCAGCAGGACCACGTGGTGCGGCGCGATCCGCGGCGGCAGCACGAGGCCGTCGTCGTCGGAGTGGGTCATGATCACGGCCCCCACGAGCCGCGTGGAAACGCCCCAGGAGGTCGTCCAGCAGAACTCCTCGGCGCCGCTCGTGCCGGCGAACTTGATGTTCTGAGCCTTGGCGAAGTTCTGGCCCAGGAAGTGCGACGTGCCGGCCTGCAGCGCCTTGCCGTCCTGCATCATGGCCTCGATCGAGTAGGTGTCCACGGCGCCCGGAAACCGCTCGGCGGCCGGCTTCGGCCCCTTGATCACCGGCATCGCCAGGTCGCGCTCCGCGAACGTGGCGTAGACGTCGAGCATGCGGAGGGTCTCCTCCACGGCCTCGGCGCTCGTGGCGTGGGCGGTGTGCCCCTCCTGCCAGAGGAACTCGGCGGTCCGCAGGAAGAGCCGCGGCCGCATCTCCCAGCGGACCACGTTGGCCCACTGGTTGACGAGCACCGGCAGGTCGCGCCACGACTGGATCCACTTGGCATAGGTGGCGCCGATGATCGTCTCGCTGGTGGGCCGCACGACGAGCGGCTCCTCGAGCTTGCCCGTCGGCACGAGCTTCCCGTCGGGCCCGAGCTCCAGCCGGTGGTGGGTGACCACCGCGCACTCCTTGGCGAAGCCCTCGACGTGCTTCGCCTCCTGCTCGAGATACGACAGCGGGATGAAGAGCGGGAAGTAGGCGTTCTGGTGGCCGGTCTCCTTGAACATCCGGTCGAGGATGGCCTGCATCCGCTCCCAGATGGCGTAGCCGTGGGGCTTGATCACCATGCAGCCACGAACGGGCGACTGCTCGGCGAGCTCGGCCGCGCGGACGACCTGCTGGTACCACTCGGGATAATCCTGGGCCCGCGTCGGGCTGATGGCGGTCTGGGCCATGGCGTGCGTCACTCCGTCGGTGGATGGTGGGCGGGCGGGCCGCCGCACGGGGGCCGGGATTGTAGTCGCCGCTCCTGCGGGCCGGGAAACCGGGTACACTCGACGCGATGCCACGTCGCCTGATCGCCGAGCTCCCGCCCCAGACCCAGCTCGACCAGACGTTCCTCGCCACGCACAAGCAGCTGCGGCCGAACCGCAACGGCCAGCTCTATCTGCAGGTCGAACTGGCCGACAAGAGCGGCACGATCACGGGCCGGCTGTGGAACGCCTCCGACGACGATTTCGCCGCCTTCGAGGACGGCGACTACGTCCGCGTGGAGGGGCACACGCAGCTCTACTCGGGATCGCTCCAGGTCATCATCACGGTGATCGGCAGGGTCGACCCGCGGACGATCGACGAGAGCGATTTCCAGGTGCTCTCCCAGAACGACCTCGTCCGCCTGGAGGCCGAGCTGGCGACGATCCTGGGGTCGATGCGGTCCGCGCCGCTCAAGGCCCTCGCCGACGAGATTCTCGCCGATGCGGACCTCGTCGCCGCCCTGCGGCGCACCCCGGCCGGCGTGAAGCACCACCACGCCTACGCGGGCGGCCTGCTCGACCACGTCGTCAACCTGCTGCGGCTGGCCGACCGGGTCGCCCCGCTGTATCCCGAACTCGACCGCGACCTGCTGCTGATGGGCGTGCTGGTCCACGACATCGGCAAGGTGCGGGAGCTGGAAAGCCTGCACGGCTTCTCCTACACGAACGAGGGCCAGCTGCTCGGCCACGTGCTCCTCGGGCTGGAGATGATCGACGCCAAGATCCGGGCCATCGAGGCCCGCAGCGGCCGGCCCTTCGATCCCGAGGCGGCCGTCCGCGTCAAGCACATGATCGCCAGCCATCACGGCCAGTACGAGTTCGGCGCGCCGAAGCTGCCGATGACGCTCGAGGCCGTGGCCCTGCACCACCTCGACCACCTCGACGCCAAGATGGCCGGCACGATCCAGCTGCTGCGGAACGAGGCCACCGCCGAGGACGGCTGGACGCAGTACCAGCAGAGCCAGGGCCGCAAGTTCTACCGCGGCCGGTCGTAGGGCGGGCCGGCCGCGTGGCCGCCGGGCCGCGGTCAGGTAGGCTACGCCGAGCCGCTGAATCGCCCCTGGCCTCGGACTCCGCGCCCCCATGCCCCGAAAACGCGACGGTCACGACGGCCCTCGACCCCGACCGGCCGCGGGCCGCGGCCGCGACGAGGGCGTCGTCGGCATCTTCAAGCGGGCGGCCGGCGGCTACGGCTTCGTGCGGCCGCTCGACGCGCCGCCGGGCGACAGGGCGCAGGACATCCACGTCGCCGCCACGGCCGCCCGCGACGCCGCCACGGGCGACACCGTCCGCGTGAAGCTCGCCCGCACCCGCGACGCGCGGCGGCCCGGCCCCTCCGGCGAGATCGTGGAGATCGTCAAGCGGCGGACCACGCGGTTCGTCGGCTCCTACTTCGAGGCCGCGGGGCAGGGCTGGGTGCAGATCGACGGCACCGGCTTCGCCCGCCCCGTGTCGGTCGGCGACCCCGGCGCCAAGGGCGTGCGGAAGGACGACAAGGTCGTGGTCGAGTTGGTCCGCTTCCCCACGGCCATCCGCGACGGCGAGGGCGTGGTCGTCGAGGTGCTCGGCAGGGCGGGCGACGTGGGCGTGGACACGGCCACGATCGTCGCCGAGTACGGCCTGCCGGGGCCGTTCCCCGAGGCGGCCCTCGACGACGCCCGCCGGCAGGCGGCGGCCTTCGACGAGTCGGTGCCCGCGGGCCGCCGCGACCTCACCGGCCGCACGATCGTGACCATCGACCCCGTGGACGCCCGCGACTTCGACGACGCGATCTCGCTCGAGCGGGTGGAGCGGGGCCACTGGCTGCTCGGCGTGCACATCGCCGACGTCTCCCACTTCGTCCGCGACGGCTCGCCGCTCGACCAGGAGGCCCGCACCCGCGGCACGAGCGTCTACCTGCCCGATCGCGTGATCCCCATGCTGCCGGAGATCGTCTCCAACAACCTCGCCAGCCTGCAGCCGGGCAAGGTCCGCTACGCCCGGACCTGCTGGATCGAGTTCACGCCCGAGGGCATCCCGGTGCACGCGGCCGTCGAGCCCTCGGCCATCAAAAGCGCCCGCCGGTTCACCTACGAGGAGGTGGACGTCTTCCTCGCCGATCCCGCCACGCCGGCGGTGGAAATGACGCCCGAGGTCCGCGGCCTGCTCGGCCGGATGCGGGACCTGGCCCGCCTGCTCCGCGGCCGGCGGACGGCCCGCGGCTCGCTCGAGCTGCACATGCCCGAGGTGAAGATCGACCTCGACCGCGACGGCCGCGTGGCGGGGGCCCACGTCGTGGAGAACACCGAGAGCCACCGGATCATCGAGGAGTTCATGCTGGCGGCCAACGAGGCGGTGGCCGGGGCGCTCGCCGCCGCGGGGGCCGGCTTCCTGCGCCGGATCCATCCGCAGCCCGACCCGCGGAAGCTCCGCCAGCTCACGGAGTTCGCCACCGAGCTGGGCTTCGAGGTCGATTCGCTCGAGAGCCGCTTCGAATTGCAGCGGCTCCTCGACATGGCCCGCCGCCGGCCGGAGGAGCACGCCGTCCACTATGCGGTGCTGCGGAGCCTCTCCCGCGCCGCCTACGGCCCGCAGGAAGACGGCCACTACGCCCTGGCCAGCGACTGCTACTGCCACTTCACCTCGCCGATCCGCCGCTACCCCGACCTCACGGTCCACCGGGCACTGGAGGCGATCGCCAAGGGACGCCGGCCCCCGGCCGAGGGTCTCGTGCAGCTCGGCGGCGAGTGCTCCGACCTCGAGCGGCGGGCGGAGTCGGCCGAGCGGGAGCTCGTGAAGCTCAAGCTCCTGCTGTTCTTCTCCAAGCGGATCGGCGAGGAGATGGAGGCGGTGATCACGGGCGTGGAGCCCTTCGGGCTGTTCGTGCAGGGCCTGGCGATCCCCGCCGAGGGCCTGGTGCCGATCGACAGCCTGCCCGACGACGCCTACCGCTACGACAAAGCCTCCCACACGCTCTCCGGCCGGCGGCCCGGCCGCTCCTTCAGGCTCGGCGACCGCGTCCGCGTGGCCGTGGCCCGCGTCGATCTCGATCGCCGCGGGCTCGACTTCCGGCTGGTGACCGAGGGCGGCCGCGACCGCCGCCGCGCCGCCCCGCCGCCGCGCCGGGACCGGGGCCGCAAGAAGCCCACTCGCGGCAAGGCCGCGCGCCACGAACCGCGGGGCAAGAAAAAGGGCCGCCGCCCCCCTCTGGAGCCGCGGTCTGGAGACCGCTGATCCCCCGGCGGGAGCCGGGGGTCTCCGCGTCGCGGCGGCTACCGGATTCGAAGAATGCACGACTCCGGCCAATCATGCGGCCGCAGGAAGCGGCCCACGGTCGCCCGGCGTCACGCCCGCTGCAACGCCTCGACCGAGTTGACGTGGATCAAGCCGCAGTGCACGACGCGGTCGTCGTCGGGGTAGGTGACGACCACCTTCGTCTTGGTGAGGGCCACGCACTCCGGATGGAGCACCTCGTGCACCTCGCCATTTGACAGGCGAATGACGAACGGCTCGAACGGCTCGCGACGAATGAACTCCCGCAGCGTTTCAAGGGTCATGCAGACGCCTCCTTGGCGTGTGAACATCCGTGCATCATACGAATCGCCGCGGCGGCTGTCAAACCTGTGACTGTAAGGTCCGTGCCCCCGGCAACGACTTCTTGATGGAGCCTACCTCGCGGTGACGGCCCCGGTCCGCCACATCGCTCCCTCGCCCTCCGAAACCGTCGCCTGAGCACACCTCCCGACCCGGCCGCCGCCCTGGCCGGCCGCGAACTCGCCGCTCGACTGCGGGCCGCAC
>Ga0315903_10009080_pt1 | contig 12096 bp, 11 predicted proteins | sample LakEriMetagenome_7_FD_203524 | JGI IMG/M metagenome (GOLD analysis project Ga0315903, IMG submission 203524) | Freshwater fungal communities from buoy surface, Lake Erie, Ohio, United States - Buoy 2 MA119 | ecosystem: Environmental > Aquatic > Freshwater > Lake | place: USA: Lake Erie, Ohio...
ACCGGGCGGCCGAGCGTCTCCTTGTAGGAGACCCGCGGCTTGTGGACGCGGCACTTGAGGTTGAAGTCCCGCTCCAGGCGATGGCGGATCACCTCCAGGTGCAGCTCGCCCATGCCGGAGATCAGCGTCTGGCCCGTCTCCTCGCTCTCCACGGCCCGGAAGGTCGGGTCCTGCCGCTTCATCATCTCCAGCGTCTCGGCGAGCTTCTTGCGGTCGAGGCTCGTCTCCGGCTCGATGGCCATCGAGATCACCGTCTCCGGAAACTGGATCGCCTCCAGGAGGATCGGGTGGGCCGCGTCGCAGAGGGTGTCGCCGGTGACGCTGGCCCGCGGCCCGATCACCCCCACGATGTCGCCGGCGAAGGCCTCGGGGATCTGCTCGCGGCGATCGGCCTGCACGTGCCACAGCTGGGCGACGTTCTCCTTCTTCTGCCGGGCCGGGTTCCAGGCCCGGCTGCCCGCCTTGAGCGTGCCGGAATAGACGCGGACGAAGTACAGGTCGCCGTGCTTCTCCGCGACGATCTTGAACACCAGCCCGCAGAACGGCTCCGCAGGGTCGGCCTTCCGCGCGATCGTGGTCGGCACCTTCTTCGCGGGATCGAGGCCCTCGACGGGCGGCACGTCGGCGGGGCTCGGCAGGTACCAGGCGACGGCGTCGAGCACCGGCTGGATGCCGATGCAGTCGAGGGCCGAGCCGGCGAGCACCGGGACCACCCGCCGGGAGATCGTGGCCTCGCGGATCGCCTTCCGCATCAGTTCCGGCGGGATCGGGGCCTCCTGCATGGCCAGTTCCGCGATCTCGTCGGAGAAGTCGAAGAGCGTGGAGACGAGCTGCTCGCGGTACAACGCCGCCTCGTCGGCCAGGTCGTCCGGGATCGGGGCCGCGGTCACCCGCGCCAGCGCCTCGCCGCCGGCCAGCGCCTCGTCCTTGGGCGGAAACGTGAGCAGCCGCATCTCCACGAGGTCCACGATCCCGCGGAAGGGATCCTTGACGTGCGGCGGCCCGAGGCCCTGCGGCAGATGCAGCACCAGGGGCTTGGCCGCCAGCCGCTCCTCGATCTGCTTCACGGTGCCGTGGAAGTCGGCACCCTCGCGGTCGAGCTTGTTGACCAGCGCGATCCGCGGCACGCCGTACTTGTCTGCCTGCCGCCACACCGTCTCGCTCTGGGCCTCGACCCCCTCGCGGGCGCTGAACACGACCACCGCCCCGTCGAGCACCCGCAGGCTCCGCTCCACCTCCGCCGTGAAGTCCACGTGGCCCGGCGTGTCGATCAGGTTCACCGTCACGTCCCGCCACTGGAACGACACGGCCGCCGAGTAGATGGTGATCCCCCGCTCCTGCTCCTCGGGGTCGAAGTCGGTGATCGTGGTGCCGCGATCGACCTCGCCCAGCCGATGGCTGGTCTTCGTGAAGAACAGCATCCGCTCGGTGAGCGTCGTCTTGCCGGCGTCGATGTGGGCGACGATGCCGATGTTGCGGATCGCGGCGAGGTGGCGGGGCATGGGCGGGTCTGACGGGCGGATCGGGCGCGGACGAGCCGCCAGATCATTCACCAGCCCCGGCATGCTTGTCCACCCGGAGGCCGCCGCTCAGCCGAGCCGCCGGCGCACCGCCTCGAAGGCGGCCACCGCCCGCTCCAGATCCGCCCGCGAATGGGCCGCCGAGACCTGCGTGCGGATCCGGGCCTTGCCCTCCGGCACCACCGGATGGGAGAAGCCGACCACGTAGACGCCCTCGTCGAGCATCGCCTCGGCCATCGACGCCGCCCGGGCCGCGTCGCCGACCATCACGGGCACGATCGGGTGCGTGCCCGGGAGGATCGCGAACCCCCGGCCGGCCATCTCGGCCCGGAAGAACCGGGTGTTCGCCTCCAGGGTGTCGCGGAGCGCCGGCGATGCCTCGAGCAGCTCCAGCGCCTTCACCGCCCCGGCGGCCACCGGCGGGGCCACGGTGTTGGAGAACAGGTAGGTCCGCGACCGCTGCCGGAGCCAGTCCACCAGCACGCGGCGGCCCGCGGTGTAGCCGCCGCTGGCGCCGCCGAGGGCCTTGCCGAGCGTGCCGGTGAGGATGTCGATCCGCTCCATGACGCCGCAGTGCTCGTGGGTGCCGCGGCCCCGCGGCCCCACGAAGCCGACGGCGTGCGAATCGTCCACCATCACCAGGGCGTCGTGGTCGTCGGCCAGCTGGCAGATCGCCGGCAGGTCGGCGAGGAAGCCGTCCATCGAGAACACGCCGTCGGTGGCGATCAGCCGGAACCGGGCGTCGCGGGCCTCCTCCAGCCGGGCCCGCAGGTCGGCCATGTCGTTGTTGCGATACCGCAGCCGCCGCGCCTTGCACAGCCGGATGCCGTCGATGATGCTCGCGTGGTTGAGCTCGTCGGAGATGATCGCGTCTTCGGGCCCGAGGATCGTCTCGAACAGCCCGCCGTTGGCGTCCCAGCAGGAGTTGTAGAGGATCGTGTCCTCCATGCCGACGAACCGGCTGATCCGCTCCTCCAGATCGCGGTGCAGCCGCTGCGTGCCGCAGATGAACCGCACGCTCGCCAGGCCGTAGCCCCAGGTGTCGAGCGCCGCGTGGGCGGCCGCCACGACCTCGGGATGGGAGGCGAGGCCGAGGTAGTTGTTGGCGCACATGTTGAGCACGCTGCGGCCGCCGGCGACCCGCACGTGGGGGCCCTGGGGCGACTCCAGCACCCGCTCCCGCTTGTAGGTGCCCGCGGCCCGCATGCCCTCGGCCTGCGCGGCCAGGGCGTCGTAGAGCGCCTCGCGGCTCATGCGGCCCCCCAGCGGAGGATCACCTTGCCGCTCTGCCCGGATTGCATCGCCGCGAACCCCTGCTCGAACTCGGTGTAATGGAAGCGGTGGGTGATCACGGGCGTGATGTCGAGCCCGGTCTCGATCATCACGGTCATCTTGTACCAGGTCTCGTACATCTCCCGGCCGTAGATGCCCTTGATCGTCAGCATGTTGAACACGACCGTGTTCCAGTCGATGGCGATCGGCTCCGCCGGGATCCCCAGCATGGCGATCTTGCCTCCGTGGCACATCGCATCCAGCATCTGCCGGAGGGCGGCCGGCGAGCCCGACATCTCCAGCCCCACGTCGAATCCCTCCTTCATGCCCAGCTCGCGGGCCGCGTCGGCGAGCCGCTCCGTCCGCACGTCGAGGGCCAGCGTCGCTCCCATCCGCCGGGCCAGGTCGAGCCGGTGGGGATTGACGTCGGTGACGACCACGTGCCGCGCGCCGGCGTGCCGCACCACGGCCACCGCCATCAGGCCGATCGGCCCGGCGCCCGTCACGAGCACGTCCTCCCCGAGCACGTCGAACGACAGCGCGGTGTGCACCGCGTTGCCCAGGGGATCGAAGATCGAGGCCACGTCGCGGTCGATCGCCGGGTCGTGGTGCCAGACGTTGCTCATCGGCAGCGACACGTATTCGGCGAAGGCTCCCGGCCGGTTCACGCCCACGCCGAGCGTGTCCTTGCAGAGGTGCCGCCGGCCGGCGAGGCAGTTGCGGCAGCGGCCGCAGACGACGTGCCCCTCGCCCGACACCACCTCCCCGGGGAAGAAGTCGTGGACGTTCGCGCCCACGGCCACGATCTCGCCCACGAACTCGTGCCCCACGACCATCGGCACCGGGATCGTCTTCCGGGCCCAGGCGTCCCAGTTGTAGATGTGCAGGTCGGTGCCGCAGATGCCGGTCCGATCGACGCGGACGAGGACGTCGTTGATGCCGATCGTCGGCACCGGCACCCGCTCCAGCCACAGGCCGGGGGCCGACTCGCGCTTTACCAGCGCGTGCATCGTTTCCATGAAAGCAACCCTTGGGGGAGATGGGCGGGAACCGGTCACATCTTCTCCACCGCCTCGATGCCCAGCAACTCCAGCCCCTGCCGCAGCACGCGGCATGTGAGGTCGCACAATGCCAGCCGACTGGCCCGCTCGCGGCCCTCGGCCTTGAGCACGGGAAGCGTGTCATAGACCGTCGAATAGCAGCCCGCCAGGTCGTAGAGCCAGGCGGTGAGCAGGTTCGGCCGGTAGTCGGCCTCCACGTCCTCGAGCGCCTCGCCGAACCGCAGCAGCTCCAGGGCCAGGGCCCGCTCCTGCGGCGTCGCCAGGGCGACGGCGGCGTCCTGCCGCAGGCGGTCGCGATCGATGCCCCCCTTGGCGAAGATGCCTTCCGCCCGGGCCACCGCATACTGCATGTAGGCGGCGGTGTTGCCCGTGAGCTGCAGCATCTTGTCGAAGCTGAACACGTAGTCGGTGGTGCGGTTCTGCGTGAGGTCGGCGTACTTGATGGCCCCGATGCCCACCGCCTCGGCCACGCGGCGGCGGTCCGCCGCGGTCAGGCCGGCCCGGCCCTCGTCGCCCGCATCCACGATCCGCGCCGCCCGCTCCACGCCCTCGTCGAGCAGGGCCTCCAGGCCGACGGTGTCGCCGGCCCGGGTCTTGAAGGGCCGGCCGTCCTCGCCGAGCACGGTGCCGAAGCCGACGTGCACGAGGTCCAGGCCCGCGATCCCGTCGAGCCCCCAGCGGCGGGCCGTGGCGAACACCTGCTCGAAGTGGCCGCTCTGCCGGTGATCGACGACGTACAGGATGCGGTCGGGCCGCCAGTGCTCCAGCCGCCAGCGGATCGTGGCCAGGTCGGTGGTCGCGTAGAGGAAGGCGCCGTCGGCCTTGCGGACGAGCAGCGGCGGCGCGTCGTCGCCGCCCAAGAACACGCCGATCGCCCCGCGGCTCTCCCGGGCGATCCCCTGGGCCACGAGGTCGGCGACGGTCAACGCCAGCAGCGGCTGGTAGAAGCTCTCGCCCAGGGCGTGGTCGAAGCGGACGTGCAGCCGGGAGTAGATGCGGTCGATCTCGGCGCGGCAGGCCGGCATGAACCGCTCCCACAGCGCCCGGTTCTCGGGGTCGCCCTCGTGGAGCTTCGCGGTTTCGGCGAGCACCTCGCGGCCGGCGTCGGGGAACCGCGTGGCCAGGGCCGCCGCCTCGGGATCGGCCGCCAGTTCCTCGGGCTTGGCGTCGGCCACCTTGCGGACCAGCCGGTAGAGCCGGCCCAGTTCGGCCGTCGGGTCGGCCGCGAAGGCCGCGTCGTCGCGGCAATGCTTCCACCCCCAGAGGATCATGCCGAACTGCGTGCCCCAGTCGCCGAGGTGGTTGTCGGTGATGACGCGGTGGCCGCGGAACCGCAGGATCCGGGCCAGGGCGTCGCCGATCACGGTGGAGCGGATGTGGCCCACGTGCATCGGCTTGGCGACGTTGGGCGAGCTGAAATCGACGACGATCGTCTCGGGCCGGGCGACCGGTGCCACGCCCAGCCGGTCGTCCGCCACCGCCGCGGCGACGGCCGCGGCCAGGGCGTCGTCGCGGACGCGGACGTTGATGAACCCCGGGCCCACGGGATCGCCGGGCGGCGCGAACACCGCGGCGTAGCCCGGGGCCTCCGCCAGCCGGGCCGCGATCGCCGCGGCCACGTCCCGCGGCTTGCGGCCGGACCGCTTCGCCAGGGCCATCGCCATGGTGCCCGAGTAGTCGCCGAACTTCGCGTCGGCCGTCTCCCGGACCTGGTCGAGCAGCGCCGGCAGCTCGGCGGCGTCGAGCGTCACCACGCCGTCCGCGACGATCCCCTCGAGCGCCGCGCGGAACGCCTCCCGCAGCGCGGCGCGGAGGTTCACCCGGCCTGGCACCGCCGCGCCGCTCATCGGGTCGCCCCGGCGGGCAGCGGCACCGCCTTGGCGCCGCTCCACAGGTGCTCGATGTCCCAATACTCGCGGGCCTCGGCGTCGAAGAGATGCACCAGCACGTCGCCGTAGTCGAGCACGATCCAGCGGCCCTCCTCGTAGCCCTCGCCGCCGCGCTTGCGGTCGTGGAGTTCGGCCTTCACCACCTTCTCGATCTCGTCGGCGATGGCGTGCAGCTGCCGGCGGCTTCCGCCGGTGGCCACGACGAAGTAGTCGAACATGTCGGTGAGGCCGCGGAGGTCGAGCACCCGCACGTCGCGGCCGCGGGTCTCGTCGGCCACCCGGGCCGCCGTCATGGCCAGCCGGCGCGCGCGGTCTTGGCGGTCGGCGGGGTTGTCGCTGGTCTGGCGGGAGTTCGTCACTGCGGTCGCGGATTCCTCACGGCGGGCCACCGCGGCGGAGTCTAACAGACTTCCCGCGGCGGCTCACCGGCCGCCGGCGGGCTCGGCCGCCAGCGCGATCCCGGCGAGGACGAGATCGGGCAGTTCGACGGCGCCGGGCAGGCAGTCGCGGACCATCCCGGCCGAGCCGCCGGTAAGGATCACCTGGGCCGCGCCGGCGTAGGGCCTCTGGGCCTCGGCCACGATCCGCTCGACGGCGCCCCGCATCCCCCAGCCGATGCCCGCGGCGATCGCCGACCGCGTGGACCGCGCCGGCAACGGCGGCGGGGCGTCGGCCAGCGCGGCCACTTCCGGCAGCCGGCTCGTCCCGTCCGCCAGCGCCCGCGCCATCAGGGCCGGCCCCGGCAGGATGGCCCCTCCCAGAAAGGCCCCCGCGGCCGAGACGATGTTGACGGTGGTCGCCGTGCCGCAGTCCACGACGATCGCCGGCCGTCCCGGCTCCTTGACGAGCACGGCCGCGGCCGCGGCGGCGAGCCGGTCGATGCCCACGCGGTGCGGCTCGTCGACGGCCACCTCCAGCGGCAGGTCGGCGTGACCGACGCGGCGCTGGCGGACGGCCCGGTGGCGGGTGGCGGAAACCTCCGCGACCGCAGCCTCGAGCCGCACGGCGGCGGCCTCGTGCACGCTGGCGACCAGCAGCGTCGCCGGGCCGGGGGCGACGCCCGCCAGCCAGTTCTCCAGGTTCGCGGGGCGGAAGTCGCGGCTGAGCAGGTCCTGGCGGCGGCCGACCCGCGGCAGCCGTCTTCCGCCCGCGACGCCACCATGCTCCTCGACCAGCGCCAGCTTGATCCGCGTGTTGCCGACGTCGGCGACGAGCACGGTGCCGGCGGGGCGGACGGGCGGATGGTCGGGAGCGGTCATGCCGGCACGCCCCCGCGGTCGAGCTCCGCGACCACGGCCCGCAGCAGGGCATCGAGGCCCGCGCCGGTCACCGCGCTGATGCCGATCACGGGGCGGGCGATGGCGGCGGCCAACGCGGCCCGCGCGTCCTCCGCCCCCGGCAGCTCGCTCTTGCTCATGACCACGATCTCCGGCCGGTCCCCGAGCGCGGGATCGTAGCGGACGAGCTCCTCGCGGATCGCGCGGTAGTTGGCCAGCGGCTCGGTGCCGTCGGCGGGAACGGGCTCGACCACGTGCACGAGAATCCCCGCCCGCTCCACGTGCCGAAGGAACTCGTGGCCCAGCCCGACGCCCGCGTGCGCGCCCTCGATCAGGCCGGGCAGGTCGGCGAGCACGAAGCTCCGGTCGCGGGTCACCGCCACGATCCCCAGGATCGGCGCCTTGGTGGTGAAGGCATAGTCGGCGATCTCGGGCCGGGCCCGGGACAGCCGCGACAGCAGCGTGCTCTTGCCGGCGTTCGGCTTGCCCACGAGCCCCACGTCGGCGATCACCTTGAGTTCGAGCAGCAGCCGCCGGACTTCGCCCGGCTCCCCGGGCGTGGTCTGCCGCGGAGCCCGATTGGTGGACGACTTGAAGTGCACGTTGCCGCGGCCGCCGGCGCCTCCCTTCGCGGCCACGATCGTCGCGCCGGCCACGGCCAGATCCTTGAGCACGAGCCCTGTCGCCTCGTCGAGCACGATCGTGCCCGGCGGCACGAGGAGCGTGAGATCGGCGGCATCCCGGCCCTGGCAGTTGGCCGGCCCGCCCGCCGACCCGTTCTCGGCCCGCCACTGACGGCGATGGGCCAGGGGCGCCAGCGAGTCCACGCCGGCCCGCGCCTCGAGGATCACGCTGCCGCCGTGGCCACCGTCACCGCCGTCGGGGCCACCCTTGGGCACGTACTTCTCCCGGCGGAAGCTGCAGATGCCACGGCCGCCGTTGCCGGCGGTGACCTCGATCTGGACGCGATCCACGAACACGCCGGCACCTCGCGGGCTCCTCGTCCGTGGCAGGGAGCGGCTTCGACGGGCACCGGATGCGAAGGCGGCGGCCCCGCTTCCCGGATCACCCGCCGTGCACCGGCGTCAGGCCGCGGGGCCGGTGACGACGTTCACCCGCCGCCCCTCACGGTCGAACATCACGACGCCGTCGGACAGAGCGAAGAGCGTGTAGTCGGTGCCCATGCCCACGTTGTGGCCCGGATGGAACTTCGTGCCCACCTGCCGCACGAGGATGTTGCCGGCCCGCACCTGCTCGCCGGCGAACTTCTTCACCCCACGCCGCTGGGCGTTGGAATCGCGACCGTTGCGGCTCGAACCCTGACCCTTCTTGTGCGCCATCGCCTTCTCCCGGACGAAAACCGTGCTGCTACGATCCCATGGCGAACGCCGCGAATCAAGGCCCGCCGACATCGCGTTCGTAGCGGAAAACCCACTCGTGGTCAATTCCCTCGTGCACGGCCGCGGCCGCCGCGTAGAGCTGCGGGCCGCGCGGGCCCAGCAGGCCCTGGAGCAGCCGGTTCCGCTGATCCTGCTGGGGATGCGTTTCCAAGAGCTTCTGCAGCGTGGTGAACGCCGCCAGCGCGTCCGCGCGGCCCAACTGGCCGGGCCGGGCATCCAACTCTTCGAGCACCGCCGCGGCGCGGGCCGCGGACAGGCCCTTCGCGAGCTGGTCGATGCGGCGGCCCTCGCCGCCGAAGAACGCCTCCGCCATCCGCACCCGCTCCTCGTACGTGGGCGCCGACTCGAGCGCCCGCACGATGGCGGCCAGCGACTCCAGCGGCTGCGCGGCGACCTGGTCGGGCTTCAGTCCCAGGCGGTCGAGAGCCGCGCGGCGGGCGGCGTCGGCCGGCCCGGCGACCGCCCGTGACAGGCCCTCGATCGCCGGGATGCCGAGGTCGCCGAACAGGTCCTGGACCGCGGCGGCGCGGGCGGCGGGGTCGGGCAGCGCGGCGAGCTTGCGGAGCGCGGCCTCGAGCGGCAGCAGGCTCGGCATGCCCCCACCCGCATCCGGCTCCAGCAGGTCCGACCAGCCGAGGCCCAGCGCCTCCAGGCCGACGTCCGGCCGCGAGTTCACGAGCCCGGGCCGGCCGGCGATCTCCAGCAGCCGCGATCCGATCGTCATCCGCTCGAACATGCCGCGAAACCCGACCTGCATCCCTCGCGCGGCCGCGTCGCCCTCGTCTCCCGCCCGCCAGAAGTCGAGTCGCAGGGATTCCAGCGCGTGCTCCATGTGGAGGCCCGGCGGGTCGTCGGGGCCGATCTTGGAGCCGGGAATCTGCCGCCAGCGCATGGCGTTGGTGAGGCCGCGGACGTAGATCGAGAAGAAGTCGATCCGCGGATCGATGTCCTCCCAGACGGCGACGCCCCACCGCTCCTCGCCGGCGGCGATGTCGGTCGTCGTCATCGAGGCACTGTCGTACAACCGGCCCGGGACGCGTTCCCGGGCCTGGATCGGCGCCATGGCGGAGGGCACGACGCGGTCGAGATAGGCCCGGTAGGCCATCAGCCCCTCGGCGTCGGTGAGCGGCTCGAGGCTCTCCAGGACGAAGTGCGGCACGAAGCGAACCGGCGCGTCCTGCGACGCCTCCGTGACCCGCTTGGTCGAATCCTGCGGATCGACCGCCGTCTGCCGCCCGCCCACGTTCTTCACGCGGTACACGAGATACCAGACCCGCTTCCGCCGCATCTTCCCGTCGGCCACGGGCACGTCCACGTCGATCGTCCGCGGCGGCTTGAAGGCGAACTCCAGGCACCACACGGCCCCGGTGAACTCGCGGTTCTTCGCCCGCTCGACGAACGTGGTGTTCGCCGGCGACTGCTTCGGCTTCCAGCCGAGGTCGGCCTGGCCGGCGGTGACTTCCAGCAGATCGGCCCGCTGGACCAGGTCGTCGGCCGAGCGATCGGCAGGGATGACCGTCAGCGTGCCGGGGGCCAGAGCACGAAACCCCTCGGCCGGGCCGGCCGCGGCCGCTGCGGCCGCGGCCGAGACCAAGGCCAAGGAGAGACACCACCGCCTAAAAACCACGGATGCCATGCGAATCCTCACCGGCAGATACTACAGAATTCGCTTCTTTTTCCGAAGAAAATCGGCTTAATTTCACCAACGCGCGCAAATTGCCTTGCTTGCCCATATTTCCCAAGCAACAATTTCTCCAACGTCCGTTTTTCCCCGAGGAATTGGCCTACGACCACGGCCGCGGCCGAAAGACACTCCCGGCCCGATCGCGGTCACGATTCCCTCGGCGGGCCGCCCCGCTCGGCTTCATCGATGCTCCAGAAAAACCCCCTCCAGCCGCCGCGTTCCTTCCGGCTCCCCGGGCCGGCAGCGGAGGTTCTGCCTGGACACCGGCAGGGATTCGTCTCGGCCGAGGATTTCGATGGCACCGGGGTTCTCGCCGGCGTCGATCCGTGCGAGTCGCGGTACTGGTGGATCCCCGAGCTGCTCGCGCCGGAGGACGACGGCCGGGGGAACGGAGCGAGCGACCTTCAGGCCGCCCGGCTGGCCTCGCCGCGGCCGCCCGCCGCGGCCTGATCGACCTCGCCGGCCAGCGCGGCATAGTCTTCCGCCCCGTGCGAGTCGGGCGCGTAGTCGAAGATCGACCTGCCGAAGCTCGGCGCCTCGGCCAGACGAATGTTGCGGCGGATGCGGGTCGCGAACAGGCGGCCCGCGGACCACGCCGGGTGGGCGGCCTCCCGCCCCGAGAAAAAGGCGGCCACGTCGCGGCCGATCTCGCCGGCCAGGCGGGTGCCGGCCTCGTGCATGCAGAGCACGACCCCGAGCAGTCGCAGGCGCGGATTGACGCGCTCGGCGACCAGTTCGATCGTCTCCAAGAGCTTGCTCAGGCCGTGCAGGGCCAGGAAATGCGGCTGGAGCGGCAGCAGCACCTCGTCCACCGCGGCCATGGCGTTGAGCGACAACAGGCCCAGCGACGGCGGGCAATCGACGAGCAGGTAATCGAAGTCGCGGCCCGCTCCCGCATCACCCCGACAGCGGGGATCGGCCTCGATCCGCTGACGGAGGATCGACTCCCGACCGGGCTTTCCCGCCAGGGCCATGTCCACGGCCGAGAGGTCGATGTGGGAGGGGACCAGGCACAGATTGCCGCCCACGTCCACGGTGGCCGCTGCCAACGACTGCCCGCCGGCGAGCACGTCGTAGGCCGAGAGCGGATGCGTGCCCGGCGTCACGCCGATGTGGAGCGTGGCATGGGCCTGGGGATCGAGATCGACGAGGCAGACGCGGCGGCCCTGCCGCGCCAGGGCGACGGCCAAATTGACGGAGGTCGTCGTCTTGCCGACTCCCCCTTTTTGATTGGCGACGGCGATCGAGCGCATGGCGGCCAGTCCTCGCGGCAGGAGGCAGCGCCCGAACCGCTCGGGCCGACGCCCGGCCGGCGCCGGGACGGAGGAGGATAGGCCTCCATGGAGGCGACACAAAGCCCGGTTTTCCCGGTCATGGCCGCCCGGAGACGGACCCCGCCGGCGGCGGGCAGGTCGTTTCCACCCAGGTCCGCAGGCCGCGTTTCAAGCGCCCGATGCCGAGCCGCCCCGGCCGGCCCACGAGGCACACCGCGGCCGCTTCGTCGTCCAAGGCCAGCGCGACGACGGCTTGTGGCCGCGCTCCGGCGGCGGGTCCGAAGGCCAGCGCCACGGTCCACGCCGCCGGCGGCAGCGGCCGCGGGTCCGACGACGGGCCGCTGAAGTTGGCATCCTCCACCAGGCCGCGACGCAGGTGGACGAGGCCGGCCGCCCGGGAGACGTCGCACTTGGCCACGACGACGAGCCGGCCGGGGCGGTCTCCCGCAGCCAGGTGCCAGAGTTCCACGTGGGGGGCCGTGGTGATCGCGCGGGCGACGTCGCCGCCGTAGAACCGCAGGCACCCGTCGGTCTGTCGCCACTGAAATGCCAACGCGAACGCGGCCAACGCCACGCCCAGGGCGAGCAACCAGGCGACGACGCGGCCGCCCGACGGGGTGGCGGCCGTGGCCATCGATCGAGGAGACGCTGCCGCCATGTGAGTTTCCCGCGGCCCGCTGTCGGGCGGACACCGTCGGCGGAATGTATACTCTTCCCCG
>Ga0315903_10009081_pt1 | contig 12096 bp, 14 predicted proteins | sample LakEriMetagenome_7_FD_203524 | JGI IMG/M metagenome (GOLD analysis project Ga0315903, IMG submission 203524) | Freshwater fungal communities from buoy surface, Lake Erie, Ohio, United States - Buoy 2 MA119 | ecosystem: Environmental > Aquatic > Freshwater > Lake | place: USA: Lake Erie, Ohio...
TACATTAAAGTCTAAGATAATTGATGAGCCGAAAACACTTGAAGAGATATTAACTCAGACAAGTCTAGATTTATCTTTTCAGTTTTACGCTTTTCTTATGTTAATTAGTTATTCGGGAATAAGGCCATGGACGGGAACAGTTGAGAAAAATTTGCCTAGATGGAGAGATTATCAAATAGCTAACAGAGGTTCTGGATATAGCAACAATGAAATTCGTACTCTTCGAAGAAATGAAAAAGACCATATCTATACGGCAATTATCATGCCTGAAGCATGGGCTGTTCTCGATGCGCTAGAAGAATTGCATATTAAAAGGGGTACTTTCAGCCCGAATGGATTCATGTTTGCTCACACATCTAAGAAAGGAAAAACTGCGAAAGGCAAACCAATTCTTTCATTTAAAAAGCGCTTTCAGAAGATGATAAAAGAACTTGATAATGAAACAAAGAAGCGCAGGAATATTTCATCTTCGCAAAAGAAAGTGCTTTTACTCGATGGAGGAAACAAACCAACAGAACGAATAGTTCCATACTCTATGCGAGGATACTTCATATCGTGTCGCTTAAGATATGGAGATATGTCTATTGAGAAGGTAGCACAAGCCTGCGGCACTTCGGCCGACATGATTAGAACTACATACAATGATTTCATCGTCGAGAAGGAATTCGAACTTCTTACATCAGGAACAAAATATCTTGAAAGTGTTCCTATCGAAGTTTAGCGCCAAGCTTATAAAAATAATACAAAGTTGCGCGTGAAGATGTGTGTGAATGTATGTTTCAAACATGGGTCTATTATCCCCCCTTTCTGAAGAAATTCAATAAATTTCTATAAGAATTAAGAACTTTCTCTTTCTTTGAAAATCATAAGCAAGATAGTAAACTTACTTTGTCGGTAGATGCCGATGAATGTAATAAAATACTGTCTTTTATGACATTGAAGGAGGATAGACATGCCAAGAAAGGAAGGAAGAGCGCCTTACCTGTCCGCCGAAGAATTTCAAAGGGTTATTGACCACACTTTTGCTACGAGCGCGCATCCTGAGCGAGACTGCGCCATTCTTCAGACTTCGTACCGTGTCGGACTTCGCGCAGGCGAGATAGCTTTACTGACATTGGAAGATGTTGTCGAACTCGAAGTGCAAATTCGAAGAGTAGTAGTTCTACGAAAGAAAATAACGAAAGGAAAAAAGGGAGGAGAAGCTTTCTTCACTCATCCAGAAATGAGAAGTGCGCTTTCGGAGTATCTGAAGACTCGACAGGGTAACTCTCCCTATCTGTTCGTCAGTCGTAAGAACTGCGGCTTCAGCCCTTCATCCATGAGTCGGCTCTTCTCTACGCTGTATCGGAAGGCAGGCTTCGAAGGCAAGGGACATACGGGCCGGAAGTCGCTCGCAATGAACCTTAACGAGCAAAACGTAAGCGTCTTTAATATCAGCAGGATACTACGCCATGCAAACATCCAAACGACCGTTCAGCACTATATCAACGTCAACAGCACAACTCTTGCAGGCATACTTGAAGCCTGCTAAGGTCCAAGCGTCTTACGTTCCACCACAACAAGAGGAATTGATAATGTCTGACAACGAACTTTGGCTTGATGTATCCGCATATAAAACTCAGTCGGCGCCCTCTACAAAAACGAAGGGCCGACTTCCTGTAAGGAAGGCTTGGTTAGAGAAAAGTATCGCTACTCTGAATGATAGCATTGAAGAGGCTATTGGGCGTTATGAAGACAACAAGCCACTGAAGAATCCGAAAAACTCGAAGAACTGGGCGCCAAGTAAGAGCCCTAGTAAGGCTGGTCCGGACGACATGGTAAAGGTTTGGGCTACATGCGGTGCGAGTATAAAAATATCATTATCGAAAGAAGAATCGCAGACTGTGATTCAAGTACCCGGTAGAGAGGTTGTCGGTATGCTGAGAAAAATGAAAGATATTTTTGAATCGCCTAATTTCGAGAATAGCGAGGTCGGAAAGCGATTCGCTGAAACGGCGAAGGAGGCCTCCAAACCAAAAAAAATGAAGGATGGTTTTAAGGCGGTATGGAGTGAAACCACTGGAAGATGGACAACGGTGAAGTAGAGGGTAAAAAGCAATGAGCGATAAGGCCGCGAAAATGATATCCGCAGGCCTTTTCGCGCTTGCGCTATCCTACTTCTTGACGAATATGAGAGAAGTTCATCGACTAAGTGACTATCAATACATCGTCTTGAATAAATTAACGGGAAGCGTTTATCTTTGCTACCGTAACGGAGGGTGCGCAGAAAGACCTGTAGAAGAAGAAACCGAATAAACGTTACATTCTGCGCGCTCATATGAGTTCTACCGAGCCTAGATATAGGCAGCTTCGCAGAAAGAAATTCGTCGACAGGAGGTTGAATGAATAATAATACTGTAAGCAGAGAACGCCGAAAGAAAGTGAGGAGAATGTACTCACGATGCCTGCTTGTTTGTTGCAGTCTCCTAATATCGTCGTGTGAAACACCGCAGGAAGAGCAGGAACAGTCAGCGGCAGGAAACGATGAGTACCAGCAGACCGTAGACATTTTGCTAGCAAGACTTGAAGGAACTCGTGCTCCACGCTCCTCGCAACGTGAAACCGGTTCTGTACGAGCTACGGCTCCCTCTCAAACCAACGTAAAGCCGAATATCTCTGTACGTTCAGGCGGTGACGAACGTTCTCCAATTGATATTTTTAAGGATAGTGCTGAGTCGGTTGCGATGATTGCAAATATGGATAGTAACGGTGAGGTTCAATCTATAGGCTCAGGCTTCTTCGCATTTGATGGATTTCATATCGTTACGAACTTCCATGTCATCAATAACGCTTCATACTTATTTGTAAAAATAGGAGAGCAAGAGCCCTTTGAAATAAATGAGGTCTTCGCTCTCGACAAAGCTCGGGACCTAGCGATTTTGACGTCTGATACAATTGGAAAGCCGCTTAATCTATCGCACATGGCTCCACAAGTGGGAGAGAAGTTGTTTGCAATAGGAAATCCTCATGGATTAGAGAACACTTTAAGTGAAGGGCTTTTAAGCGGAGTAAGAGAGATAGAGAGCACAACCTTGTATCAGATTAGTGCGCCTATTTCTCCGGGCAGTAGTGGCGGCCCAGTCATTGGAAGTGATGGTTCCGTTTTTGGTGTATCTACCTTTACAACGGAAGGTCAGAATCTAAATTTCGCCGTTCCGGCGAGTTATATCGAAGAATTGTGGGAGAGACCAACGAGAATTCCTGTAGGTGACTCGCGGTTGAAAAATGTTAAGCCTGTTGTGAGCAGGCCGGAACGTAATACTGAGAGTACTTCGGACATAGAGATTGTAGGGCTTCGCAAAGGTGAGGCGTGGGCAGGTTCCCAAATTCTTGATGGTTCGGTCGTAAATCGTTCGCAACGACCCGTCTCGAACATAAAGTTGCGTGCGAAATGGTGGAGCAAAGCAGACCCAAATACAATCCTGCATTCAAACGATGACGAGATTGCTTCCTTTAAATCATTAGAACCCGGTCTGGGGGAAGTTTTTAGAATAATCTGCGGTGATATAGTTGCGCGTTGTGATGGTAGCTGGCAATACTCAGTTGAGATAATTGGATATGATGAGAAGTGACCTCAGAGTAATAGAATATCTGTATGGGTCATCATTAATAGTTATTATAGCGTGTCATAAAGTTTGAATATCTTAATCTAAAAAGGAAATTACATGAAGAATATAATTGTAGCATCACTTGCTATTGCTCTTGCTGGCTGTGGACCGAGTGAAGAAGAGATTCGGGCACAAAAAGAGGCAGAACAAAAGCTTGAAGCAGAACAAAAGATTGCCGCAGAATTAAAATTATACAGATTAGAGGCAGTAAAAGAGATTGAGAAGTTCAGTTTCACAATAAATAGCGATAAAGGCTTTCATTTTGATAAAAACATAGGCGGAGGAGCATTATTCTTGATTGTAGACTGGTGGACAAAAGACGCGCAGGTGGTTGATTTCGGGAGTTATAGAAACTATCAGTTGAATTTCGATTCTATAAGAATTGATTTTATAGATAAAGAAATTAAGGATATTATAGTAGATTTCGAAGACGGAAATCCTTTCGGAAATCTAGATTTCGGCACAGCGGACACTGCGGATGCCGATGGAATTCTCAGCGGAGACGCAGTTTATGATTTAGCCGAATTTATCTTTTTTCCTCGCGAAGATAGAGATATTTTAGTAAAAAAATTCGGTGATAACGGTAGTGGTAGGACTTTCATACCTAACGATGCATATAAAGCACAAATTATTGTCCGCGAAGTATGCGGCGACGAGAATTTTCCTTTTACAGCTGAGCATTATGAATCTCTCAGGTCTTATTTTTCTGATATTCAGAACTGTCACGACCTTTCGGAAAACATAGTTTTAGATTTAAATTAAAAATATGAGCCTAGAAATTATAAGTTTTTCCAAAGTCTATTTAGGAATGTCTCTTTTTTTCGAAAAGGGAATTTTAATGAAAAAGATAGTTATCGCATCACTTGCTCTCGTACTCGCTGGCTGTGGGCCGAGTGAAGAGGAGTTAAAAAAAATAGAAGATGCTAAAAAAGCAGAAGCTGCAGCTATGATAAAGAAGAAAAAGATGGCGGAATATCGCGCAGCTGCTGCAAATGAAATATCGAATTATTCGTTTTCACCCGGTGTGGAACCGTATTATGCGGCTTATATTGGGTTTAAAATAGATCCAGACACAGGTGACATCACTGTACTTGTGGACTTTCAGACTGAAAAGGGGGTGGTGGCAGCGTTCGCGGGGGAAAAGCTCGTTTTAACTCTCAGATCAGTAACTGTGGACTTCAAAGATCCAGAAATTCCGGATATCGTTAGCAACGCAAAACAAAGTTTTACAATTGAAAATGAAAATAGAGTAGCAGTAACAGATGAAGTCGGAGGAGATTTCTATGTTAGTGTTTCAGAAGATGTAATATTAAGTCCAGATCAAAGAAAATTTTACAAATCTAAACTAGGTTCAATTAACCCTCTTTTCGACTATATTTCACCGGAGCTTGGAACTTACACAGTTACAGCGGAGGTTATCGGTATAGATACTTATCGAGAAGGTAAACCTTTTGATTTTGAATATGAGAACTTTTTTCCAGATACAAGGGGTGATCCGGAGCCGCTAGAAGATCCAATTATAATTAAGTTGATTTAGTTGTATCTTTAACATAAAGAAAGCCCTCGAAAGAGGGCTTTTTTATGACCTCGAAAAATTTAAATCTTGACTTTTTAGTCATAAAGTCGTATAATATACTTCGAGGTAAAAGAATAAATGGGCAAAAGTTTTAAAGAGTTCATCAAGAATAATAAGAAAGATTCCTTTCTCCGTACGTTCGATGCGGCACTTCGAAAAGATGAATGGTATCTGATACATCCTCTTCTTGTTGAGGAAGCCGCGCGTCGTCGCGCAGGTATCTCTTGGCTTTCGAATGCAATCTACGACGCCGAAAGATTTAAATACTATGTAGACTTCGGCATAGTCATAGGCGAAGAAGATTTTCTGGACTAAAACAATGATAAGATTAGATGAAAACGATTACGAATATCTCTATCCACATTTCTCACCCGATGAGATAAAAGCCATATTTGGCGACTATGCTCATTCATCGAGACACATATACAGGATTTATAAGGGTATGTTCAAGCTCCCGCCTATGAAAGCACGAAAAGAGATAGAGGACGTTGCGCATATGTGTTTAGCAGACGGCGAAAAGAGCTATAGCGAGAACTTTGAAAGAACAGCATATATGACAGTTCTGATAAGAAAGAACAAGATTGAAGAAGTCTGGAAAAAAATAAAACAAAGGGAAGAGCTTAATGTATATCGTAACTTCGACGACACAACTACGAAAGACCTTTAAGAATTCAAAAGACGACACGTCGTATAGTTCTTCTTTCTCGCTCGTTCGTGACCTTTCCTCTCCTTCTCTCTCTGATATCTATTCCGCTCTTTCGACCATCGAAAAGAACGACCTCAATCACGCGATTCTCGCAGGCAAACCCGCTTCCTCGCACTTTCGAAAACGCTACGCCGAGCTAGAGGATGTAGCTCGCAATTGGGTACAGCTTGACTGTGACCTTGAGCTACCCGGCGCTAACTCTCTTACGCTTTCCGAAAGACTCGCCAAGCTCGCGGAGATGTGTCCGCTCTTCGAAATGCCATTTGGCTACGTCGCACAGCTGTCTTCGAAGGCTGGGCTCACAGCATACCCGGACCGTCTCGCGCTTCGGCTGTATGTGACTCTTTCGAAGCCGCTGAGGCAAGTTGAGCTTGAAGCTCTTCTGAAGCCCCTTTCTTGGTTCGATTACAGAATGGCGCTTCGAGGCCAACTTCATTTTGTTCGTAAGCCGTTGCTAATAGACACGCCCGCCCAGCACTTTGAGGAGTCGATTCTTCTGAAGGATGGTCCAGGCCTCGATGTTGATGCGGTTCGGCAAAGTGAGTTCTTTCAGCAAGCGACCAAAAAAGAGACTCATAGAACGCATGTCCGAACGAGCCTAATCAATGGTACGTCCATCGATGCGGACAGTCTCAGAGAAGCAGCCGCAAAAGGACTCTTTGAAGGAAGAAGGCATGAAGAACACTTCAACCTTATCGCCTCCGCGATATGGAGAAGTGGGGATGCCAAGCCGATTATCAATCTCATCGAGAGCATTCCCGAAGTTCTCGGAAAAAACAGAAGCCGAGAAACACTCGAAAGTCAGGAAGCGTACTGCCATCAAAAGAATTTCGAGTACTTCTGTCCGGAAATCGAAGAAATATTTCGAAACTTATTTCAATATGATTGTCTTGACCTTGGCGATGCAGACCTTTCTGAACTCATAGGGCTATATAAGTCTGAAGATTTCAATGGCGTCGTTCTCTGTAAGAGTCCTCATGGTTCTGGAAAGACATCCGCTCTCGTAAATCGATTTCGGTCCGAGATGGAGCTTCATTTTAAAAGACCGATAAGGATTCTCTATATCTCAACCCTTCGCTCTGTGATTCGAAAGAACGCTAGAGACCTCGACCTCGTTTGCTATATCGATGACGGAGACAACATATTAAAGGAAGTAATTATAGATTCCGAAAATCTGGCGATATGTATTATGAGTCTCGATAAGCTGGCCGATTGTGAGAAGCCTTTTGATTTTGTAGTCATCGATGAATGCGAACAGATGATGGACTGGTCAGCTTTACAAAAAAATCAAAGTAATTGGAACTATCTTATCGATGTTTGTAGAAGAGCGAAAACGTGTCTTCTTATGGATGCGGATGTTTCACTTCTAAGCGCTTTTGTGGCTTTTGAAATATCAAAAAAGCCATTCGACTACATTCTTAACAAGAAAAGCTATATAAGAGAGCAAAGTGCGTTTCTTTTACAATATGAGCATGATTTCATCGGAAAATTGATGGATTATGTAGACGACGAAAAGTCTATAGTTTGGGTAAATGTGGATTATTCGGACAAAGGGCAGAGAATCAAAGCTCTTGTAGAATACATAAATAGCGAGGTTGAAAGAAAAATTGCTGTTGGCTTCGACGGAGAACGCTCGCGCCCGCCCGCGAAATTCTTTGAAGACCCGGATACTCTTATTCCCCAAATGATAGAGGAAGGTATTCGAATCTTCATCACCTCCCCTGTTGTAGCTACAGGTTGGCGATACAAAGGCTTCCCCCGATTTGATGTGACTCTAAGCTCCTATTCCTACGGAATACAGACAGCGCCCGCTATCGTTCAGCAGATACAAAGGTGTGTGGGCGTAAAAGAGCATTTTTTATATATCGGCCCTCCTTCATATCGCATTCCGAAAGGTCTAATACGCGAAGCCTATGAGGAAGAATCTTTCCGACGAACAGGGCTTTTTGAACTCGATTACTTTAACAAGATTCGAGCAAGAGCGAAACAAAAGTTAGCACAAGAAAAGTCTAATATTCGTCTGCACTTTAAGTACTTGTGGGAGGACTACTACGGAGGAAGGCTGCTTGAGCTTCATTCTGTATATGGAGAGGAAGTAAAAAAGGACTTGGCGAGAATAAAGGGTGAACGACAAGAACTGATTGATGAAGAGGCGAAGGAACACTTGAAAAATCCTCACAAAAACCACTTGTTGTTAAATCTTTTTCCTAAGTCTACAAAAGCCACAACAAAAGAAGAAATACTCAAACTTCTCGCATCAAGAGATAAGTTTAAGAAAAACGAAGAAGCTATCAAGCTGTTTGTAAGCTGCATTTTCTTTGATGAGAAATTTTGCTCCTTGTTTTTCGAAGATTCAACTATAAATTCGATTTACGAATACTTCGGAAAAGATATAACTTTTTTGCCTGAACTCAGAAAACTATTTTCTCTTCTCATTCAAGAAGTGATTGAGGCATCTGGAATTCCGGATATTCCGAGCTTCTTTTTGAATAGAAAAAATATCATTGTACATACGAATTCTCTTAATCAAAATCCAACAATTTTGAGGTTTATTTCCGAAAACAGACATTGGCTAAATGATAGACTTGGAATTAATAAAAGCGTCGTAAAGCCTGATAAGATTCTGAAAGAGCTTCTCTCGCGATATCTGGACATTGAATTTAAATATAAGGATAAAAAAGTTGAAGGGTTGAGAAAGCTCCCTGAGATAAAGAATGATTTGATAAATACTTACAAGAAGAATAATTTTATATTTAGCTCTCGGGCAGTTGGAGACCGTATTAAAGTAATTGAAAAGTGTATACATAACAAACTTCTTAATGACCAAGCCCTTTTAGAAATCGAAGAGGAATATCTGACAGTAAGTGAGCGGTTGATTTATGGATACTTCAAAAAGTCCTACGTTGTAGAAATCGATAAGATTGTTGCTTCAGCCATCGAGCGGGGTTTGCCGTCAGAGCCGGTATATGAATCGATTTTATAATTTTATTTTTTATATTATACGGATTTGGCGGGTTCTTATAAAAATTTCTATACGCAAGGATTGATTATGGATTTTTTTGAAGAAAAGGAATTATCTGAGGAATGGAAGACTAGATTAGGAATTCCAGAAGACTTTATTCCTACTCTATTAGATATTGTAGAACAAGGATTCGTTACTTGTGAGGATAAGACTGACTGTTTGTCGGCTGCTATATCCTCTGACTGTTGTAGGTGCGTAAGGTCCGTATTTCCCTCTCCTGACTCTTACGCTCTTTATCTTAAATTGAGGGAAGCATATATGCCTATTTATATTATAAATCAAATAAGGAGAATGACAGATGGATAATGAATACATAGCTAAGGCGAAACGATACAGAAAAAAGGGTCCTCAAAGCGAAAGATTTAAGACGTTTTATTATCAGAGCGCTCTATCGAACCCATCTTTTTTTTCAGATTTTTGCCGATTAGTTGAGAATGACAACGGTAACGTTGTTTCATTCATAAAGAAAGAATCGCATAATTGCCTTATTAGAAATCTCGAATTATTTGATAAGATAGAGCATAAAAGAAAAAAGGAGATTAGAGTATGATTAGATTAAGAGAACTATCAGAGGAAGCTCGCGGAATCTTAGTAAAAGCCATCCCAGCCAATCAGAGATTTACTTCAAGAGACGAAGATTTCATCAAGCTCTATCAAGAGTTTATGAAAGAAACAAATTACGCTTATGCAGGCGAAGGTAGCTTCGATAGATTTCAGCTTGCCGTGCTTACCATGAAACGCAAGATGGGCACGCTTTACTATAAAAGCAATATTGAAGAAATTATGGAGAAATGAGATGCTTTCAGAACAACAAGTAAACGAACTTAACTTAGAGAAGGCAGAATCAGTAAAGAAGGCTCTTGATTTCGATAAGCAGATAAAAATGTCAGACTCCTCTGTCAAAGAAAAGTTTCGAGAAATTAAAACTCTTCAAGACAAGATTGCCAATCTGACAAATGAGATTGATGTTTTGAAAAAAGACATTGATAGAGCGCGATGGAACAAGGCTGAGCAGGAGGCTCTTCAGCTATCAATCGAAAGAAGGTTGAAAGATGATGCATTTGATAAAAAGGTATCGGAGCTTGAGAAATCTGCGCCAGATTTCTTTTCAGTCGTACTAGAGAGACTTACAGAGATACAAAATAGCCTCCGCCCTTCGGCGGGAACCTTCTGTACCTTTATTGAGCCTTCTGTCGTTATTGAAAAGCTGAAGCGCCAGCCAAGAGACTTTTCGGCGCTTAGCCTGAGCCTTACCGAAGCTCAGGGAGATTACAAGGCAAGAGTACGTTCATTGAGCAAGCGAAAAGCAAGTGGAGAGAGAATTCCCGTCAACGAAGCAAAAGCCCAGTTAGACCGCATAGATATTTGGCTGTATACGATATCGCAAGCATGGCAAGTCTAAGCGAGCGAAAGTATCAACTCATCAAGCTCTACCATAGCGGAAAGCTATCTCTGAGTGATTTGAAGAGTCTCTTTCGGGGCATTGCTGTTGCTTCCGAATACATGAGCGAAGGCGACCGTACCGCACTTCTTGAACTTCGACACAAGAGCGAGAAGTTCTCTTCACTTCTCCAGACTCGCGCGCTTCGGCGCGAGGCTATGGGGAAACGGTTCAAGCCTGCAAAGCTCGCGAACCGAGAAGAACACATCGCGAACTTTCTCGCCCGAACATCCTTCACGGTTCCTCATGGCTGGGAACGCTACGGCAACCTCGTTCGAAGAGGGAAGCGTCCTTCGAAGCCAAGGCCGGGTTCATCGAAGGGCAAAGTTGCCCGAACGATTGTGAGAGGTGCCCGAGAGACAAACGCGGAACTTGACGCTCTGATTGCGTCGGTTCAGCGACTGACGAGCGCGAAGCGCGAAGCTCTTCGCAAGCGTCTCGGCATAGTTGAAGGGATTGAGCATTCAGCTACCTTTCCACGCTGAAATGTTGCAACCCAAGCGACCGTCTGCCTCCTGTGCTGCGGTCGCTTTTTTTTCGTCTGAGAACTGGTAGACTGCCTTGAAATTTGGAAACAGCTTGGAAACAAGTCTTCTACAGCGTTTCTGCCTGCACTGGGCTAAACAACCTCGCACCTCCGGAGGCAGAGGTCAGGGGTTCGAATCCCTTCGGGTGCGCCACTTACCAAGGAAAATCAAGGCCGCAGCACGTCACTGCCCCTTGATTACCCTTGGAATTGGTTTGGAATCAGGTCAAAAACGGTCTACATTTCGCGGAAATTGGTAACCGGCGAGAAACGCGTGCCGAAGCTTTCGCATCTAGAAGCAATCGAGGATGGTTGCAGCATCGGAGTTCTCACGACCCCGAAAGGCGTCCAGACTTGGTACGTTCGTTGTTATTGGCGCAAGGAAAAGCAGCCGTACTACCAATCAACGCGCGTCCGGTACGAAGGCGGGAAGGCAGACAAACAGCTCGCTATCAAGGAAGCACGAGCCATTTACTCGGACTTCTATGACAAGGTGAAACGAGGCATTTCGCCTGTCGCGAAGTTCTCTCTCGGCCGAACCCTGAGCAGCTACGTCGAAGGTTGTCAGACAGAAGCAAGCGAGAACGACGCTCGTATAGCTAGAGGGTTAGACCCCCTTCCGATTAAGTACGGTCGGGGGTACCTTTCCTCTAGCACCATCGACGATATCGTCTTTCAAACAAAGATAATAAGAGAGTTCTTTGAAGACAGAGACTTTTTCATAGAAAAGAATCTTCTCGTAAAAACAAGTAAAGACCTTCTCGAAAGAGAAATAGGATATATAGAGAATAGACATCTAAACGCGTTCTCGGAATGGGCAGCAAAACATGATAGCGATTGGAGTCCGTCTCGTATTACAAGATTCATAACTCGGATACGTCATATATGGCGACTTTCCAGAGATGATGGTCATACGAATGTTATACCAATGCCTCCTCGCCCAAAGAAGAAGCTTAGAGAAAGGTCAAGAAGACATCTAAAAGAAGAAGAATATGCGAGAATTATTTCTTATGCTGACAAAGATTGGCGTACATTAAAGTCTAAGATAATTGATGAGCCGAAAACACTTGAAGAGATATTAACTCAGACAAGTCTAGATTTATCTTTTCAGTTTTACGCTTTTCTTATGTTAATTAGTTATTCGGGAATAAGGCCTTGGACGGGAACAGTTGAGAAAA
>Ga0315903_10009083_pt1 | contig 12093 bp, 18 predicted proteins | sample LakEriMetagenome_7_FD_203524 | JGI IMG/M metagenome (GOLD analysis project Ga0315903, IMG submission 203524) | Freshwater fungal communities from buoy surface, Lake Erie, Ohio, United States - Buoy 2 MA119 | ecosystem: Environmental > Aquatic > Freshwater > Lake | place: USA: Lake Erie, Ohio...
ACTACAGACCAAAAACCAATTAACTATTAATATCTACAAAAGAATTAGTTGTAAACGATTCTAATGATGCAGTTTTAGAAATAGTTTTTAGATGATTATAAGTGTCAGAGAAGTTACCCTTATAATTCTTAGCCCAATATGCTGCAAGTGCAGCAGTAGCAGCAGATGTTCCCATTGATCCATTAATTGTACCTAATGCAAAGAAATCTACTTCAGCAGATCTATTTGCATACCGCTCAACATTGCCACGAACTCCTACGGAACTAACTGCGATTGCTTCTGCAACACATGATGGATAATCAATCTTTGAATAGTCATAACGATTACCAGTTGCAAACAATGAACCCACGCCCATATTTTGTAGATTGACAATTGCGCTACGAAGTGCTGGATTAACTGGACAGTAATGGCCACGAGTTGCAAAACGAGTTTCGCCTACTGATGCAGATACTGCAACAATATTAAACTTAGTCTTATTTTTTGCTACCCACTCCAAAGCCTGACGAACAGTGCTATTTACATTTACTCCATTACGCATGACATTTCCACGATTATCTTGTGGGAAAATACGAATAAACACAATGTTCATACTTGGATTAACTTGTTGTGCAATTTGCACCATAGTTGTTCCATGCTCAAATCCATTTGTTGCTGGCATATGTGCAGAACCTGCACCTTCCATATAAGCCTGTTTGTTTGGACAACGTTTTTCTTCCATCAAACATACTTCATGTAAAACCTTTACCTTTGTTGTATCAATTGCTGTGTCAATAATTGCAATTGCTGGTTTTTCATTTGCAGATACCGCTGGCAAAAATGCAGCAGTAAATAGAACTACTAACAACCCCACTACTTTTTTCATTATTCTCCTATAGCATTATTCTTATTACGTGTTGGCATGGGTCGCCTCCTGCTTCCCATTCTTCCAATTCTTCCTCACTCATATATTGGTATCCACCATCATGTGTATTGCAAAAAGGTTCTGTTACCCAGCCTCTTTCAATACCGTTTTCTAGCCAAATACCAAACTCTTGCTCCTCTGGAGACAAGTCTTCCTCATGAATATGATTCATATATATATTGTATCCTTACTTGCTTAAAAAGTCAATTGGATATAAACAATGTGGACTAAACATAATAGCAGCATCTAGTGCTGATAACAACCTACGCTTTGGATCTTTATAGTTTTGGGTGGCATGTAAAGAACCCAAAGCGTAAGTCGCACCTGATCCTATGGCATGAAAATTCGTGTCATAGGAAATCATTGTTAGAGTGGCTGCTTCATGCTCATATATCTTACCTCTAACACAAATAATTAAATTAAAATCTGATTCTTTTTCTGCTGGAATACCCCATTTATCATAAAACTTTTTAAGTTCTTCCAGGAATTTTCCACGCATAAATTTATCAAGGTTGCCTTCAACCTTTGGTGGAACAAAGTTATTTTGTACAGTTAGACCTTCAAATGTACCACAGAAACCAAAAAGATATTCTCCTGTTTTCCAAATCTTAGGAATGTCTAGTTTTTTCTGGCAGTCATCATCAACAACTGATCTTTCACCTGCCATATATGATTTGCCATCTTTGACTATGGCTGCAATACAAGTCATGCCAACCCCTTAGTTTTCTTGTCTTTATAGTATAGCAGACAGATTTTAATAGGTCAAATACTGTTATTTTACAGTTTGACCACAGGTTGGGCAGGTTTTTGTCTCATTAACAGGATTAGCAGTCTTTACTTCTCCTGCACCCTTGAATTTAGGACGACCAAAACCTACTATTGATATTTGAACACCTTTTTTATTTTTCTTATATGCACGAAGTTTCTTTACAACTTCTCCACCATTTCGCTGTGATTTCTTTGGGTCCCCTGAAGTATTGCCTTCAATGCACCATACAGTTCCGTCCTCGTTATCTTTAATGACGATTCCAACGTGTGAAATTCTATCAACACCGTCTCCAGGAAAATCGAAGTACGCAATATCTCCAGGCTCTGGATCGCATATTTGTGCATCATACCAACGACCAGACTTTTTAAAAGCAGCAGCCCCACCAGGAGTGTAAACAGTATTTGGGACTTTAACGCCTGCTTTATCTGCACACCACATCACAAAACTTCCACACCAAGGCTGGAAGTTTGCCTTGGTGAATGCTCCATACTTCGTTTCGTTATCCTTTGGTCCTTCTATATAACCAATTTCTTCCTTGGCTATTTCAATTAGTTTTGCTGCTGTTCCCATTTCTGCCATTATTAATCCTTATCCCAATCTTCATCAACTTCTTGTTCTTCTGGCATTTGTGAATTATCTTTGCCAGCAGGTACTTCTTCTGCTACCGCTTCAGAAACTGGTGCTGCCTCTTCTGCAACTGGAGAATTATTTTCCATTGCCTCTTTCATTTCTTGTGCACCACTTTTACCAATGAGCAAACCTGCAAGGGTGCCAGTAATAAATGTAGCAACACTACCAAGTACATTAAAGAACATCTTATCATTCTCAGATTGTGCGTTTACTGGTTGTGTTACAAATATGAGGGCATATAAAATACCCAATGTTGTTGATAGGAGAATTACTCCTAACATAATTCCTAATGCAAATTTCAATCTTGCGTCTAATTCTGCAGATGAATATCTCTGTTTAGCCATTTGGTACTTCCTCCACTGTGCTCTCGTCAGATGTTCCACTTATAACATCCGTACCTACTAAGTCTTCTGGACAAGCACCTGCTACCGTACATAAAGGTGGCTTACATTCTGCGCTTTCCCAATTTGCTGGATCTTGACATGGGTAACGGAAGTGACCATCATAGCCACAACCTGAAAGTGTTAGCCCAAGAAGGACTACCCAGAATATCCTAAGCATAACCCCCATTATACCAGTTATTCCTCTTTTTCTTCTCTCAATGAAATTGTTACAAGCCACAAAATAGTAGCAAAAATAGTGGCTAATCCAACGATTTGTTGGGCGGTACCAGTCAAAGTAAGCCAAGCAATAAAGAAACCTAGCAATGTCCAGATCTGGGCAATGCTTTCTTTTATAGCCTTACCAAACCATACCAAGAAGCCCTTTAAAGCCTTTAGACCTAGTTGTGGAGCCTTTTTTAGCATATCCAATACCTTAGACACCACAGGCTTTAATTTCTCAAGCCATGGTTTAAAGTTAGGTTTAGGTAGGTTAACCTTTACTTTAGGCAGTTTAACCTTTACTTTGGGCATCTTTGATAAAATAGTTTTTATCTTTTCCATAATCGTATTATATCCTCCTTGTTGACATAACAGAACTAATAATGTTAGAAACCAGAATTACTGGAATAATAACCTCTTGAACCTTTTCTCTTTGATCATCTGTCATATCACTACCCCACTCAGATGGATTTGTTATTTTTTCTAGGTCAATATTTGTAAATACCGCTGCAATTGCCCCTGCTGGATCTTCTAATAATTTTTCTGCCTGAACCTCTGTTACAGCATCTGCAAGAGTATAAGGCATAGGTGCCTCTAGATTTTCATTTGCTCTGTTTCCGAACTCTTCTAATGCTGTTGCTACGGCTTCATTTGATTTTGCCAATTCTGCCACTACTGCTACCTCGCTAGATTTAATACCAAGTGTTGAGGCTACTGCAGCCTTTTGTTCTGGACTTAATACTGCAAGTGTTTGTGAACTAGTAAGATCTGCAAGCAATCTTGACATATCTTCAGATACCTCTGAGTTTTCTGTTTTATCTGGAACTGGAATTACAATATCCTCGTCTGGAAATCTAGGATCTTCTGGAGTAATAATTTCTGGCTCAACCACAACAACTTCAGGCTCTGTGGTAATATCAGGAGATGGTTCAGGAGATGGCAAAAGTGATGGTTCTGGAGAAGGTTCAATTGGAGTTGGCTCAGGTGATGGCTCTGGGGTTGGATTTATATCCGTTGGCTGAGGTGAAGGCTCTGGTGAAGGCTCAACAGTGGGCGATGGCTCAGGAGTTGGAGTTGGCTCTGGCTCAGAAGTTGTTTCAGGTGTTGGAGTTGGAGTGGGTTCGGCTGGTTCAGTTTGCACAGGCGTTGGCTCTGGTTCAGGTTGACTTTGTAAACTAGCAATAGCATTTGCAATTAAGTTAGCAGTTACACGCATTTCTTCTTGAACTGCTAATTGCTCTTCTGTTGGACCAACAACAACTGGCTCTGGTTCAAGTGTTGGTATAGAAGAACCTGGCTGTATCTGTGTAGCACCCCATGCTTCTAAAGAAACAATGCTTCCATCATGTAGTCTTACTCCAGTTCTCATATTATTATATTCTGGACCTTGATAACTGTAAGATACTGCAAGGCTTCCTGTATTTGTAATTGCTACAAGAATATTAATTGTGCTTGGCTGTGCATTCCAATTTCCAAATGGTATTGCTTGCATATTTAATTGAAAACCACCCTCTGAATACAATATATCTAAAGTATTAGGTGCGTTATACCAGCCAGTTACCCAATCCATAGAATATAAAGAAATAGATGGAGTTTGAGGATAATCCCAATATGTATTATCTGGATTTCCAAATGTGATTACTGAATTTGTTGTTGCATAAACATTTGAATATTGAACTCCATCAAATGTAATTGTTGTTGCTATCGGTATTTGATAAGAGGTATCGTCTCCACCACAGGTATCCATTGTATTGACAGTTGGCTCTGGATCGCCTTCATAGGCTGCTGCTATGGTCTGAGATTGAAGATAGTTAACACAGGTAGCATAAGCATTATTAGGAAATCCTAGACTACCAAACAATATTCCCACCACTGCAATTATGCGAAGGAATTTGCTTATTTTATGCTCCTATTTAATTATATAGATAAGCATATTATATCATCAAAAAGAAAAAGGCGCAGATTTCTCTGCGCCCTAATCTTTAATAGTTAATTACTTAACTAGTTTGACCTTTGCCTTTGGATTTTTTACATTCCACTTCTTAGCAAGATCATTGAATGACTTCTTGATTGCAGCAAGTGCAGCAGCATTATCTGCTTTCAACTTAGCAATTTCTGCATCTTTAGCAGCAACTGCATCAGCAAGTGCTTTATCAGCAGCAGCCTTAGCAGCAGCAGCGTCTGTTACTGCCTTAGCAGCAGCAGTTGCAGCATCAGCCTTAGCCTTTACCAAATCTGCAGCAGCAGTCAAAGCAGCAGCATCAGCAGTTACTTTAGCAGCAGCAAGGGCTGCATCAGCAGCAACCTTATCAGCAGCACGTCCAGCCTTTTCGGTAGCAAGTGCAGCCTGTGCAGCAGCAAGTTCTGCAGCAAGATCACGAACAGCAATGTTCTTTGCAACAGAAGATGTAACGGTATTGAAACCAGTTACAGCAGTTGCAAGGTCAGATGAGTTTGTTACTGAGAAAATTACAGCAGCCGAACCAGCGGTTGGAAGTGTAACCTTAAAATCACGAGTACCAAAGTCTGATAGACCTACACCAGTTGTTGCAGTTGTGGTATCAAGAGTACCATTAGCAACTACAGCAGTAATAGACTTTCCAGAAACCTTATTTCCGAATACGTCTTTAGCGGTAACAGTCAAAGTTACTTGTGTTCCTGAAGCACCAACATCAAGACCAGATACAGAAATATCATTGATCTTTCCTACAGCACCTTGAACATAGTAAACATTTGTTGCACCTTGATTTGTAATAGAAACGGTACCTACAGCAGTTGTCTTAGTAAAGACAAAGAATGTTGCAGTTGTACCTGTGCCTGTTGCAATAGATGCTGTAGCAGAACCGCTTGAAGCAGTTACTGGAGCAGCAGCAGTTGCAGTAGCAAGAATAATTGATGCGTTTGTTGCGGATACAGTTACGGCTGTTCCTGTGTCTACAGTAACAACGAACTTGAGGGCATCGGCAGCATCTACAGAGTTATCTGCTGGAACTGGAAGTTCTACAGCAGTTGTTGTAGCGGTACCTGCGGTTGACGGAGCAGAACCATTGACTGTCATAGCGACAGACATAGGTGCAGCGTGAGCCGAAGGAACTGCGAATACCGAGCCAGTAAGGGCTGCAGCCAATACAAGCGCAATCTTCTTAAATGAATTCATTTTTCTCCTTGTTTTCTTTTATATTAGTTTATATTGATTAAGGTAGTCCTCAACATCGTCAGGGATTTCCTTAGTATCTAATTCTACCATAGCCTTTTGCTTTTCTGCAAGTCGGGTAGCAGAACTCCAAGTATGAACCTCAATCTCTAGATTAGAGTCCTTACTTGTATGGGATATTGCTCCAAATACCGCCCCACAAACGGCATCTGCCAAGTCCTTAGATTTCTTGCGTGGATGATCTACACGATTATTTTTCATAATCTTCAATTCACTCATTTCTTCAAGAAGCAAAGGAATCATAGGCATTGCAATTCTCTCTTCATATATCATCATTGCTAGGTCTTCATAGTGTTTTTTAGCAACAGAAACAGTATCAGTTTTTATTCCTACCGCTTTCAATTCCTGCTGAATATCAAAGGATTGCCAACGGTCAAATGTAACCATACCAATATTAAAACCTTCTCTGCGTAGATTTTGTATCCACTTCTTAACTTCAGATAAATCTACTGGTCCTTCTATTTTTGGCTCCCACCAAGCAACGGCATCTACAACAACAATTGGCGCTACCTGTTCGTAATCTTTAATTACCTGAATGTTCACCCATCGTTCAACATGTGCAATAGCAACAGCACACTTGTCATGTTTTTGTGCAAGGTCAGCATGTATATAATAAATCTTTTCAGGATCTGCCTTAAAACCAGCATCGAATCGCCTGTGATTATCCAGTGGATTTCTAAGAGTCATACATTTTTCTAATTTATCTTTTTGTTTAAAGAAAGAGTCAGATGAATAAGTTGGGGTACATAAAAAGCGCATCATTGCATCTCCAAGATCAGTAATAAATGCAATCTTAAAATCATCAATCTTTCTAGTAGGGTTTACTTCCCATGTAGGTCTTTTTAGGGCAAACATTCTAGGATATTTATAAGAAAGAATATGGTCTTCTTCCCAGACTATTTCAAACTCATTGTCTGGACCTTCTGGCAACTCTTCATTAATAATAAACTTATGTCTACGCTCTATTACCTCTTTATCCATAATTACTTCTTCATACCGCTTTGAAATAAAGTCACCGTTATAGCGTGGAAATGAAAGAAGAACTACTTTGCCTAAATCAGGGAAACGAGAATCAACTGTACCTCTAAATGCTTTATATATATTATCAGCAGTCTTACCTTGATCATTTCCTGTTCCTACTTCTGTAGCAAAACCAGAAATTTCATCAAGTACAGCCATAAATAAGTTAAGACCCTCATGTGATTCACGCTCAGAGTGGCCAGAATAAACTGTAATTGATTTACCAAAACCAATTGAGTTTACCTTTGCTTCATACTTTCCACCAAACCATGGAGATTTTTCAATTTTAGTTTTAAATCCTTTGAAGAAAACATTCTTAGCCTGTTCTGCGTTAATAGCAACGTTAATAATATCAATAGCGTCACCACTAGGTTTACCATAATATCTTGCTGGATCTTTTAGGCATAGCAGTTTATATACAACATAAGCACAGGCAACAGTAGAAACAAAGTCTTTTCCACTACCCTTTCCAAGTTGCAATATAATTTCATTCTTAGTATATTTAGAAAAATGCTTGTCACCTTGTTCTGTTCCCATAAGCATTTGCAAATCTTCTTTACGATAGATCTGGCTCATAGCCTCAACAATGTCATACTGGATAGTTGACAATGGTGGTTGACCAAGATAGTCTGGAGATTCAACAAATGTTTTTACATCTACAGGAGTTTCTTCAAACTGATTATCTTGTAACGCCTCAAAGAAATCATTGAACTTGGTGGACAACCGTAATCACTTCTCCCTCTTTAGCAATTGCGGATAGTCTTTGCATAATGAGATCACGGACTTCTGGATGCTCAGATGCAATATCACGAAGAATTCCAACAAGAACTTCTTGTCGTCTTTCAATCTCAACCATTTCTTCTGCTAACTCTTTGTTCTCTAACAAGCCAGCCTTTTGTAGCATATCAATTCGTCTTGCTTCAATGTCCATAACAAGTTTAATTGCAGCAGTTTTAGCAGGTAGATTAGCAGTTGTTGTTGCATCATCAATAACTTCATATGCCTGCTGAATTAGTTTTGTATAGTGTGCATCTGCTCCAACAAGTGCATCTTTTGCACGAGCACGAATAGCATCATTAGCAGAAGCCATAGCCTTCCACTCATTAAGATGTGCTACAACACGAGTTCTTGGAAGTGTAAGGGTCTTAGCAATTTTAGTTGGATCATTACCCTTTAAGTACTCTTCAACAACCTTGTTTACTTCATCAAGATGCTTGACTAATTCAATTTCAGTGTCGCTCATATTTTCCCTCTAATCTATTAATCTCATCCTGAATATAAAATATAGCCTTCTTCAAGTCTTCAATATGGGTTGATTCATTTTTAATTCCTGCTCTCCACAAATACTTGAAGGCATTACCAATATTAAAATTACGATGACGAGTAATCTGAATACACTCAACTCCAGAAGGATCTGTTGTGTAATGGGTAGGATGATTTACCTGATCTACTACAATATTAAACTTTTCACTCATCGCTTTGACTTCCTTAATCCAAATTTAGCAAGGTATACATATATTGTTTCTACACTTACCCCGCACTCTTTAGCAATATCTTCTGGACTTTTTCTATCCATGTGATAACGCTTTTTAAGCCACAATTCATTTGTATATAGTTTAGCAGCCATATCTACTCCTTGTCAAATCCCACAGCCTTATCCCAATTATTTATAGCCCAATGCCCAATACCTGCTGCATCTGCTACATCATAATCATCTATCTTTTTATCATATGCTATTTCTAATAATTTAATTGTTCTTTTCTTTCTAAAATCACGCTCATATGATTTATACCAAGATAATGACTTGCCAGGATTGACATTTCTTATTTGTAACTGCTCTTCTTTAGACAGTTTCTTATTGCCTAGGTAGTTCTGCCATGTTATTGGAGATACCCTGCCAATTGTAGAGATGCCCGTTAGTCCAGCACCGCCAAGAATTGCTCCCTGCACTAGCGCAAGATCTGCTGCAGTTTTTGGGGAATTCATAAAAACGGTATGCTCAATAACAATAGCATTTACCATATTATAATGTTCAAACAATGCCTTTGTTTTAGCAGTAGCATCTATAACTTTTTGATATATATTGCTACCTTCAAATGATATTTTTCCATACCCCGTTAAATTTTTATAGGTATAAAATGCAAAAGCAAGACTATTAGTGCTTGCATCTATAGCACAAATATGGCTTGGCTGATCAATCTTGCTCATAATCAATTATTCCTTTAAGTTCTTTAATCATTTTTTCTACTGCTTTTTGGCTTACATTGCAGTTAGAGCAAAATCCAGAGTCGTTGTATATAGATAGTTGTACACCACAACCACCGAGGCATCTACGAACCTTGCCTATTCTTTTTTGTCTGCGAGAAACCTGGTATCTTTCAGCAATCTTATCTTTTGTTGCAAGATTTCTACATTCTTGGCTACAGTAGATTTGATAACTTACTTTCGGCTGAAAGCGCTTATCGCATCTTTCACATAGTTTCACGCAATCCCTCCAGAGATTGAATCTTTATTACCCCTGGCTCTGCAGTAGAGCAAACCGCTTTAACTGGACAGCCTTTGCAGATCTTAGAATTAGATCTATAATTTTTTTGCGGTAATGTTTTATCTTTCCATGCTTTGTAAACTGTACGCATCCATTCAAATGTATTGTCAATCCACTCTTTATAATAATCTGTTACCTCTATAGGAAATACCAATAGGTCATGATTATTTTTGTTTTCATAAATCAATACACCTTTAGCCTTTTTTAGAACCTTCATATAAATAAGTAACTGTATTACGTGACCTGACTTAGGCTCACCATTAATCTTACGATGCTCAAATGCTTCGTTATTCATTGTCTTGATTTCAGCAACTATCTCTTCGCCTTCCCAATCAAGCATTGCATCTCCCCAACCAAAAATAGGTGGGTCAGAGTGTGTTACCTTGAACTCTGTTGTTTCTTTTTCTTCTTTATATTTCTCAAAATGTTTTTCATCTAGAAACTTTTTTGCTACGCCAGAGTCAAGCATGGCTTGTTGTATTCTGTCGTGAGACATAGTTCCGCTAGTCATATTGGCTACACCATAAGGGGTATTGTTATCTTCAAAAATATTTCCTTCAAATGCAAAATACCAGTACCTTGGACATTCACCATGACTCCATGCTAGAGTAGATGGTGCAAATGTTTTCTTTACAGTGTGCTTTGATTCACGCTTTGCAATATATCCATAGTTAATCTTATCTATTAAGGCCTGGGTATTAATTATTTGTGGCTTATCTTCAGGCTTCAACATTATTTGTTTCAGCAAATTTTTAGTCATTATCATCCTTTTTATCTATTATATCAGTTAGCGCATTATGTACTTCAGTGCTGAAACCAGATCATTGATTGCCTCTGCTGCAGTGTAGTATATGTTTTTCTTACCTCTATCAGACTTATCCACATTAGTCATCCATGTAGCCCTAAAAGCCATCTTTGCTGCGATAGCCTGTAGCCTTACTATTTCAAGACTTGCCACCTGCGGTGGAATGTCTGGTTTTACAATAAGTTTGGCAATCATTGTCAAAGCAGTTGTTAGTTCTTCATCATTCATGAAGTCTGCTATTTCAGATAGGCCATTGACCATATCTAATGTTGTTTTTGCTGGCTCATTTTGTTCCGCCATTTTCTGCCTCCCATGTTAACTGATCTAAAAGATCAAACTCTATAATAGCAAGACGAGTCTTTTTATTTCCTTCGCCAAGAATTACAACAATTGCAGGTGATTTATCTTTACCTGCCTTTATTGAGTCCGTAACTGCTTTGGCCCAAACATCTTGACTTAATGTAAAAGATTTTGAAGACTCTTTAAAATCAATTACAAAATCTCTCCAAGTGGCATCGCCCTTCTGGTTATTACGACCAGAGTTTTTATGCTGCTTGGCACCTATTCTTTTACTCTCGTTCTTCTCGCTCATAATCTTTCTTTGTTTTAACTAGTGCTGCTTTGGACATATGTTTTTGACTACACATCCAAGTCAGATCAGATGTTTCCATCCATAATCTTAAAGAAGTTACTTCTTCTTTGCAGGTATGGCAAGGAAATTTTCCTTCAAAAACTTTAAATTTTGGTTCAGCCATTTGACAATTTAGCCCTTAATGATTCTTGTAAGTCTAAATCCTCTTTTACTCTATTGATTAATCCTTCACGGCCTTGTACTTTTGTTCCATCCTCTAGTTGGTACCACGCACCAGTTCTATTAACCAGACCAGCAAGTTCAGCGGTATCAACAAGGTCGCCAACAGTATCAATGCCAAGATTGTCACCTCTAAAATAGAAATCATACTCACCACTTTGGAAGGCAGGCGAAGTTTTAGAGAACTGTAATTCCCAACGAACTTTGCGACCAATCTTTTCTTCAATGAGTTTATCTCCAACATGTATTTTTCCTTTTATTGCCTGATTATCTGATTCAGATGAAAACAACTTGATTACGGTAGAAGAATAAAACTTTGTAGCCTGACCGCCAGTTGGCTGCTGGCTAGTATACATAGCGTTGATATTATTACGAGACTGTGATATCAATACCAATAATGTTGGCTTTACCTTATTATTAGCGTAGTTAAGCATCTTCCATGCATTACTAAAGTCACGAGACTCTGCACCAATTTGCTTTGTATTTTCTAGTTGTTTTAGTTCTGTTGAATCTTTTTCAAAGTAAATAGCAGGAAGCAATGAGGTAATAGAATCAACAACAATAATATCTACACCAGCCTCTATAAGATTAACACCTACATCTACCATTTCATTAATAGTTCTGGCTTGAGAAACTATTAGTTTTGATGTATCTACTCCAAGTTTTTCTGCCCATGTTTTGTCATATGACATTTCTGCATCAATCCAAGCACAGACCTTGCCTTCTTTTTGTGCTATCCCTATCATTTGTAAACAAAGTGATGACTTAGCACTAGACTTGCTACCCCAGACAAGAA